>ERZ777011.1863-NODE-1863-length-19462-cov-14.889885_pt1 | contig 19462 bp, 12 predicted proteins | sample MGYA00374964_ERZ777011 | MGnify/ENA primary metagenome ERZ777011 (study PRJEB29310, sample SAMD00008975) | mouse gut metagenome | study: EMG produced TPA metagenomics assembly of the Metagenome analysis of fecal microbiota from mouse which was promoted...
TAACACTTCTAACTGCCCAATTTAACATATGCACCGGGTTTTCGGCTTGGGCCGGTTTTCGGCTTGGGCCTGTAAAAGGGCGGCGCATTCAATAATTAAAATACATAAAAAACACCCAACTTCAACCTTTTAGGCAGAGAATTGGGCGTTATTTTTTAAATTACTGAACATCAGCATCATTTGCGGAAAGACAGGGATTCGAACCCTGGGTACCCGTAAGGGTACAACGGTTTTCGAGACCGTCCCGATCGACCACTCCGGCATCTTTCCTTGGAGTTGGTTTTTCAGCTACAAAGTTATAAATATTTTTTATCCTGGCCAAATTTATTTTACAGCCTATGTCGATCTATATTCCCTATCTATAATGATGCAAATATATTAGGCACATAAATTTAAGATTATGCTTGATAAGAAAATTGCGAGGAATAATTAAATCCCCCGCAATCTATTTAATATATATGGTTAAAGGTTAAATGCCTAAACCGCTTAAATCAACACCATTTACCGACTTTATATCATTGGGGCTTACTGTTGCTGCTTTTGTCGCTATGCCTGAAAGTTTTGAAACAAGTTTAGATAAACGTTGCATTTGCTTTGTATTCATAGAAGACTCCATTTCTTCCAAATTCTCTTGCATAGATTGTGCTTTTGTTGCCATATTCATTGCACTTTCCATGTCAACATCTCCTGATTTGAGCTTTGTAACATATTTATCATACTCCGTTATCATTGCCTCATAGTCATCTAACATTTTATCTATTTTAGCACTATTTGCATCTTTATCTTCTGAATCAGAAGATAAAGATGCATCTGATGTAGTTTCTGATGAATTTAAATCTTCCGTCACCACCGTAACTTCTTCAATTGTAGTTACACTTGCTTCATCTGTTTCAGATTGAGCAGATTCAGTCTTGCTTCCGCATGCAGTTGAAAGAAATGCAATTGCTGAAATCGATAAAAAACTTAACTTTTTCATTGGTTTAAAATATTTTAAGGTCTTCACCAGTCCCCGATAGAAGTGTTTATAGCCTATTAAAATACGAAAGCGTGAGGACTGCTAACTTATTTCAAACGTTGGGCGTCTGGAAATTCCTTGCACTAAAATAAGCAACAGTCTCCCACGCCATATACATGACGCGAGAGATGTCAACTCATTCCCGTTCATAAGTTTTCCAGACTTTATCTCTGAGAATCAGTTAAACACTTTCGTGTATTCTTTATCCGCGATGTCTGCCATTGTTATGACATCGCAAAATTAATGATTTTTCTTTGATACAAAACTATTAAAGGCATTATTTTCAATTAACCTGCAAACATTGTCTGGCATTCAAGCCTGCTGAATCATCCTCAACTGTATATACAGATGAATGGGGCGCTTACAACCATATGGTTTGACACAGATGCCATGTATTATATTCCAACCGTTACTATTTGTAATCCGACATCCCTTTCCCCGACGGTGAATATATCAATCCGTCGATAGCATCCGTTCCGGAAACATCTGTGACAACAAATGTGAATTGCCACTTATCCCGGCCAGTCCCGCCATTATCTGCATATGGCAACTTCATGAACACACGATTCCACCCCTGTTTAAGATGTATACTTACAGGTGGTCTGGCCGTAAAATTCTCATTTGTCAATCCGGTTGTATCTTGGTCTTGAATGATGTCCGCATCCGGCTGCTCCCATACCGGTGCAGGTATCTCTTCCCCGTTTAGCCATATCCTTGAACCACGCCTGTCCCATTTCCCCGATGGAGGGGCTACATCATTTCCGGAACGGCTATAAGTATAAAATTCTATATATGCCGCCGCATCCTGATCCTCAGGTGAGTATATATTGGTCCATGCATATGCTGTCATTCCTGTTTGAGGATTGTCATAGAATCCTTTGACTATCCCATGCCATATGTGGCGGAGATATATGCCTGCCCCTGTTGCCATACGCGTCCCATAATTATTTCCGTCAATAATGAACGATGTAGGCATAATGTCCTCATCCATATAATCTTCCGGGGCAAGTTTAGCCGATGCATTGCCGCCATTGGGTATCTGGTCGGTTATATACCACCTCACATTAGCCTGCTTTACATACGGTATCTGGTTGAGTGCAACGGCCGGCGCCAATGTTGTGGACTTATGGAAAAGGAAACGGCGTTCCCAGTCGGCAAAATCATCATATACACGGCCAGAGTTCGGCAGCGTCACCCCACCCTGCTCTATATACTGCTCCCCGCCACCGATCCAAGCCCTGGTTGCCGATGCCAGGATATTGGCATATATGTTATTCTGACGCACAATATCATTCTGGGCCTTTGTCTTTGTATCATTCCATGCAGCGGAAATAGTACCGCCCACATCATCAGTGCCACGGTCAACGCCAAATATCTTTGACTTATATATACCTACAAGATCAGCAAATACATCAAAATGGTTTGTATAATTATAGCGCATGTCTATATTTGGGATACCAGGAGAAAGCACTCCTGACGTGGCCCAATTTGTCGTCATGTCCGCCTTGATTATATAAGGATCCACAGTCTTCGCCGGACCGGAATTATACTGATTCCAGGTCACCACTTTTTTCCCCAGGGAATGTACATATTCTATCATCTCGATCAAAAAATCGTCATTGAAGCTTATCTCGTCTCCTCCGATATGTATATATGGTGATCCATCAAAAAGCTCTGCCACTTCCGACAATATCACCTTCAGTTCAGCTTTTCCCGCGACTGTAGTCATCGCATGCCCCATAACATTATGAAACGGACGAGAATGGCCAGGCATATCTATCTCCGGTATTATCATCATGCCGCGTTCTGCCGCAAATTCCTGTAAACGCCTCACATCGTCATGCGTATAATACTTTCCCGGGTATCTGGTAATCCCCTTTTCTCCCACCAGGCCGGGATATGCGTTTATATATAGACGCCAGCCCGTATAGTCCGTAAGATGCCAATGGAAAGTGTTTACCTTAAAACGCGAAAGCAGGTCGATCTCACGTTCAAGCTCATCCACATCTATAAAAGAACGGCCAACATCATGCATAAATCCACGTACCTTAAACGCAGGCCAGTCAGTAATGGACACTGGCTCTATTTCTGGGACTCCCTCATATCCCTGGGCCAACTGCATCAGCGTCTGTGTGGCCCGTATAACTCCAGTCTTATTCAAAGCCTTGATATTAATGTACTCGTGGCTGACATCTATGCAATACGCCTCATCAGGATAGCCTGCGACATTATGGTTAAATGCATTATCTATAAATGTGACAATCTCCACATTGACAGCGCGCCCATCCCCGCTGATTTCACAATTACTTCCTATAAAATCCGATAACAAGGCACAATTCGTCGGGTCGTTTAGGCTAACAGCTCCATTTAAAACGAAACCACCATTACTGGATGAACACATTATCTGATGTGGAGCAGGCAACAGATGCTCAACCTTAGCATCAGCAAGCAGAACAGACAACAACCCATAGGCCAAACATACAGCCTTCAGTGAAGTGAAATTCGACATATATAATTTTAGACGTAAAATATACATTTTACAAATGTAATACATTTGCATAGCCGGCTGGGTTAATATGCGTTAAATATAAGTCAACCTATTTGCATAATTCGACTCAACGCCACACACTTGATAGCTGAAAAAGCCGCCATTAGTCGCTTTTACTGAACTTTAAATAACTATCTTTTGTTATTTTCAAAAGAAGTGTTAACTTTGCATCATGAAAGGCAAATGATGCCATTTTTTAGGCTTTAGCTAATTTTTCCAGAAGAATCAAATCAGGCAAAGCCAAAATTCCACTATTACATTATATAAACTCCTATCTGCAAAGCTACACTCCACAGCTACGTTTCAATTCCTTGACACCTTTTAGGCCGTTAAGTTGTGCCATCCGTGCACAACACTTATAAAAAGAATAATATATTGTACCGACATTATTATATATGTACAACATCTCTGAACTAAATGCGATGGATGACAACCAGTTGGTTGCCATCGCAAAAAACATGGACATAAAAAAAGTTGACCTGTCACAGAAGGAAGACCTGATATACCGTATCCTTGACCAGCAGGCAATAGTAGCAGCCACTGCAACACCTGAGAAGAAGCAACGGAAGCAACGAGAACAAAAACCACGTAAAGAGCACAAAGAGCCCGCCTCAACTACATCTGTAAACGAAGAGGAAGACACACAGGATGCTTTCGCCGGACAACAGCAACGCAAGGGGCGCAAAAAAGCAACACAAAAAAACGCTATATCTGAAAACAACAATATACAGCCATCAGAAAATACAGCACAAGAAACGGCAGTCCCCGAAAACAATCCCGATACATCATCTAAGACATCTGAGGCACAGGGAGAGCCTGCGGCAAAACGACGCAGAGGCCGTCCACCAAGAGCAAAGCAAGCAGAAGACACCGACACAACGGAAACAAACAATCAGACGGAGACACCTACAATACAAGCATCCGGCAACCAAGAACCCACGGAAGCGAAAGCGGAAACAGCCCCAACCGAGACCGTGACACACAAAGATGAAACCGCCTCCAATGCAACATCTACAGCCCTAATGGAAATTCATCCGGCTGATACACAAGAAAGCACAAAACAAGGAGATGCCCAACAGGAAGCGCCTCAAGGGAAACGGGAATTCGGCAAAAAGGATGCATCATTCAGTTCTTTCTTCCCAACTGGTGGCGGCGGCAAGAAATTTGTACCAAGGTCTCAGAGAGAGAAGGAAGAGGCAGCATCCGCCGCAGCTATTGCCGCAGCTACAGCCCCGATAATCATACACGAACCCGGACAGCCTGTACCGCAGCAACAGGGACAACAGCAAGGGCAAGGAAAAAAGAACAAGAAGAACCGCCAGAACCAGCAGCAACAGCAGCGTATGCCTGCCTATGACTTTGAAGGGATACTGGAAGCCTCTGGTGTTCTCGAAATCGTACCTGAGGGACACGGATTCCTGCGTTCGAGCGACTACTTCTACCTTTCATCCCCCGATGACATATATCTAACACAACAGCAGATAAAGCAGTCCGGACTAAAAGCCGGTGATGTCGTTGAATGCACAATCCGCGCACCACGCGAAGGCGAGAAATATTATTGCCTGTCGAAGGTGTCGCGAGTAAACGGACGCTCCCCCGAATATATCCGCGACCGTGTGCCGTTCGAGCATCTGACACCACTGTTCCCGAATGAAAAATTCGACCTCACCAGTGGCCGCACATGTAATATATCCACACGCGTGGTGGATATGTTCTCCCCTATCGGAAAAGGCCAGCGAGGCCTTATCGTCGCTCCGCCCAAAACCGGTAAGACAATATTGCTGAAGGACATCGCCAATGCAATCGCAGAGAACCACCCTGAGACATATATAATGATACTCCTCATTGACGAGCGCCCTGAGGAGGTCACCGATATGAGCCGCAGCGTAAATGCAGAAGTAATAGCGTCAACATTCGACGAACCGGCAGAAAGGCATGTCAAAATAGCCTCAATTGTACTTGAAAAAGCCAAAAGGATGGTAGAATGTGGACACGACGTAGTGATATTGCTTGACTCGATAACGCGTCTGGCCCGCGCATACAATACGGTATCCCCTGCATCCGGCAAAATACTCTCAGGTGGTGTTGACGCGAATGCGCTGCAGAAGCCAAAACGCTTCTTCGGTGCAGCACGCAACATTGAGAACGGAGGCTCTCTCACCATAATAGCAACCGCCCTGACAGAAACAAGCTCAAAAATGGACGAAGTCATTTTTGAGGAATTCAAGGGAACGGGCAACATGGAACTCCAGCTCGACCGCAAACTGTCCAACAAGCGTATATTCCCCGCTGTCGACATCATTGCATCAAGCACACGCCGCGACGACCTGCTGCTGCGTACAGAGACCCTCAACCGCATGTGGATTCTGCGCCGTTTCCTCAGCGACCGCAACTCCATTGAGGCAATGGAATTCATCAAAGACCGCATGGAACGCACATCGGACAACGATGAGCTCCTGCGCACAATGGGCGACTGACCGTCATGAAATTCATATCATGGAACGTCAACGGCCTAAGGGCCGCGCTCAATAAGGGCTTCAATGACATATTCAGCGACATAGATGCCGACTTTTTCTGCCTTCAGGAGACAAAACTGCAGGAAGGCCAGACTGATTTTGCGCCTGACGGGTATTCTTCATATTGGAACTATGCAGAAAAAAAGGGCTATTCAGGTGTAGCCATATTTTCCCGTCATACCCCACTGTCTGTAACCAAAGGTATCGGTATCCCCGGACACGATAACGAAGGACGCGTCCTGACTCTCGAATTCGCGCAGTTCTACCTTGTCACCGTATATACGCCAAACTCACAGGACGGACTTCGCCGTCTTGATTACCGCGGGGAATGGGACGAGGCATTCCGGGCATATGTAATGTCGCTCGACAAGGCGAAACCGGTCATAATTTGCGGAGACCTGAATGTAGCGCACAAAGAGATTGACCTAAAGAACCCGAAAACAAACCGAAAGAATCCAGGATTTACCGATGCGGAACGCAATGCGTTCACCAGACTGCTGGACAGCGGCTTCGTTGACACATTCCGCCATTTCTTCCCTGACACCGCCGATGCATACACATGGTGGAGCTACCGTTTCCGTGCACGTGAGAAGAACGCCGGATGGCGCATCGACTATTTCCTGATTTCAAGCCGCCTGCTTCCTGAACTAAAATCGGCAAGGATACTCAACTACATAACAGGGTCAGACCATTGCCCGGTAGAGATCATCATCGACTGATAAACCAAAGAGACAAGTGATATACCCGTCAACGTTTGAAAAAAAGATCGGTTTTGACACCGTCCGCGAAAACATAAAGCAATTATGCATATCCCCGTTAGGGATAGAACGCGTATCGTCAATGGCGTTTTCTACTGATTTCGCCATAATGTCGTCCCGCCTCAACGGAGTAGCTGAAATGATGTCCATCCTGGCTTCCGACTCTGGGTTCACCATCGGTAACATACACGATGCCACACCTCAGCTAAAGGCCATAAGGGTCGAAGGCACATTCATCCCAGCCTCAGAGCTACACAAAGTGCGCCGTTCCCTTGAAGCAATCGACGTAATATCTTCATTTTTCATCCACAGCAGCAGCGAGGACGGAAATACCCCCTACCCTGTCCTAGACAACCTGGCTAAAGGGTTCACCTCTTTTCCAACCGTAATACGGTCCATCGACCGCATTATCGACCATTTCGGGAACGTCAAGGACACGGCGTCTCCACAACTATCCGAAATACGGCGCTCCATATCCTCCATATCGGGAAGCATTTCGTCGGCCATGCGCCGCGTCATAGCACGCGCTGTCAATGACGGATATATTGAGCCTGACACCACTCCCTCAATGCGTGACGGAAGACTTGTAATCCCCGTGCCGCCTATGCATAAAAGGAAATTCAACGGTATAGTCCACGATGAATCGGCATCCGGGAAGACCCTATATATTGAACCAGCGGAAATTGTCGAGGCCAACAACCGGGTACGGGAATTACAGATGGAGGAACGCCGTGAAATAACACGCATACTGGTAGCCCTAGCTGATGATATCCGTCCATCGCTTCCAGAAATGCTGGACAGCTACGGTATACTCGGAGATTTTGATTTCATACACGCAAAGGCAAAATATGCATCACTTGTCGATGCCGAAATGCCCACGTTGCACGACAAGCCAGAAATGGAGTGGTATCACGCATGCCATCCAGTCCTGAAAATGTCGCTCGAAAGCCAAGGACGCGAGATAATCCCATTGGACATAACACTGTCACCTGAACGTCGCATACTCCTTATATCCGGGCCTAATGCCGGCGGAAAATCTGTGACGCTGAAGACAGCAGGCATAGTACAATACATGGCACAATGTGGAGTGATGCCCACCGTGTACGGCAACTCCCACATTGGCATATTTTCCGACATCTTTATAGATATAGGTGATGACCAGTCAATTGAAGACGACCTGAGCACCTACAGTTCCCACTTAGGTAACATGAAATATATCCTCACCCACGGCGCAGCGCATTCCATGGTGCTGATTGACGAATTCGGTGCAGGCACAGAACCACAAGTGGGCGGTGCCATAGCGCAAGCATTGCTGAAACAGTTCAACGCTATGGGCATGTGGGGTATAATCACCACACATTTCCAAAATCTGAAACACTTCGCCGATGAGACTCCAGGTCTGGTCAACGGATCTATGTTGTACGACAGACAGCAGATGCGTCCGCTGTTCCGGCTCTCTATAGGGCATCCTGGCAGTTCCTTTGCCATTGAGATCGCCCGTAAAATCGGACTTCCGGCACAAATAATATCAGACGCCTCTGATATTGTAGGCAGCGACTATATAAACCTTGACCGATACCTGCTAGACATTGCCCGCGATAAAAGGTATTGGGAAAACAAACGCACGGCCATACGCCAGAAAGAGAAAAAAATAGATGAAGTACTGACCCGCTACGAACAGGATGCCGAGACTCTAAGGCAACACCGCCGTGAGATAATCAATGACGCCCAGCAACAGGCCAGACAGATAATCGAAGGAAGCAACGCCGCCATAGAACGCACCATACATGAGATAAAGCGGTCCAATGCCGAACGCGAACGTACCATTGAAGCCCGCAAGGACCTAAGCGAACACGGTGCAGCATTGGCATCCAAAGCCGAAACCGGACACCCTTTGCTTCAAAAAGCGCCAAAACGTAAGAAAAAAGACTCCAAGCCGATAACAAAAGCAACAGAAAAGCCGATAACGGTCGGAGACACCGTAAAACTTGACGGGGAAGGTGTCCCTGGCAAAGTGATGGAGATAGAGGGCAAAAATGCAATAGTGGCTTTCGGTCTGCTTAAAACCACAGTGGCAGTAAAACGCCTGAAGCACACTATCCAGAAATTGCAGACAGGCGCATCCGCTGCTGCGGCTACAGTAAGCATATCTACATCCGACAATTCACGCCAACGCCAATTGGCGTTCAAGCGCGACATAGACGTACGGGGCATGAGGGTCGATGAAGCTGTACAGGCAATAACATATTTCATCGATGATGCAATACAGTTCAACGCCGGACGTGTAAGGATACTCCATGGCACAGGCACAGGCGCACTGCGCCAAAGCCTGCGGCAGTACCTGGACACCGTACCGGGAGTCAGATCCTATAGCGATGAACACGTTCAGTTCGGGGGTGCAGGTATAACTGTTGTCGATCTTTCATGAACGCCTGCCAAACATTGGCTCTTTATTTCTCCAGCTTTTCCAATTCAGCGCGTAGATACCTGTTTTCCTTATAGTCCAAGGCCTTACGGTAGCACATGGCCCGCTCTTCAAGACTGCTGCTATATGCCCCTTTTTCATACCATCGATAATATGCCTGAGATGAAAGCTCATTAAACCTCCAGTTGGACGGGGCAACCGGATCATATCCGAGCATACGGCATACCTCATCTCCCTCCTTACGGAATGATACTGCAGCATCCAGCTCTTCATCTGTCATTGCGGAATTCGACTTCGGCAACATCTCCTTAAGGTACTCATCAAAATAATAGTATGCATACTCCCGTACCTTTTCCCTCATTGCCTGCTTTCCGGCCACTTCCATCCCCGATTCATCGGCCCTCTTTATAAGGTCGGCAGCCTTCAATATGTCACCTTCCCAAATTTCAAGTCCGGCCAAAGGGACGAAAGCCCTTACGGAATCATATCCCGCAAATTCGCGCAAAACTTCTATATCCTTATTCCTTATTGCATCCGTGAGCCTTTGGGATGCCGATGGCAGTACGGCAAAAAAGACTCCGGCAATGACTATAGCCACGGCCACAGCCCCTATGCATACCCATTTCATAATGCCCTTACGGCTCTTCTTTTCCACCATCTTGGGTGTCACTATCACCTCCGGCTCTACCGGAACTTCTGGAGGCACAACAGCCTTACGCACGGACATTTGCCGGTTGACAGGCATATACCTCCTAAGTTCCTCCCTGAATTGCGATATCGATTTCGTACGTACGTCCTTGTTACTGCGCATCGCATTCATCATTGCCCGCACAGCCTGATCGGGAAGTCCATCGGGCAACGCCTCCTTTAGGCTCTTTATCGAAAATTCAGACGCAATCTCCGGCGCAGACCCTGTAAGCACATAATACAGCGTTGCCGCCAGGGCATAAACATCAGCCTGCGGCGTAAACACCGACAGCCCGGCATACTGTTCCAATGGAGCATACCCCTTGCTGCAAGCCACATTCTGCACCAATGATGTTGAATTTCCGTCAGCATCATAATGTTTTGACAACCCGAAATCTATTAAGACAGGTGTCATAATCCCATCTTTCTCCACCATTATGATATTTGCCGGCTTTATGTCCAGATGGGTCATCTTATTGTCATGAAGGCACTCAAGCGCATCAAACAATGGGGCAAGAAGCCTAAGGGCCCATTTGATAGGCTGTGGCCCTTTTCTCTTTATATACTCCTGAAGTGTCTCCCCTTCAAGATAATCCATTATGTAGTATGATGTGTTATTTGCCTGGAACACCTCCCGTATGTGCACTATATTGGGATGAGAAGCACCGATACGGTTAAGCATAGTGGCCTCCCGGATAAAATCCTTTTGGCTGTTCTCTATGGCCTTCTGTGCCTTAGATGCAAATTCTACGGAATTGTCCTCCATCCGTTCTGCCATGTCAGCGACAAAATGCTCTTTGAGCGCATAATACTTTACGCTGCCAGATTGGCCGCCTTCCATGCTTACTTTATATGTAATGCCAAAGCCACCACGCCCTAACACTGATACAATACGGTAGCTATGTGCCGGACTCCTTAATATATACCCAACTGGGAGAGTGTTGTTTTCTGGTTTCATAGTTATCGGATTAAAAGGCATGGATGCGACAAAATCGCATCCATGCATATTTAACGGATCAATATATCAAAGTAAGGTCGTCCAGCCACATATTGGATTTACCTCCTACAAAGTAATCGCCACCCTTGCTGGCCGAAGCCACCACGACAATGTTAGAAGCCTTTATGTCATGGTGGTAATATTCAAGGTTTATCGTGAATTCAATCATGCCCGTACCTGGTGTTGCCGTATCCCACACCTGTTCACCGTAGGCAATCACGTTGGATGCATGGCGGTCAAACAACTGCTGAGTCTTGGTCTTGATAACCACAGGCCACCCGCGATATTCATTGTCTTCCGCGACATAATCTGTCAGGACAGCTATATAGACAATACCCTTGTCTGTATCCCCTTTTGCCACTTCAGGCAACTTATCGCTCACGTATTCCACTGTGCCCGGCTCATATCTCACATATCCATGCAAGGCCTTGGGACGCGACACAAAAGGGCGCCCCCAGCCAAGCACACCGTCCATACCATCTGTCTTTAGGTATTTTCCAGTGAAAAGGTTTCCTGCGGCGAACTTGCCTAGCTTGCCGAACCCGACAAACTGGGAAGACAGCTTTGCCGAGTAACTGCCGCCATGGCGGTAGTTCGTATCTGGATTCGTCACGTTCTTGTTCAATGTTGCCGAGCCATGGTTTCCTGAATCCCAAAACATTGAAGCCTCGTCTGCTGCAATAAGGACAGGTGTTGATGTTGTCCATTTCTCAAAATCGCCGTTGGGTAGCTGGAGGGCCTCCTCTGTAGTAAACGTCTCTACAATTGCCGAAGCAATGCCGTTTGCCACCGCAACATATTCATATTGAGTGCCTGCGACAAGCCCGCTTATTGAGGCGGTCATGGACTTGCCGGTCAATGTTGCACTTACCTCCGTCCATTCCGATGTCCCGGCCTCCCTATAACGGAAATAGGCCTCCGATGCATCCTTTACCAATGTGCCGCGTAGGGTTGCCATTGAGCTCCACACGTCTGCCGGATATGGAGGTTCGGTAACGACCACAGCAGATGATACAACGTAAGTGAGCACCACGCTGGACATGCGCCCGTCAGCATCAGTCGACACTATACTTATTTCATGTGTGCCTTCAGTAAACCTGTCGGTAAACGTATCCTCAAAATTGATACGCATTGCCGACATGTCCGCCTCCCCATTATAAGCATATACAAAATTCAATCCTATGGCCTCAAGCGCCGCCTTTTCATTATCGGTCAAAGACATAAGGTCAACTGATGTCTTGTCCAGCCCGAATAGCGTTGTGAAATCCTCGCTGCCCACAACAACCGACCCCATGGCCGCAGATGCCTTAATATAGTATGACTTACGCCCGAAAGCGCCACTCTCGGCATATACCGGCGTACTCAGGTCTTCACCGTCAGCACCCGTTATCTCCGGTGCAAGCTTTATGACGATCTCATGGTCGACCACTATTTCCGACTCATCGACATCAATAGTGAAATATCCGCCACCGACCTCCTCTTCCTGTCCGCCGTTATAACGGATATTTATGGTGTATTCTGTTGAACGCTTGGCATCCTTTATAACTCCCGTCTTTTCATACGGCTCACCGTTTGCCGTAGTGCCTGATAGTGTCCACGTAATATCCTTCGACTTGGACGACATCATATAATATCCCTTACGGGTATCGCCTCTTCCGTTGAATGTAAGTACATTTCCACCATGCCCTACTGTCATGGTATAGTCTTCCAGCAATTCATCCAACTCGGCGGCATACTTCATGCCCACCACCGTATTTGCGATACGGCAATTTATGTTTACACTAGATGTAGCCCCCTTGGTTATCTCAAAAGGCTCATATCCTGTATAATAACGCTTGTCATATGATGCCGGCACACTATCGCCAGTCCATGCCTCTGCCACATAATCGCCTGACAACAGCCATATACCATCAGCCGGAACTTGGGCAACACCCTGGAATTTACGCACAAGCCCTTTATTGTTTGATATCCAGATAAGAGCTTTTTCTGCCAGCTCTCCGTTATCACTTCTTGAGACGGAGGCGGCATCATCGCTTACGGAAGCACTTACCATAAGCCGTCCCTGCCCTTCAGATGGCGCATAATCATCCATGCAGCCAAAAAGGCAGCCCGCCAAAAGGGCCATGCTTAAATATGATGACAATGATATAAGTTTCATAACGATTAATTAGCTATAAAAGTAAGGGCCTTTGTCTCCAGTTTACCGTTGGCATCTGTGATACTCAATGAAAACGTATTCACACTGGGATGGTATATACCCAACAATGGGACAAACTGTGTGATATCAAATACAATAGGCTCGTCCTTGCCCTTGCCTAAAACATCGATGCCAGTAGGGAATCCGAGGCTATCACGGAAAATTTCCTCGTTTTCACCAGGATAGGCAAGATCAAACTCCATTGGGATACCCATCTCGGCCAACACTCCCGAAAATTCAGCATTGTCTGTTCCTATCTTCACCACCAGATGTGCGACACCTGCTTTTGCCCGGATATTCACCACGCATTCCTTACCGTCAAGGTCTGCTACGTTCATCGGTGAAGTGAAACTCAGGTTTTCGCTTGTCAATTCGATATCACCATCCTCACCTGGATCTGGTCCTGGATCAGGCTCTTCACCGCCATCTTCAGTACCGGGACGTGTCTCTCCTTCTATTATATCCTCTTCCATAGGTATATCGGCAGTAATGTCTTCGGAAATTATGGAAGCATCAAGATAAAGCCCCTCAAGGATTTCAATGAATCCAAGTTCATCCGGTATTGTACCGTTCCCGTCCTTTGCCTTGAAAGTCAGCTTATGGTGCTGTCCGGCCTCAATGTCTGTGAATGTCTTGCGCAGTTCCACCAACTTTCCTCCGATAGTACTTGTAAATGTCACTACCAATGTCGAACTGCCTTCAATGGCCTCAAAATAGCCTGAACGAGTCTCGTCAGGCAGATAAACCAATTGCCCTTCATCGTTGCATTCCACCACGACCCTTGTATCAGCCCCCATATTCTTACGTAGCTGCTCGTCATAGAAGATCGACACCCTTATATTGGAAAAACGGCAATTGATTACACCGACAGGTGTGATGTTGCCGTCGGTAATCTCAAACGCTTTTGAACCTGCGTAATATGGCGCATCCCATTCAGCCTTGGCCTGACGGTGGCTTTCAACGGCGACCGAATATTTTCCTACTGGAAGCGTAAATACTTCCGGCATGTCAGAATATGTCCACTGCTGGACCGAAGAGCCATCTGAACCTGTAATTTTAACAAGGTATCCCGAAACATCAACACTGGCACGTGATGAATTCACCACCTTCTCTGCATCGGATACCTCCAGACCGATTGACTTAAGGTTGACTTCTCCGGTCTTGCCATTGCTGACATCCGGACGCCAATTGTCATCATGGCAGGATGCCAATCCCACTGACAAGGCAATTGCGACAATTATTGGATATATCTTGATTCCCATTTATATCATTATTATTTAATAGTTCAACTTGATATCATCTATATAAAGCAGAGCGCCCTCATACTTGCCATCACCGAGATTACCGAATGGGGGCTTGGTGAGGTTTTCATTCGTGATTGTCTGGCAATCAGGATTGTTCGATGAACGGAAAACCACACATATCTGTGAAGCCTTGGATGCCCCGGATGGATAATCCAGTTCAAGTGTCATCTCTGTATACTGCCCGACAGACTCTATGTTGGACTCCTTCCGCGCAATGACATTTCCTGCTGCATCTTTTACCCAAATCTCAACATATCCGTAATCGGCGCTGTTGCGCGGCACATATTTGTACCAGAAGGTCATTGAGGCCGGACGTGAAGTAAATGACATACCATAGTCAATACCCTGACCCTTTGCCGTAGGAGTGCTGCCAAGATGGAGCGAACCCACTGTCAGCTCCTTTGCATTCATTCCGCCGTTGGCATCACTGTAACCCCAGCCTATTGTCTTCACAACTGCCGCATAGTTTCCAGAATGCACGTCATCGACACGGTCTGTACCCGAACGTGCCACATATGCACATCCGTTATGGTTGAACATGTTGGTGCTGCTGCCTCCTGCTGATGTTGTGACAAGGTTCATTGTGCCCCAAGGCGTACTTGAAGAAGGGCCAAGATAGCTCTTCCACCAATATTTTGAACCGCCGGCTATGATATCCCATTGTTCCATATCGGAATACGGCAACTGTGCCGCCTGTTCAGTTGAAAATGACACCGGAAGGCACACTTTGCCTTCTATCACCGCTACAGCATTATATACAGTGGCCGGATTTAGGCCGTTGACAGTTACAGATAAACCGTTGACCGACGATGGGACGTCCGTATACGTTGCGCCACCATCAGAGGACACACGCATTTGCAATCCTTGAAGCTTGGACGCATATTCCTGATTGTTCAATTTAATGCCCAGAACCGCATGCTTTGCAAACACATCGTTTGCAGCAACCGCCAATTCAAACGGAAGTTTGGAACGCGGGACTACCACCGTACCGCTCTCTTTCCCCTTAGCCCGGGCCTTTACCGAAACACCGCCATCCATACCGGTAACGGGAAGTACGGCTGTATACATATCGCCGCCTGCGGCCGACCATGAAATAGGCGCGACCTCACGCCATCCGTTACGCGCCGATGCCTCGGAAATATAAAATTTAACGTCATTTCCGAAATCAGGCCCATCATAACGCACGCTCAGCACAACCTCTGTGCTCCCCTCCTCAAACGGTTCATGCCCGGCAATCTCAATATTAAGCGGCACAAGCGTCACCGAGAGAGTCATATTACTGCCCATCTTCCCATAAAGGTCAGTCACAGTCACAGTGAATGTATTTGTGTTATCCTTTCCATCTATATACGACATGTGGCTAATCACCTCCGTGAAGTCCAAAACGCCCATTATATCTGGATTGTTCCATATCCCAAAAGCCTTAAGGCCCAACTGTGACAAGAAGCCCTTTTGCGACGCGTCAGCTTTTGTGAGGTCCACTTCCGAAGGCCACCCTGAAGCCAGCAACGATGGTGAAGATGTCGTCATCCTCACTGAGGATATCCCTCCTTTCGCAATGATATCCATCTTTAGTTCCGATGCCGGCGTAGAACCTTCCTTAAGGGACACATCAACCCCTGACATAAATCCTGATGGCTTTATAACTGGTTCTGGGGCATTCATCAGCTCATCGCTAAGATCTATGACGGTATCTTCCTGATCGAGCATGTCATCAAAAGTCACACTCAACACGGCATTCCCAGCCTCACCGCCATTCACATCAATGGTAACGTGATAGTGGTGGCGTGGCGCGGCACTCACCGATGGTATCTGCAACTTTGCTGAAGTCCCGTTTGGCTTTGTGACCGACACGCTCATTGACACCTGTCCAGGACGCACATACACCGGGCGGGTCTCATCTGCCGTATAATATATGTATCCTCCACCCTCAGGATGTATCTCAACGGAATAATCCGACATATACCCTTTGAAGGCATCTGTATAATCCACAGAGATCATCGCATTTGCCAACATTGCTGTCAGCGACACATGCGTAGTGCCGGCATCTGTAACCGAAAAATTCTGAACGCCGTAATAATATGGCTTTCCAAACCCTTCATCATCCTCAGTTCCATAAAATGCCTCCAATGTATATTGTCCGGCTTTAAACTCCTTGTCTGAAGGGAATTCTTCGGCAGAATCCCAAGAGCCTGAATATGAACCGTCATCTGCTGTAAGGCGTAGTGCGAGGTCGGCAGCTGTCACTGACGGTGCGTCAGCCCCTCTTCCTCCACCTGAAGCGACCGCATCAGGATTAAGCCCGACAGCGACATCGATATGCCCGGCCCCATTGCCCGACACCACGCTGTCCTCTCCACAGCCGCCTAAAGGTATAACCGCAAGCACCGCTGCCGCCATGCTTAACGTTCCCTTCATAATAATGTTTCCAAAATTGCTTGACATATAATATTACTATAATGCACATAGCTCTAGAATACTATGCCACCAATCAAACGGCGGCATATATCCAGAGCAATTGAGTTAAAATCCTACTGCAAAAGTAAAAAAATATTTCGGCCTATGCAATTAAAAAACACTATATGGCTCTACCTGACAGTTATACAGAACTTTTGTTCAACGTCAACATCAATCACAACCGGAGGACACATAATGGTGCGGCGCACTGCATTCATGAAGGCCGCCGTCAATTATTATATGCCGGTTTGCCATATGGTCTATCATGGACAATTCATGGCTTACCAGCAATATGGTTGTATCCTCCGACACACCCGACAGTATGTCATACAGTCGAGACTCAAAGCGCTTGTCTATATAACTCAAAGGCTCGTCCAGCACAAGCACCCCAGGTCTGGACACAAGGGCTCGCCCAAGCAACGCACGCTGCAACTGTCCTCCCGACAGCACGCCGATAGGCTGACGGCGATGGGCCTCAAGCCCCATTAGCATGATGGTGTCGTCCACACGCCCCTGCCGTTCCTCCGCATCAAGGCCCTTAACGCCCAACAAACCCGAACCGACAACCTCTTCCACCAAAATTGGGAAATGCGAATCGATCATATTTTTCTGAGGCAGATAGCCGATATCAATCCTGCTGACAGGCCTAGCCTCTTCATCGAAATACCGTACTGTTCCGCTCGTCGGCCTCGTCAAGCCTAAGATTATGCGCAGCAAAGTGGTCTTGCCACCGCCGTTCGGACCGGTTATGGCCACAAAATCGCCATAGTTAACCGTATAGCTTACATCGCGCAGCACCTGCCTGCGCCCCCAACGCATGGACACATCCTCTATCCTTATCGCCGGACGCTCCGGATCTGTGGCGAAAGTGACACAGCCATCTGGATGATGCCTATGGACACGCGAGCTCATCAGCGATAAGATTCATCTGCCCTTCCCAATCATACCCCAGAGGGTCTATGGCAACCATCCTGGCCCCGATATGCCGGTTCACGGCATCGGCCTGACGGCTGTCAAACTCGCGTTGGAAGAAGAACACACGTACACTATCGGCAACCGCCCTGTCGACCGACCTCTGCAAAGCACGCGCGGTGGCCTCCTTGCCTTCGCTGCCCACACTTATCTGATTCAACCCGTAATCACGGGCAAAATAGCTTAGCGATGGATGCCATACCACAAACGAACAGCCCTTTACGTGCTCCAACCGTTGCGAAATGGCACTATCTAACGAATCAATCCACAAGACAAGTGACGAATAGTTTTTTTTATATACATCAGCCCCCTCGGGATCGAGGCGGCATAGCCCGCGCAACATATTCCCCGCCATTATCTTGGCGTTCCTTGCCGATGTCCATGTATGCGGATCGGCGTCATGGCTATGGCCGTGCCCGTCAGAATGCACATGCGTGCCGGTAATGATATCAATCCCTTCGGACGTATCCATTGTAAGCAGGCGAGGATTGTCACCTTTGAGACTACGGCCGAACGTAGCCTCAAAAGGCAAATGCCCGGCCATCATGTATGCGTCGGCATCGGCAAGACGCATCCTGACGCTCATGGCGGGCTCAAATGTCTCAGGGTCTGTCCCCGGAGGCAGCACAGTGACCACATCATAACGGCCACCGGCAATCCTCTCCAGCAAACAGCGCTGAGGCTCGATGCTCACCGCTATGACCCTGCCCTGCGCAGTGCCATCCTTCCCCGAACACCCCGCCAAAGCAAAGCAGGCCAGCAAGGGCACGGCATACGCCATCAACGACCTTACAATTCCCGCCACCATATGCTCCGGAAGCTTACTTACCTATATTCTGGGCACGTTCCGCCATGCCCTTTTCATATTTTTCCAAACGAGCGGCATTATCCTGGTCTAGGTCGGTACGGTGCTGGTAAATATACACCATCATGGCCTGCACAGATTTAGCCATATCCACTAACGTCTCATCATTTTCAATCTCCTTGGCCTTTTCAAGCATTTCCGACTTGTCCTCTATGCCAGCAAGCTCTTCCACCTTCTCCATAGAAACGTCGCTGCCAACCTCAATAAGACCGATAGCTTCGGCATAATCCTCCTGCGTCAGCTCTTCGCCGTCATTCATCATCTTGACAATCTTGTCAGCCTTATCCTGATCAAAACCGTTACCGCCACAAGAAGTCGCTACTATTGCCATAGCAACAGCCAGAAAAAATGCAATCTTTTTCATAATTATATACTTTATATATAGGCCCGACACGGACCGGTTAAAAATACATCCACAAAGTTACACTATTTGGCACTATCTACCAAACAACGCCCCATAATAAAAATTCAGACAGGAAACGCAAAACCGTTTTCTGTCTGAATTTCTGTAGCGAATCCGGGAATCGAACCCGGGTCTCCACCGTGAGAGGGTGGCGTGCTAGGCCACTACACTAAATCGCCTTATCTGTAACCGCTATTCGATTACGATGCAAAGGTACAACTTTTTTTCAATCCGGCAAAAAAAATTCAGCATTTTTTTAATTCCACCCACGGCTCTTTCATTTAAAAAAGTCTTGTGCTTTCGAAAAGCCTTTTATTT
>ERZ777011.1864-NODE-1864-length-19454-cov-2.836693_pt1 | contig 19454 bp, 18 predicted proteins | sample MGYA00374964_ERZ777011 | MGnify/ENA primary metagenome ERZ777011 (study PRJEB29310, sample SAMD00008975) | mouse gut metagenome | study: EMG produced TPA metagenomics assembly of the Metagenome analysis of fecal microbiota from mouse which was promoted...
GGGAGCGGAGGACGAGCCGTATGACGGTGAAACGGCGGCGCAGCGCGCGGCAGCCAACAACGCGAAGGAGCTTGCGGCTATAATAGCCGGGGAATACAGTGGCGAAGAATCCACCTGCGCGGGAGCGGGAATGAGTGTTTTCGACGCGCTCAGAACAAAGGATTACGAAGCTGTTTCCGCTATTGCAAAGGCGGGCTGCGATCTTAACGCGCTTGCGGAGGACGACGCGGAGTTTAAGGGTTGCACGCCTTTGTCCGCGGCGATCTATTTTATGGATTTAAATGCGGTAAAGCTGCTGCTTTCGCTCGGAGCCGATGTAAACGCCAGAAATTCCGACGGTGAGAGCTGTCTTATGAAGGCGGTCAAAAAATTTGATTTCGAGGGTTACGGGTATGAGCAGCGACCTGAAAATGAGAGGACGATCCTGAAACAGCTTTTTTCCATATTAAAGACAGCCGGATTTGATAAGGATGCGGTTTGCTCCGATAACGGCGACAGGCTTATCATAGCCGCCGCAAGGCGGGCAGGTAAATACGGCACTCTCTGCTATGACATGGTAAAGGAGCTTATCTCAATGAAAGCTGATGTAAACGCCGCCAATAATGACGGAGAAACGGCGCTTATGTTAGTGTGCAGGCAGGACGGATACCGCATGAGCGACTTGTGCGGCGCGCTTATGGAGGCGGGCGCCGATTACCGGATGGCGGATAAGAACGGCCGCGGCGCGCTTCACTATGCGGTCATGTCCGGACATGACGAGAGCGCTAGGGAGATGGCGCAGACTTTGTTCGATTATGATTTTGACGCGGCTGATATGGTGAGCAATGACAAAAAGACGGCTCTTGAGCTTGCCATTGAAAAGGAATTTGAGGCGACCGCGAAGCTTATTCTGACTAATTCGTAAGAGTCAGGCGGTATCAGGAATCATTTTTTCGGGACAATAATGTAAAATAAAGGAGCGCCGCAAAATAACTGTAGTTATGGAGCGGCACTCCTTTTTTGTCGATTCTGTTTTATAATTCTTCTTCCCCTACGAATTCCTCGTACTCTTCTTCGTCAAGCTGTTCGTCAAAGGCGTCGGCCGCCATCTCGTACTCGGCGTCGTCCTCGATATTTTCAAGGGAAGGCTCACCGTTTTCGTCTTCGATATATCGGTATATATATACCTCTCCTTCCGACTCCTCCTTGCCTCCCAACGGCAGCAGCGCGATATAATCCTTTCCGCCTGCCTCATATACTGAGATAATGGCGCATTCAACCTCCGTGTCGTCCTCCAGCGTGAGAGTCACGGTATCTTCGGCGTAATCTTCGTAATTATCCATATAAGCTCCTTTTGCCCCTTGAGGGACCGTATTGTTAATGTAAATCATTCGACGCGTCTGTCTGCGCTTCCTGCCTGATCTGATGCGCCGCTGTCAGCGGAGGATCTGTCCGATGAATTATCCGAACCGCTATCCGCCCAGTCCTCAGCCTTGTCCACAGCGTATTTCGCGGTTTTGACAAGAGTTTTGCCAAGCTCGCTGAAAGCGTGTCCGAGTTCTTTGCCCGTGTCCTTCCAGTTATCTTTAAGTGCCATATCAACACCTCCATTTTCTACTTAAAGAATATGCTTTACGCGCGGCTTTGTCAAGGTCTGATGATATATGATTAATAAAGTTTTGCCTTAATAAATTAAAAATAATACTTGATTTTCCAAAAAAAATAATGTAGAATTAGCGTAACTTGATGATTTATGTCGATGGAGACAGTTGCAGACTAATCTGTAATTGCCTTTTTTTACTTTTCGGGAGGAAAAAGCATGGATGAAATAGATAAGAAGATAATCACGCTGCTTCAGGGAAACGCCCGTATTCCGTTAAAGGCTCTCGCGGAGCATGTTTTTCTTTCCTCGCCCGCGGTGTCGGCGAGAATAGAGCGTCTGGAGAAGGAGAACATAATATCGGGCTATGAAGCGAAAATAAATCAGTCGAAGCTTGGATACCATATAACGGCTTTTATCAATCTTGAGATAATACCTGCGCAGAAGCCGGAATTTTACCCGTTCGTGCGCTCCTGCCCTAATGTGCTTGAGTGCAACTGTGTGACGGGGGATTTTTCGATGCTTATAAAGGTCGCGTTTTCGGATACTGTGGAGCTTGATTCTTTTATAGGGCAGCTTCAGAAATTCGGGAGAACGAGCACGCAGATAGTGTTTTCGACTCCGGTCGAGCCGCGCGGAGTAAATGTGGCTGCCGAAGATATTTTAATGACGGGAGAGGGAAGATGAATATAAGGGAATATGAGATCGTACTTGCCTCGGCGTCTCCGCGCAGAAGGGAGCTTCTTGAGCAGGCGGGGTTTCATTTTGACGTTATTCCGTCAAAGGGAAAAGAAATTATAAAGGAAACGGAGCCTGACAGGATCGTAATGCAGCTTTCGGAGGATAAAGCGGAAGAGGTGGCGGGCGCTGTAAAAGAGAGCGGACGAGGGGACGCTGTCGTGATAGGAGCGGATACGGTCGTGGTAAACGGAGGCAAGATACTTGGGAAGCCTTCTGACAGACAGGAAGCGTTTAATATGATTTCCGGATTAAGAAACGGTTGCCATTATGTGTATACCGGAGTTACAATAATATACAAAGATAAACGCAGATGCTTCGCGGAGAAAACGCGGGTTAGAGTATGCGCTATGTCCGATTCCGAGATATGGGAATATATAGACACGGGAGAATGCATGGACAAGGCGGGAGCTTATGGCATACAGGGGCGGTTTGCCGAGTATGTGACAGGTATTGACGGAGATTACAATAATGTTGTGGGACTTCCGGTAGCGAGGCTTATTAGCGAGCTTAAAGATTTGCTAAAAGATTAGTCCCGCCCGAAGCCGTATGATCGCAGAAATATAAAAGGAGATTTTATGAGCGGAATAGACAATGTGTGTATCAAGTTTTTTTATGAGAATCAGGAGAGGCTTTTTCCGAAAAAGCTTGTGCAGAATGTAGATGAAGCGGAGGCTTTTCTTGAGGAATGTATGGCGCTGGTGTTTGACAGCCGTAAGGAGCTTGAGGATTATATCGAGGACGAGGGCATAGACACAAGCGATTACGAGGATGTTACGGAGGCGCTTGAGGTGTTTGCGCTGCCCGATGGAAGGTATTTGTATGTGGAAGCGTAAAATAATTATGTCGGCGGCAATATGTATTGCCGTCATGTTTACGGGGTGCGCTTACAGGCTGACGACGGGTTTTCGTCCGGGTGTGCTGGCAAAGGTGGACGGCGGCATCATAAGTATGGACTCCGCGAAGCTTCTTCTCTCGGAGTCGCTTTATTCCTATGAAAAGCTTTTTGATTCAGGTGTCTGGAATGAAACGATAGGAAGCGTTACCGCGCAGGAGTATGTAAAGGCTTCCGTGAAGGACACCCTTATCCGGATGGAATATCTGAAGCTGATGGCGGAGGATATGAATGTGGTCGTTTCCGAGACGGAGGAGGCAAAGCTTGAAAAGGCGGCGAAGGAATACTGGGATACGCTTGCGCGAAATTCCAAAACGCCGCGTGATTTTGACGTTGAAACCGTACGGGAATTTTACGGGGGACTGCTTTTGGCGGAGAAGGTGTTTTACGAGGCGACTTCCGATATTGACACCGAGGTCAGCGCGGACGAGGCTAGAGTCATAGACGTACAGTATATTTTTATCAGCACGATGAAAGTATCGGAGGACGGCGGTATGGTCAGACTGCCGGAGTCCGAATACCGGGCGAAGAAAACGCTCGCGGAATCTTTGGTTTCTCTTACCGCGGAGAGCGATTTTGCCGCGCTTGCGAGGGAATACAGCGACGATAAGGAATATTCTCTGCAATTCGGCAGCGGCGAAAGGGACGCGGAGTTTGAGAAAGCAGCCTTCGGTCTTGAGATGGGCGGAATAAGCGGTCTTGTGGAAACGGATTACGGCTATTATATTATCAAATGCATCAACGATAATATTGAGAGCAATTATGAGAAACGCTGCAGCGAGATCATACTTTCGAGAAGGGCGGAGGCATTTTCGCAGCTGTACGTTGATTTTGCAGGTAAGATAGAAACGGAGTTCAACTTTAAAGAGTATGAAAACATTGAGATGAAGGACGTGCCTTCAGGCAGCGGACAGTTATATGAGATTTATAACAGATTTTTTGTTAGCACTCAATTTGATTGAGTGCTAATTTCTTCTTGACTTTATGTTTTTTTAGTATTACTATGGTTATAATGTAAAAATAACCATGGGAGGAATGACAAAATGGCAAATGAACACGGTAATCTTTCAATAAACAGCGAGAATATTTTCCCTATTATCAAGAAATGGATGTATTCCGATCACGATATTTTTTTCAGGGAACTTATATCAAACGGCTGCGACGCGATAACGAAGCTCAAGAAGCTTGATATGATGGGCGAGTACGACATTCCCGAGGACGTAAAGCCCATGATAAAAGTTGAGGTAAGCTCAAAGGACAAGACTATAAAATTCACGGACAACGGACTCGGTATGACGGCGGACGAGGTGAATGAGTACATCAATCAGATCGCGTTTTCGGGAGCCGAGGCTTTTCTTGAGAAATACAAGGACAAGGCTAACGAGGATCAGATAATAGGTCATTTCGGACTTGGCTTTTATTCGGCATTTATGGTGGCGGAGAAGGTCGCGATAGATACGCTTTCGTACAAGGAGGATGCTGTTCCGGTTCATTGGGAATGCGACGGCGGTACCGAGTACGATATGTCCGACGGAAGCAAGACCGAGGTGGGAACCACTGTCACGCTTTATCTTAACGACGACTGTACGGAATTTGCCAACGAGTACAGGGCCAGGGAGGTAATAGAAAAATACTGTTCCTTTATGCCGTTTGAGATATATCTTAATAATTCCGACGACACTGAGGAAAAGACGGAAATGATCGAGAAGGACGCGCTTCTTGACACGGATACGATAATAGAAACTGTAGTCGAGGAGGCTGAGACCGAGGAGATAGAAGAGGAGGACGGGACCAAAAAGACCGTTGAAACATCTCCGGCGAGGGAGCGGTATAAGATAAAGAAGCGTCCGGTCGCGTTAAACGATACAGTTCCGCTCTGGACAAAGCATCCGAATGACTGCACCGAGGAGGAGTACAAGGAATTTTACAGAAAGGTTTTCCGCGACTACAAGGAGCCTCTTTTCTGGATACATCTGAATATGGATTATCCTTTCAATCTTAAGGGAATACTTTATTTTCCCAAGATAAATCTTGAGTTCGAGTCTGCCGAGGGCGTTATAAAGCTTTATAACAATCAGGTGTTTGTCGCCGACAATATAAAGGAAGTTATTCCCGAATTTCTCATGCTTTTGAAGGGCGTTATAGACTGTCCCGACCTTCCCTTGAACGTATCGAGAAGCGCGCTGCAAAACGACGGGTTTGTAAAGAAGATTTCAGATTATATAACCAAAAAGGTTGCCGACAAGCTTTCCGGAATGTGCAAGACTGAGAAGGAAAATTACGAAAAATACTGGGACGATATAAGCCCGTTTATAAAGTTCGGCTGCTTAAAGGACGACAAGTTCTGCGAGAAAATGAACGACTACATTCTTTTCAAGAATCTTGAAGGCAAGTATCTGACTCTGCCCGAGTGTCTTGAGGAGAATAAGGAAAAGCATGAGAACACCGTTTTCTATGTGAAGGACGAAATCGAGCAGGGACAGTATATCAGAATGTTCAAGGACGCCGGCATGGACGCGGTCATACTTAAGCACAGCATAGACCAGCCTTTTATAACTCATCTTGAGCAGAAGAATGAAAATGTCAAATTCCTCAGTATAGATTCCGATTTGTCGTCAATCTTTAAAGAAGAGGAGAGCGAGGACGATGCAGAGGCATTTAAGGAGACCGCGGACAAGCTTTCGGAGATTTTCAAAAAGGCTCTGAAAAACGAGAATCTCAAGGTTCAGGCCGAGAAGCTCAAGAATGCCGATATTTCCTCGATGATTACCGTAAACGAGGATTCAAAGCGTATGGCTGAAATGATGAGGATGTACGGAATGGCGGGAATGGATCCGTCCATGTACGGCGGAATGGGAGAAACTCTCATAGTCAATGTGAACAACAGTCTTGTCAGATATATTCTTGACAATCCTGACAGCGACAATGTGGAAATATTCTGCGAGCAGCTCTACGATCTGGCGCTCATAAGCCACGCGCCGCTTTCGCCTGAGCGAATGAGCGGATTTATAGCGAGAAGCAACAAGATCATGGGACTTCTTGCAAAGTAATATACCGAGAGGCACCGAATGCACGATAATACACAGACGGACAATAAAGACGGAGTATTTGAATTCATAGATGTGGATATGGATGAATTTGCTCCTCCGGAAGACGCTGATATAATGATTCAGCCGGAGTCGGTGCAGACTGACGGGGAAGAGCTTTCTGAACGTAAGGAAAGCAAGGGAAGAAAATTCGCCCGCGAGCTTTGCAGCTATCTTGTGATAATAGCGGCGGCGGTGTTCATTGCCGTTGCGGTCAACAAATTCGTGATAATAAACGCTCACATACCGTCTACGTCAATGGTCCCTACGCTTAAGGTTGACGACCGTCTTATAGGCTTTAGGCTGGCGTATCTTTTTTCCGAGCCGCAGCGCGGCGACGTCGTGATCTTTGAGCATAGTCTTTCGGAGGGCGTCGAAAAAGAAATTCTTGTCAAACGCATTATCGGGATTCCCGGCGATGAGATACTGATCGACGACGGCGGAGTTTTTGTGAACGGCGAACGGCTTTCGGAGGATTATCTTGCCGCTCCCATGAATACGCTGTCGTCTTTGGAATTCACGGTCCCAGAAGATTCGTACTTTATGATGGGAGATAACCGCAACGTCTCATATGACTCGCGTATGTGGCAGAATACTTATGTCACGCGGGACGAGATAATTGCCCGGGCGGTTTTTAAGTATTATCCCCGCATTGAGAAAATAGAATAATGTCTTTGAACCGCTTCGGCAAAGTTGCCGGAGCGGTTTTTGTATTGGGGCGGGGAGAATAATGTGATATAAAATGATATTGTATATAAAGGTAACGCAAATTGTAAAAAATGTTGACATAAATTATTGTAAGAGGTATTATAAATATATAAGATGTAGAAATGGGGATAAAGAATGAATAAAAAAGCAATATTAAGTATTATTTTTACTCTTGTAATTATTTGTGCTGTAAATGCAACACAGGCTTCGGCTGCTATCGCAAATAAGCTCAGATTGAACCTTTGCGGGATAAAGGATGCAGACGGAAGCGACCGCACAGGTTGGCAGACAGTTGCGTATACATGGATGTCTAAGCTTGACGCAAATGTGTATAAGAGAACGGCATTTGATAAAAATGAATTGACATCATATATAAAGGGGGCGGATATATTTGTGATACATACGCACGGTGGACTAGATTACCTAAAGGCTGTTGACAAAAATGGAAAATCAACAGATTTGAAAATATATGATGTTAATAGTTGGGAAACAAACTGTTTGTCCGGTTTGGATTTGGCATATTTAGGGGCATGTGAGTGTGGTAAGGGTAGGGAAGAATTTAAAAATATGGTAAACTCATTTTTTAATAAGGGGGCGCGTTGCGTAATTGGTTATGAATGGGCTGTTGATACGAAACCTAATGCTACTATGATTCAAGAATTTTGCCGTGCCATAGGCGCTGGGTATACAATAAAAAATGCACTTGCATATGCAGATTCTAAAGTTCTGGATAAACACGGCTATCCGGGATGGACGCATTTGCGCTATGTGCGCGGAGATACCTCTGTGAAATTCCGAAATGTGACACAGCTTCTTTCATCATTTTCAACAGACGGCGCATATTGCGATATACCGAAGGATGCTTCGGAGATGGTTTATTTTCAAAACGGTGAGGGAATATACGGATTTTTTGATCCTTCAAAAATGCAGAATGAGAAAAGCAGTGAACGTACAATGTCGGATGATTTATCGCAGCGGGATATTGCCGATAATTATCTGAAAATATATAATCAGGCTTCGGATAAATATGAGCTGAGGGACAATTACTATGTTCAGGATACAGGACTCACAGTATACATATACGGAAGGAAAATACACGGAATTGACACTTGGGACACGGTCAGCATTTTTATAAATGAGAATGGTGAAATAGTATCGTACAGTTCCCCTAGAGAGGGAATGTTTGATGATTTCGATATTGAGGCAGATACTTTGAATGATGCCGACGCGAAATTGCAGGTTAAAATGCAGGAAATGGGAGCTCTTGACTACGAGATTGTGGGGAAAATGTTGATTTTGGAGAATGGTATTCCTGCGGTACGGTTTTCCGTATTGCATACTGTACACGATGGGAAAGACGAATACGACAGTATCGACGATTATTTAATAGGACTAGAAGATTAGGAGTTTTTATGACGAAAAAAATTTTATCAGTGATATTTATATCTGTTGTACTTTCGGTTTTTACAGGCTGCGCGAAGGAAACGGAGACTGTCAGCCGCCCCACGAAAGAAACGGAGGAAGAAACCGAGAGACCGCGTCCTACCGAGCCGCCGACTCTGTATGCGGTTAATCCCATGTTTGATAATGAGGAAATTACGAAAATTACAATATCAAAAGAATTGGGAGATGGAGATATTACCGTAGAGATCACTTCATCAGAAAAAATCAAGAATATCGTATCAATGTTCAATAATTGGGATATGGAGACAAATAAAGTACCTGAAAAATATATTAAGGATTTGGGACTGGATATTGAGATTATTTTCAACGATAATCTTGTTATACGGACTTCTTCATCGACTTCTCAGCCAGAGCTTAATTATTACGGAAGTGTGGGAGATGTCCGCTATTATCTCCCGCGCAGTTTCTGGGAGTACGTGTACTATAAAATGATCTGAGCGCCGACGGAGCGTTTAATGCGAAATGAGTGAAGCCCTGATTGGGGCTTCGCTTTTTGCATATATTCAGGTAAAATTTGCCGATTTTATGTTGACAATTTCATCTGCCGGTGCTAACATAATAACTGTACTAATTGACATAGTACACAAAGTATGCAAATGAGCGGAGGTTTAAAATGTTAGAGACCATAGATCTGTGTAAGGTTTACAAGCCAAAAAAGGGCGTGCCCGTGACGGCGCTTAATAAGATTTCGCTTAAATTCCCGGAAAAGGGAATGGTGTTTCTTCTAGGAAAATCCGGCAGCGGCAAATCGACGCTTCTTAATCTTCTCGGCGGCCTTGACAAATATGATTCGGGGGAAATAATCATAAAGGGAGTGTCGTCGAGGGACTTTAAGCAGCAGTACTTCGATTCGTACCGCAATACTTATGTCGGTTTTATTTTTCAGGAGTATAATATTCTTGACGAATTTTCTGTAGGGGCTAATATAGCGCTCGCGATAGAACTTCAGGGCAGAAAAGCGACCGACGGCGAGATCAACGATATACTGAGGGAGGTTGACCTTGAGGGTTACGGAAACCGCAAGCCTAACGAGCTGTCGGGCGGACAGAAGCAGAGGGTCGCTATTGCCAGGGCGCTCGTAAAAAATCCTGAGATAATCATGGCTGACGAGCCTACCGGAGCGTTGGACTCAAACACCGGAAAACAGATTTTCGATACGCTTAAAAAGCTGTCAAAGGATAAGCTTGTGCTGATAGTGTCGCATGACAGGGAGTTTTCCGAGCAGTACGCGGACAGGATAATAGAACTTTCCGACGGAAATGTCATAAGCGATGTGGAGCTTGTAAACGACGGAGCGCTGGAGGAGCAGGCTGCGGAATCACAGGCGGAAGAGACGGAGGACCGACTTGTTTTTAACGGGGATTTCGTTGAGATCGCGCAGGGCTATCATCTTACCGCAGAGGACGCCGAGGCGATAAACAGGTATATAGACGCGCATCCGGACGAGAGGATAAGGCTTGGAATCGCGGGCAAAAAAAGCCGCGGTATTTCAAAACGTTTCAAAGACACGGACCAGGACAGGATTGCCGGTCAGGACGGCTCTTCATTTAAACTGATAAAGTCCGTGCTGCCGTTTAAGAGCGCTTTCAAGATCGGGGCAAGCGGTCTGAAATACAAGAAATTCAAGCTGGTAATGACGATCCTCCTGTCGGTCGTGGCGTTCGGTCTTTTCGGCCTCAGCGACACGATGGGGGCTTACGACCACATTAAGGTATGTACAAATTCTTTACTCGATTCAGAAGTGCGCTATGTGTCTCTTGCGAAATCCGTAAAGGAACATTATGAGGACATAGGCGGAGACAACACATACTGGAGCAGCTATAATAACAAAATAACCAAGGAACAGATGGAATATATTGAGGAGACCGCCGGAATAAAAATTGCGGGCATATATAATCCCAAGAATTCAGAGCTGGATATTGTGCCGTATTATGATCCCGAGGCGAAATTTACGAATACGGATTATAATATCTATGCGGATTACTTAAACGGATTTATGGAAATAGACGAGGAGACGCTTGACGTCCTTGAATGTAAGCTTGTCGCAGGAAGGCTCCCCGACGGAAATAAAGACGAGATCGCGTTAAGCGAATATGTTTTTGAAAGCTTTAAGATCGGCGGCTTTATTTCTAGGGACGGATATATAAATGAGAACAGCCAGGTCGCCCAAAAAATCGAGAAATATGATGATCTCATAGGCAAAAAACTCAGCTTCGGAGGAAATACGTACACGATAACGGGTATTGTAGATACGGGATTTAATCTTGACAGATATAAAAGCCTTATCGAAGAAAAGCCCCATCAGACTCAGGCGGAGAAGCTTCTGGAATTTGCGATGATAAACGAGTTCAAGACGGAGCAGCATTACGGTATTGCGTCGGTGATCATGGTCGGCGACGGATATGTCGATAAAATGACGGCGGATCAGCCTGTTCTGCATTCCGTAAGCGGATATGCGAATTTCCAGAGCGACGATATGAATGTATATTCGCACGAATATGTTCTTTATCTGGATGAAATTGACAAGGATAAAATAACATGGGTCGACCGTGAAAAAACAAGTCTTGGAGACAAAGAGATCATTGCGACCATGGACAGTATATATTTGTTCTATGAAGACGTAAACGGCAAGGATAAAGAAGAGCTTATCGAATATTTCAGGGACCATCTTTTCGAAGGAAGTATCGAAAACAACATGGGCGAATGGAAGGAGAGCAAAGGCTACAAGATAGTTGGCATAATTGACGACAAATCATACGACAATATCGAGGCGTGCGCTCTTTCCGATTCAGTTGCAGACAGTATGGTAAATAAAAACAGGGACGGCGTCTATTCATATGCGGTTGGCAGGATGCCGGAGGGAAGAAATAACGTAATGGACCTTGTAAAATTCGCGTATGACGAGTCCGGAGAGATCAGGTACGAGATTCAGAACGCGGTTACTTATGAGCTTGACACCATAAATCAGATATGCATGATATGTTCTAAGGCATTCCTGTATATAGGACTTGGTTTTGCCCTGTTCGCGTCGTTAATGTTAGCTAATTTTATAGGCACGAGCATAGCGTACAAAAAACAGGAAATCGGAATTCTGCGCGCGATAGGAGCGAGAAGCAACGACGTGTTCAAGATTTTCTTCTCCGAAAGCTTCATAATCGCTATGATAAACTTTGTTATTTCATGTGGCGGAGTATTCGCCCTGACAAAGCTGTTTAATTATATGATGAGGTACGGAGCCGGAATACTGATAAGCGTTCTGACCTTCAGCATAAGACAGGTGCTTCTGCTGCTTGTTGTCAGCGTGGCGGTGGCGGCGCTTGCAAGCTTCATTCCGGTTAAAAAGATTGCTTCAAAGAAACCTGTTGACGCGATAAGAAACAGATAGATTTATTTTAAGACATAAAAGGGGAGTTTTTATGTAGGGAGACACTGCGGTGTCTCCTTTTTTTGCCGTTTATAAAAGAACGTCAGCGGTCTATTTTTCTGGCAAGAAGCTGTATCAGCTGATAAAGTATCACGGAAAGTACGCAGAGTATGACTATTGAGAGCAGCACCCAGTCCATTTTGAAAACCTGGCTTCCGTATATGATAAGGTATCCGAGTCCTTCTTTGGCGGCAAGAAACTCTCCGATTATAACTCCGACTAAAGACAGACCGAGATTTACTTTCATTGTGTTTACTATGGTAGGCAGCGAGGACGGAATTACCAGCTTGAAAAGAATGTGCCCCCTGTTGCCTCCCAAAGTCCGTATCAGCTTTATTTTTTCCTCGTCGGTGCTTATAAATCCAGTGTAAATACTGAGAATAGCGCCGAATACCGCCACGGAGACTGCCGCGATGACGATGGTCTTTATATTGTTTCCGAACCATACGATAAGCACCGGAGCCAAAGCGGATTTAGGCAGGCTGTTGAGCAGGACGATGTACGGCTCCGCTATCATAAATACCGTGCGGAAGCGCCACATCAGCGTGGCGATCAGCATACCGAGCGCGATGACTATCGAGAAGCATATCAGGGTTTCGTAAATCGTGACCCACATATGCCTAAAGATCGCCCCTCCTTTTGAAAGCTCCGCAAAGCATTTAACGATGCGCGACGGACTGCTGAATATAAAGGAATCTACAACACCGAAGCGGGTGCTAAGCTCCCAGAAGGAAATAAAAAAAACAAAGACCAGTATCCTTGCGGCAGTTATCAGTATTTTGTCGCGCTTGCAGCGGCGTATATATCTTTTGTGGTTTTCAGAGTATGTTTCAGGCATTTTCATTGAGTTCCCTCCATAGCGTGTTGAAATAGTCCTTGAATTCGGGCGTGCTTCGCCTTTCCATGGGAGTCATGTTTTTATCAAGCTCGATGGGTATCGACGCTTTTATATGTCCGGGGCGCTTTGAAAGTACATAAACGGTATCGCCCATTGAGATCGCCTCCGACAGATCGTGCGTCACGAGAATTGCGGTTTTGCGCTCCTGCCTTATTATCGTGCCGATGTCGTCGCTGACCGTAAGCCTGGTCTGATAATCCAAAGCGGAAAAAGGTTCGTCAAGCAGCAGTATATCCGGCTCAAGAGCAAGCGTTCTTATAAGCGCGGCGCGCTGCCTCATTCCGCCGGAAAGCTCGGAGGGCCTTGAACCCTTGAAATCTCCGAGACCGTACTGGTCGAGCAGCGCGTTTACATGGTGCAGATTGCAGGGAGTTTTTTTCTTTCGTATTTCAAGACCTAAAATAACGTTGCCGTACACGGAACGCCATTCAAAAAGATGGTCGTGCTGAAGCATATAGCCTATCTGACTGTCTGATTCCGAAGCAGGTTTGCCCCCAATCAAAACAAAGCCCGATTCGGGCTCTATCGTTCCGGCTATAAGTGACAGAAGCGTTGATTTACCGCATCCGGACGGACCGACAACGGATATAAAGCTGCCCTGCGGAAGCGTCAGGTTTATATCGTACAGCGCATAGGTTTCGCCGAGCTTGGTATGATAGGAGTAAGAAACATTTTTCAGTTGAAGGGCGTCATTCATATTTTCCTCCGTCTTTCTGTGATATATTATTTTATGAAAAATGTTGAAAATAGTGCCGCTTTACTGGTATAATATGAGTACTTAACGAGGTTTGTCCGAGTTTAGTAAGAATATATACCTGACACTTTATCGGGGCGCAGCCCAGATTAGTTGTCATGGCGTAAGCTTGCCGCGGCCGGGAAGGATGGGGAGTATGAACAGATTCAAGGAGATAATCAATAACATTTCGGGAGATCATGTGTATATACAGACGCACAATTTTCCGGACCCCGACGCAATCGCGAGCGCTTACGGTCTGTCGGTGCTGCTTGGGAAATACGGCATTTCCTCGTCCATATGCTATAAAGGCAAAATTGAGCGGTACAGCACTAACGGCTTTATACAGCAGCTTGGAATAAAGGTCACGGATCTGGACCACATAAAAGATATGAACGAAACGGACGAGATAATTCTCGTTGATTCGCAGAAGGGAAATTCCAATATCGTTGACGCGCCAGGCGACGAGACGATATGCATCGACCATCACCCCACCTTTGACAACGGCGAGCCGGTAAATTACAGGTATGCGGACATACGTCCGGAGATAGGCGCATGCTCAACGATAATAGCCCAGTATTATTTTGAAAATAACATTCAGATGGACAGGAAGGTGGCTACAGCGCTTCTGTACGGTATAAAGACAGACACTATGGGGCTGTCGCGCGGTGTTTCGCTGCTTGACCTTGACATATACCGCACTCTTTTTAAAATGAGCAATATGGCTATAATACAGTCGCTTGAGCACTGCTCGCTGAAATTCGACGATCTTCGGGCATACGCCAACGCGATAAACACAATAAAAGTCTACGACAATATAAGCTTTGCCAATACCGGCTACAACTGTCCGGAGGCGCTTATAGCCAGTATTTCGGATTTCATGCTTGATCTTGTTGAAGTGAACTTTTCGGTAGTCTATTCCATCAAAGACGACGGGATAAAGCTGTCTATAAGAAGTATGGGAATGGTCAACGCGGGAGCGGTCACTAACCGTGCGCTTGCCGGAATCGGCGGCGGGGGCGGACATGCCGCTATGGCGGGCGGCTTTGTTCCGTTTGAAACAGGCGGCAAGAAAGACATAATTTCCCTTATCGGACTTGTCGAGGAGCGTTTTCTTGAGGAAATTTCGCAGTGCCGTTTCGGAGACAGTGAGGAGCAGGAGGAAAACCGTTAGTTTCAGGGGATGAAAGTAGATTTTTTTATTTTAAAAATTATGAAAATTTCTGCTTTACATTTTGCAATATAGAAGGTATAATAACCTTTGTGTGAAAACGCTGGAGTAGCTCAGCCGGTAGAGCGACTGATTCGTAATCAGTAGGTCGTGGGTTCAAGTCCCATCCCCAGCTTTATATAAAAAGCCGAGGCTTTGATGCCCTCGGCTTTTTTATTTACGATGTTCTTATATGTATGTATCTAATTTTCGTCAGCCTGATTTATCCTTGACTTCAGCGTAAATACAATGATCGCGGCGAACAGCATAGTGGCGGCTGAAACGGCAATTTTCGCCGGAGTAAGGTAGCTTGTGGTCATATGAAACGTGTAGTTGAACGTTATGTCGGCGGAATCTTCGATCTGCCGCATGAGAGAGTTGAGGAACGAGTTCATAAAGTGGTTGCGCGCGTCGGCGGTAATAAAATATATAACGAGCGAGCCTGCCGAGTATATGAAGGAGAGGAGCATCGCAACTCCGGGGAACGCGCTGAAATGACGGCGCGGTTTCTCATTTTTTACGGTATCGGTCAGGAAGCGCACGTTATTTCTCAGGCTTATGTTGTAGAAAAGCATAAACAGGAAATAACAGGTCCACACGATGAAAAGAATGCTGAATACTATCGAAGTAAAAGAAAACGTGTAGTTGAAATCCCAGTTATAGTTGATCGACATATAGTACTGCATTTCGCGTATAAATTCGTTAAGCTCATCCGGTATGAAGGCAAGGGCGATGATCATTACCGACACTACCGCGTAGATCATTATAAGAAATATTCTCTGTATTATAAGTACGACGGAATGAATTTTAAGACCTGCAGTATTGAGCGGCGTGTCCGCTTTATGCGAGAACGCGTATACAAGCCAAAGACCGACTGTCGAAATGATGAGTACAATTTCCACGCTGAAGCCGTCAAGAAGTCCCAGCACAAAATCCGCGGAAAAAAGGATGCAGGCGATAAGCGTCAGGGGCGAGCGGAAAACGTCCTTGATCGCCTGATGCTTCGGGGAGATCTGCGGCTTGCTGTCCTGATACGGAGCGGAGTAACCGGCATATTGAGGAGAATTGTAGTAGCTGAAATTATTGTATGCATTAGTGTCGGGCGTCTGCGTAAACGTCGTGCTTGCGGGAGCGGAGCTGTCCGGATAAGACTGTTTACGGCAGCTGCATTCGGAGCCTTCGGGAATTTCTTTTCCACAGTAGATACAGAACATATTTTTACCTCCATTAGTAAGGGATCCGCGTTCGCGCCTGACTGCGCGGTATCGCGGGCTTTGTTTTATTTTATCACAGCAAAACGCGGTTTGCAATCAAAGAACGATTGCGTAGTCGCTTGAATACATTTTTTTCAGCATCTCGTCGGAGTTGTGCCTGTCGGTCAGACCGAATTCTCTTGACCATGTCATATAATACGCCCATGGCACGCGGGTTTTGGAAAGCAGCTCTATGTCGGGGATAACGCCTGTCTCGGCAATGGCGGCGACCTTGTCGGCGGAGGGATTTGTGATAAGCTCCTCGTACTCGTCCTTGTAATCGGTCAGAGTGCGAGGACTCGCGTAGAGATCCCTTGATACGACATCAACGTATTCGTCGCCGGGGTATCCGTCCTTTGCCGGGGAGTTCCATACCCACAAAAGATTGTCTAGATGTTTTACGTTGACATAGTAATCGAACATCAGTCTGTATAAATCGCGGGATACCTCATGTCCCTTTGCCGACCACCAGAACCAGTCGCCTTCAGCTTCGTGAAACGGACGCCACAGAACAGGAATATCGCATTCAAGAAAGCGTTCGAGAACCTTTGCGATAACGCTCATATCGTGATAGAAAGCCCATCTTTCGGGAGTGTCCTGTATAAATACGCGTCTTGCGTCAAAATCTGTGTTGCATGAAAAAAAGCTCTTGTCGAAGCCTCCTACCGGAGAGAACCAGTGGAAACAGAGCGCGACGATGCCTCCGGTCTCTTTATGCCAGTGTATGGCTTCTTCAACGGTGCCGCGGTTCTCGCGGACTTCTTTCAGACATTCCTCGGTAGCGTTTTCATAATTTATGTTAGGGGAGTAGGACAAAAGCTCAAAGCCCAAAAGCTTCGGGTATCTGCCCGTGATATTGTGTATGTACGCGCGCTCCTCCATCGGAACGGTCTGGGTGTGCTGTCCGGTTATTATCTTTTTGCCTGCGGTAGCATGCAGATATTCAAGCAGTTCAAGCGCTTTCGGCGTTAAATTTGGATTTGCGGGCTTCATGGCGTTCTCCTGTTTCATTTTTTTAAATTATATAAGAGGCTGCGGAGATAATCAAGACAAAAGTTTTCTGAAATTTTGAAGGTAATGTTTTACAAATTATAATAAAAGGATTATAATATTCTACGTCTTATTTATGAAAAGCTGGAGGGATATATAATGGCAAAAATTATGAGGAGGATTCTGAGCGTTCTTGCGGCGCTGTCGGCTGCTTTGGCGGCAACGGCGTGTCATGATCAAAGCAGGGACACCCGTGTCACGGAAACGACGGCTGCTTCGACGGCGGTGGCAGCGGCTACCGTAGCGGTGCCAAAGGAGGACGGCAGACCGAGATATATTTCGCGCGGCGCGTACCCGGGAGACTGGAAGAACATTGTGTTTGAAGGCGGGAGAAGCATGATCTATGTCGAGGAGCTCGCGCCTTATGCCGACACCGGGGTTACGGTCGAGGTAGGTTTTACTCTTGAGGAGCGGGATTACTATGTTCTCGGAATATGCGATGCGCTGAAATGGGACAAGCTTTATGAGCTTGACAATTCGTACATATCGGGAATCGTATCGGATACGGACGCCTTCGACAGCAGGCAGATACCGAAAAACTATGTCTGTATTCAGTCCGACGGCTGTGTGTCTTTTACCGTTCCCGGCTGTAAAAACGCGGGGATCGATTACGATATACAGAGTTTTACCTTTAGGATCACGCCTGAATGCATCAAGTATCTGACGGAGAAGGATTCGTCAAAAGAAGGCGTAATATTCCAGACATACGGCGTCAATGTGCGCTATGTGCTGCTTGAGGCGGATGAAATCGATTCTAAAATAAAGTAACGGTAAATTTATGTTTGATATAGTAAACGGACAACTGAGAATATCCGTGAGGACGCTTGTGGAATTTCTGTGCAGAAGCGGGGATATTGATAGCCGTTTCGGCGGCGTGCCGGACAAAACGGCTATGGAGGCGGGAAGCCGGGCGCACAGGCGTATCCAGAAATCCATGGGACCTGATTACAGGGCGGAGGTTCCTCTTAAATGGAGCTTATCCGGCGAAAGGTACAGCGTGCTTGTGGAGGGCAGGGCTGACGGGATATTTGCGGCTGACGGACTTTTTTATATCGACGAAATAAAAGGGACTTACAGAGACATAAGATATCTGACTGAGCCGGTGTATGTACACAAGGCTCAGGCGATGTGTTATGCCTTTTTTTATATGCTCGACAATAACATCGACGGCAGTATAGGGATAAGAATGACTTATGTAAATCTTGATTCCGACAACGTGAAGTATTTTGAAGAAATAATCGGGTTTGAAGAGTTAAAAACATGGTTTACGGGAATTATCGCGCAGCTTTTGAAATGGGGGGATTATCTTTTCGAGCATCATATGGAGCGGGCGGAATCCATAAACGGGCTGAAATTCCCGTTTGAGTACAGACCGGGTCAGCGTGAGCTTGCCGTAAACGTATATAAGGCGGTCGACATGGGGCGGAACCTTTTTATTCAGGCTCCGACGGGAGTCGGCAAGACGATATCTACGGTGTATCCGTCCGTAATGTCGCTTGGCGGAGGACGGGGAGGAAAAATATTTTATCTGACTGCCAAAACGATAACGCGTACGGCAGCCTCCGAGGCGTTTGCGCTTTTGCAGGCGCAGGGGCTTAAATTCAAAACGGTGACCATAACGGCAAAGGACAAGATATGCTTTGCCGGGTCCGAAACAGGTACTGAATGCTCGCCCTTGACCTGCCCCTACGCAAAAGGGCACAACGACAGGGTGAACGGGGCGGTATACGACCTGATAACGCATGAAGATGTCATTTCAAGGCAGGTGCTTGAGGAGTACGCGAAAAAGCACAGCGTATGCCCGTTTGAATTTTGTCTTGACGTCAGCTATTGGGTGGACGGAATAATCTGTGACTATAATTATGTTTTTGACCCTCATGTATTTCTGAAAAGATATTTTTCCGAAGGAAGGGCGTCGGAGCATATTTTTCTGATCGACGAGGCGCACAATCTCGTAGACAGGGCGAGGGAGATGTACAGCGCCCATATATACAAGGAAGATTTTCTCGCGGTCAAAAAGCTTGTAAAGGGTCATAGCGGCGAGCTTGTAAAAGCGCTTGAACGCTGTAATTCCAATCTTCTTGAGCTTAAAAGAGAATGCGGCGAAAAATATAAGGTGCTTGAGACGGACGGCGCGTTTGCGCTGAATATGCAGCGCCTAGCGGAGGAAATAGTAAAGTTTACCGAAAGTCACAGGGATTTTGCGTATATGCGCGAGCTGTCGGAGTTTTATTTCGACGTGCTGCATTATAACGGGATGCATGACTGCCTTGACGAAAATTACATTATTTATACAGAGCATACGGATTCCGGATTTATGCTTAGGCTTTTTTGCGTGAATCCTTCCGCGAACTTAAAATCGCGTCTGGAAAAAGGACGGGCGGCAGTGTTTTTTTCAGCGACTTTGCTGCCTGTC
>ERZ777011.1865-NODE-1865-length-19446-cov-5.908514_pt1 | contig 19446 bp, 18 predicted proteins | sample MGYA00374964_ERZ777011 | MGnify/ENA primary metagenome ERZ777011 (study PRJEB29310, sample SAMD00008975) | mouse gut metagenome | study: EMG produced TPA metagenomics assembly of the Metagenome analysis of fecal microbiota from mouse which was promoted...
AACTTATTCAGCTGTCACTCTTTTAGTTATAATTCATCGAACTCACGTTAATTAGATATTACAAATTCAAGGTTTATTTTAATACGAACCAAAGATATCATAATTATTGAAATGATAATATTCAAAACAAATAAAAATTACAAGAAAAAAGCTGGTAAACGCATAAAATAAGTCATATTTACCAGCTTTTCTTCAATTGTTATTTCAGAAAGGATTATATTATCCTGCTTTTAGACTTCCAAGGCCCCGATCAATTCGCAAACAGACGAAAAACCATGTCTGTTGCAATAGTCGTCCATCCCTTCAATGACCTTTATGCCAACGGCAGGATCAACAAAATTGTAAGTTCCGATCTGGATAGCCGTAGCTCCCGCCAACATGAATTCCACCGCATCTTTCCAGTTTGAAATACCGCCCAAGCCGATAATAGGAATCTTCACTGCCTTATAAGTCTGCCATACCATCCGCAAGGCAACCGGCTTTACACAAGGGCCGGAAAGACCGCCGGTTATTGTAGATAATACCGGTTTACGCTTCTCCGCGTCAATGGCCATACCCAGCATGGTATTAATCAATGAAACGGAATCTGCCCCCTCGGCTTCAACCGCCCTGGCTATCTCCGTAATGTCGGTTACATTAGGGGAAAGTTTTACAATAAGGGTCTTCGGATAAACCTTGCGGACAGCCTTTACAACTTCGCTTGCCCCACAAGTTGTCACTCCAAAAGCCATGCCCCCCTGCTTTACATTCGGGCAGGAAATATTCAGTTCGATAGCCGGTATCTTGTCCAAATCCGCTATCTTTTCAGCACATTCCACATACGTTTCTACAGAGGAACCGCTCACGTTTACAATCATGTTCGTATCGATATCCTTAATCTCCGGATAGATATGATCGACAAAATATTGTGCACCCTTATTCTGCAGACCTACAGCATTCAACATTCCCGAAGGAGTTTCCGCCATACGGGGATACAAGTTCCCTTCGCGCGGCTGGATCGTTGTGCCTTTCACAAAAATACCGCCCAAGCGGGAGATATCCATAAAGTCCGAATATTCAATACCATATCCGAAAGTACCCGACGCTGTCATAACCGGGTTCTTCAATTGCAAATTACCGATGTTTACGTTTAATTCAGCCATGTCAAATTTTTAATATTAAATACAGGTCCTTCAGTACACACACACACATGATGTTCATCCTTGGTCTTCTCCACACAGCATAAGCAAGCGCCTATACCACAAGCCATCGTGTTTTCAAGAGAAACTTCGCATGCAATAGAACTTGCATGAGCATATTTAGCGACAGCCACCATCATAGGTTTGGGGCCACAAGTGTAAATCTGATCGAAATGTACATCTTTCAAGATGGAATGATTAGTTACATATCCCTTTTCGCCCAATGAACCGTCTTCAGTTGTAACATACACATCTCCAAACTGTTTGAACTGTTCCAATTGTAACACATCCTCTCCCGAACGAGCTCCTAAAAGGAATGCAGGCGTATAACCGGCCTCTTTCAGAATTGCACCTAAAAACAACATAGGAGCTGTCCCGACTCCACCACCGATCAGCAGTAATTTTTGCCCTTTATCGGCAGGAAGCGTGAAACCGTTCCCTAAAGGCAACATGATATTCACAATATCACCCGGTTTATACTCAGCCATCCGGCGCGTTCCGTCACCGACCAACTGAACGAGCAGCCACAACTCATTAGTTGCTCTGTCTACATAATTAATCGAGATCGGACGACGAAGAAATGTTGTAGGAGAGTTATCCACACGTACCTGTACGAACTGTCCCGGCAACATTTCCGGCAGGATCTGATCAGATGTTAATTTAAGCAGGCTGTAATTTTTGTGAAGGCGGCGGTTTTCGGTCACCTTCATGTCAAGCATGTACTTCTTCATATAATATGATTAGTCTAATTCTATACAAAGATACATGAATATGGTATATAAACCAAAACAAGCTATTCTTTCTTGTTTTTTTCAGAAATAAAAGTCTCAAATGTATTATCAGAATAGAATACCATTATTTTACTTACTTTTTTGACAATTGTTTCTTGTTGTATAATTTGTTCAACAACAGGCGTTTTCATACTATTTTCAGGTGTGTTATCCCTCATTTCCTTGCGATATTCAGGAGTGGCTTGCCCTTCGGACGAATTTTTTGCCGTATTTGAAAACAAATCGGGATGTATCAACACATGATCCCGTACCATTTCGCCTTTGCCGAAAAGGAGCCAGTCAGAATCCACATAAGTGAATCGATCCAGAATTTTTATAAGGACATCCAAGCTTACATTATTTCTTCCGTTCAAAATATGTGACATTGCTGAACGCTGGATGCCGATTGTTTCTGCAAATTTAGAAGGAGTTAAACCTTCACGTTCCATTATTTGGGTAATACGTCCTATCATTTTTATAAATCCTAATTTATTTATTCAAATACTGACATTATGTCTGTATGTATAGATATGAATGCATACAAATCAATAACGATACAAATATACACTATAATTCTCAATTGTGCAATTTAATTATATAAACTTAAACATATACATTTGTATCATATAAATAATAATCAGTCTTGTCAGAATTGTAAACAGGTTGTTTCAGTGCTAAAAACAAATTAAAGTTTTACTTTATATATAATTCATATTTTATTGATATCATCCAAATTATAAATATGAATAGCTAAAATATAGACCTATTTGGACCTTCTTATGTACATATGTAACACAATAATTAACCAAATACATTAATTACCTTATGTAATTTACTGGTTTTTCACTACTTATACCAAAAGAATTTAAGGTATCGGTAAAAATATTTTTTCGCAGGTTGTGAATAACGATGTAACTGAAACAAATGTATTCTTTTGTTTTTATGTATACAAAATTAAACCACAAAACAACTGTCTTTTATACTTGTATGGCTGTTTACATTTATATCATGCGTAATTGAGTTTACAATTCAATACTCAAATAAAGTGATTGATTTCATCTACTGACAAAATGTCTCTTTCATGTTTATCCGATTTATGAACCAATATATTTTTATATGACTGAACCTTAATTCCTCTATTTTGGTGATTTTTGTAAACGGATATTCGGGAAAAGACAAATATTCAAATCTCTGAAGAGTAAAATTGACAATAAAGGACTGAAAGACAAAAAAAGAAGCTTTTTATCCGGTTCAACTTTTTTGTTGTTCCAGAGAAAAAGCTTCTTCTTAAGACCGATTAGATATTAAAAAGCCGTTTAGTGCAAAATTTTATAAAGTAGTTCCTTCAAAAGTTCCGCATCAGATACGGAAGTATTTTCTACTCCTTTCGAACGGGCATCCGTCATGCGGATATCGCTGATCAGGTTAAACACTTTCATCGCCGAGTAATTTCGCATTCCTGAAAGGTAATCCTTAACCTGAAATGTTCCTCGAAGTCCGAGTGCTGTCATAAGGCCGGTTTCAGAACGATCCTTCGTATAGTAGCAGATCAGGAGGTTTGAAAAATAGTTAAATAATACAGGAAGTGTCATCTGTATCGGATTACTTTTCGGATCCTTCTCGAAGTACCGGGCGATCCGGTTCGCCTTCAAGATATCCTTCATGGCAAGTGCTTTGATCAACTCAAAGTTATTGTATTCTTTACTGATTCCGATATTCTGCTCCACCAATTCCGGCGTGATACGTTTTGCGCCTTTCTCAGGCAAGAGCAATGCCAGTTTGTCCAACTCCTTACCCAAGCGGCTCAAATCGTTTCCAAGATAGTCGGAAAGCATCTGAGCCGCTTTCCCGTCTATTCCTATGGAACGCTGTTGCATGAAAGAAACGATAAATGCCGGCATCTTGTAGTCTGGAACTTTTTTGGACTCGAACAGCACCCCGATCTTGTCCGTCGCAGAAGCCAGCGCTTTACGACGATCCAAATTTTTATACTTGTAATTGATGATCAGAACGGTCGACATTAAGGGGTTCTTAACGTAGTTTGCCAAAAGCTCGATATCACGAATTAATTGAGCTTCCCGGACCACCACTAACTGATATTTTGACATCATCGGGAAACGACGAGCTGCATTAATTATAGATGCTGCATCCGTATCCGCTCCATACATGATAATTTGGTTAAAATCCCGTTCGGATTCTTCTAATACATTATCGAGCAGCAGATCGGTTATCCGATCCATAAAAAACGGTTCGTCGCCCATCATTATATAGACGGGAGCAAATTTTTTTGCAACAATATCCCGAGATATTTCCTCGTATGTATGTTCCTTTTTTGCCATATTTACGTATGATTTCAATTAAAATTACCAACTGAAACGAATGTGACGGATTGTCTTTTTTCCATCAATAATCTGGCGAAGCGCTTCCACTCCCAACATTACATGTTCCTTCGCGAAGTTCCGGGTAACCTCACGGTCGCTGGCCTCCGTCTTCACCCCATCTTCTTCCATCGGCTTGTCGGAAACCATCAGTAAGGCGCCTGTCGGGATCTTGTTTGCAAAACCAGCGGTAAACAAGGTTGCCGTCTCCATATCGATACCTGTAGCATGCGTACGGCGAAGGTATTTTTTGAAATCAGTGTCATATTCCCATATCCGTCGGTTCGTCGTATAGACGGTCCCGGTCCAATAGTCTTTTCCCCGATCACGTATGGCGGACGAGATGGCACGCATCATCGAAAAAGCCGGGAGCGACGGAACCTCGGCCGGCAGGTACTCATTCGAAGTCCCTTCTCCCCGGATAGCTGCGATCGGCATAACATAATCTCCCAGGTTATTCGCCCTCTTCAATCCTCCGCATTTCCCCAAAAAGAGGACGGCAGTCGGCTTTATCGCCGATAGCAAATCCATGATTGTCGCAGCATTCGCACTTCCCATTCCAAAATTGATAATTGTAATACCATTGGACGACGCATTCGGCATGGAGTTTTTCAACCCCAAAACCGGCGCCTTGAATTGGTCGGCAAATAACTCCACATACTTCGTAAAGTTGGTAAGCAAGATATATTTATCAAAGTCTTCCAGCTTCCGCTCTGTATAGCGCGGCAACCAATTCTCGACAATTTCTTGTTTTGTTTTCATAAATCATTACCTTTGATGGTCTATTTCTACAGAATAAAAGAACAAATATAACAAATGCTTGCATTAAACTTACCCGGTTTCGCACCTAAAGTAGCAGAAAAAGATGGAAAGCGCATGATCTTCGATCCTGTACGGCAAAAATATGTGGCTTTGACTCCCGAAGAATGGGTACGTCAACATTTTGTCAATTACCTGATCACCCTAAAAAAATTTCCGAAAGAATTACTGGCAAACGAAGTATTGGTTAAATTGAACGGGACTTCCAAACGCTGCGATACGGTGGTTTACAATCGTTTTTTGGAACCTTTGGTCATCGTCGAGTATAAAGCTCCCCATATAAACATTACAAACGCCGTTTTCGATCAGATAGCCCGTTACAATATGGTTCTGCATGTGCAATATCTGATCGTAAGCAATGGCTTGAACCATTATTGCTGCCGGATCGATTATGACCGCCAAAGCTATGTTTTCTTGGAAAGAATACCGGATTATCAGCAGTTATAAGGTATGATATTTATGTATATTAAAAATCAAAAACTCTTACAGGTAAACAAACAACTCCGGCTATGATTACAGAACAGATGCAATCTGATCTCTGTAAACCATGATGGAATCAGTAATCTGCATATTTTGAGGTCTGTCAACATATACGGAATTACTATCCTTTATGACAGGCCGATCAGTTGTTTTCTTCTCATTGAAGATAAGTGAATAACCTAAGATTACTGCAAAAAAAGATAATATCAATGCTTTCATATTCTATTACAATTTTAATATCATATATAAGTATGATGTATTCAAAACGCAAAACGCTGCATTATATTACAAAAGAAATGCAGTTTCTTTATAATTTCTTCGTAGCGAGTCGTTTCCTACCCTTGATTCTTAAGGATAACAAGCTAATCTATAGAATGGTTTAAAAAAATCGGGGAAAGAATAAATTTCCTTCCCCGATTCTATTATTGTCATGCCTAAATGGCCTGTTATGCACCAAAGTCGTCGAAATGTAACATTTCACGCGGCACACCCAGATTGTCCAACATATTTTCCACAGCCTTTGACATCGGACCCGGTCCACACATGTAGTATTCGATATCTTCCGGAGCTTCGTGATCCTTCAGATATGTATCGTAGATTACCTGATGAACGAAACCGGCCGTATACTTCACGCCTGCCGCATCTGCCGCCGGATCCGGACGGTCGAGCGCCAGATGGAATGTGAAGTTCGGGAATTCCTTTTCGATTGCCAGGAAATCTTCCAGATAGAACACTTCGTTCAAGGCACGAGCACCGTAGAAATAAGACATCTTACGGTCTGTAGTCTTGAGTGTCTTCGTCATGTGCATGATCTGAGCACGAAGCGGAGCCATACCGGCACCACCGCCGACCCACATCATTTCTCTCTTCGAGTCGAAGATCGGATGGAAATCACCGTAAGGACCGCTCATCGTCACCTTGTCACCAGGTTTCAGGGTAAAGATATAAGAAGAAGCGATACCCGGCATTACATCCTGGAAGCCTACTTCGGGTTTCGGTTTAAACGGCGGAGTAGCGATACGAACCGTCAACATGATACGGTCACCTTCTGCAGGATAATTAGCCATAGAATATGCACGAATAGTCGGCTCGTCGTTCTTGCATTTCAGCGTGAACAAACCGAACTTTTCCCATGCCGGCAGATATTCATCACCGATCAGGGCCTTATCGATATCCTTGTTGTAATCCATCGAGTATGCAGGAATCTTGATCTGTGCGTATGAACCCGGCAGGAAGTCCATGTGTTCGCCCTTAGGCAATGCCACGATAAACTCTTTGATAAAAGTAGCCACGTTCTTGTTGGAGATAACTTCGCATTCCCATTCCTTTACACCGAATACTTCGTCCGGAACCTGGACAACCATATCTTCCTTCACCTTGCACTGGCATGCCAGACGCCAGTGGTCTTTGACCTGTTTACGAGAGAAAAAGCCCTTTTCCGTAGGCAGGATTTCTCCACCACCTTCGATTACCTGTGCGCGGCACTGGCCACATTTACCGCCACCGCCACAAGCAGAAGACAAGAAGATACCACCACTCTGCAAAGCGCCCAACAACGTTCCGCCGATAGGGGTTTCTATTTCCTTTTCTTTATTCACCTCCAGTTTAACATTTCCGGATGGAACCAATTTTGCTTTAGCGAACAAAAGTGCAGCTACCAAAATCAGTGTGATCAATAAGAAAACAACTGCACTGGCTGCGATTGTAAGTCCGCCCGACATTAATAAAATCATCTTTATCTGTTATTTAATGCGTTAATACTTAAATCTTAAGACCTGAGAAGCACATAAAGGCCATACCCATGAGACCGGTGATGATAAAGGTAATACCAAGACCTTTCAACGGTTTGGGGATATCCGAATATGCCAGTTTTTCACGAATAGCCGCCATACCGACGATAGCCAGCAACCATCCGATACCAGAACCTAAGCCATATACAGTTGCAACCCCTACATTCGGGAATGCTTTCTGTTGCATAAACAGAGAACCACCCAGGATAGCACAGTTTACGGCGATCAGCGGCAAAAAGATACCCAGGGAAGCATATAGAGAAGGAGAAAACTTCTCGATAACCATCTCTACCAACTGCACAAAAGAGGCAATAACGGCGATAAAGATGATAAACGCAAGGAAGCTCAGATTTACATTAGCGAAATCCGGCCCCAACCAACTCAATGCACCTTCTTTCAGTACATAATTTTCAAGCATATAGTTGATCGGCAGTGTACACAAAAGAACGAATGTCACTGCTATACCTAATCCTAAAGCAGTCTTCACATTCTTGGAAACAGCCACGAAAGAACACATACCTAAGTAGTATGCGAAAATCATGTTGTCTACAAAAATCGAGCGGACAAATGTGCTTAATAATTCTTCCATTCTATTATTCGTTTAATCGTTTAGCATTAATTTTCCTGAAGTTCTTTGTTACGAGCACGATGAACCCAAATAATCACAGCGATTACGATCAATGCCATCGGAGGCAAAATCATCAAGCCGTTGTTCACATAACCAAAATCGTAAAAGGCCTGCGGAATTACCTGGGAACCCAGCAATGTACCTGAACCCAGCAGTTCGCGGAAGAAACCGACGATAACCAGAATCAACGCGTAGCCCAGACCGTTACCGATACCGTCAAGGAACGATTCCCACGGGCCGTTACCCAACGCAAACGCTTCCAGGCGTCCCATCAGGATACAGTTGGTAATGATCAGCCCCACAAACACGGAAAGCTGTTTGTTTACATCGTAAGCAAACGCTTTCAGCACTTCACTGACAATTGTTACCAACGCAGCCACAACAACCAACTGCACGATAATACGGATACGGTTGGGAATCGTGTTACGAATCAAGGAAATAATCACATTGGCAAAAGCAACGACAGCCGTTACTGAAATACCCATTACAATAGCCGGTTCCAACTTAGATGTCACAGCCAACGCAGAACAAATACCCAACATCTGGACAACCACCGGATTGTTGACACTAAGCGGACCTACCAGAACCTCTTTATTCTTATTCGATAATAATCCCATTTTCTTACTCTTTTGAAGTTAAAAATTTCTTATATTCCTTCAAGCTGTCGAAAAGCATATTGCCGACTCCCTGGCTGGTAATCGTACCACCGGAGATACCATCGACATAATCCTGGCCGGCTGCGCTCTTGCCTGGTTTCACAACAGCAATAGACTTGAATTCACCATTTTTGAAAAGTTGCTTTCCTGCAAATTGCGAACTGAAAGCGACCTTGGTAATTTCCGCGCCCAGACCCGGAGTTTCACCTTGGTGGCTGAAGTCCGTTCCAAAAACCGTATTCTTGTCCGCATCGACAGAAATATATCCCCACAGCGGTCCCCACAAACCTGCACCGTGCAAAGCCATGATATATTTGGTTTGTCCGTCAATATTGGCCACGAATACCGGATAAGCGTCCGCTTCGCTACCGGCGAATGCAGCCTGCGCGTCACCGACCTTTTCACCGTTTGCATCGATCAGGAACGCATCCTTGATCAATTCATTGTACTTAGCTTCCGCTTCTCCTGCCGGTACGGAAACATTGACCGAACGCAGAATCTGTTGTCTCTTGTCGTTATCTTCGTTCGCTTTTTGGAAACTTTTCAAAGACTGGGAAGTAAATGCCAACACGACAGCTACCAGGACAACCATTACCGAAGCATATACAACCGTATAAACATTACTATCCCGGTTAATACCTTTCTTGGCAGCAGCCTCGTCTTTCACTTCTTCGAAATCGGAAGCGGGAGCTGCACATATAGGGCAAACATCCGGAACTTTATTCCCTTCGTGGATATATCCACATACTTTACATTTATATTTTGCCATACTCCTTCTTACTTTATTTGATTACACGTTTCAATCTGCGGTTGATGTTGGCTTCCACCACATAATAGTCGATCAGCGGAGCAAATACATTCATCAACAGGATCGCGAGCATCATACCTTCAGGATAACCCGGATTCAATGCACGGATAATGATAGCCATAGCTCCTACCAAGAAACCATAGATATACTTACCCGTTTCCGTACGGGCGGAAGTGACAGGGTCGGTAGCCATAAACACAGCTCCGAATGCGAAACCACCCAGGAACAAATGATCCAACGGAGATACGCACATGGCTACCGTTGTTCCGATCATATTGAATATAAGCGACATAACCGCACCACCCACAAATACGGAAACCATTGTTTTCCAACTTGCGATCTTTGTGAACAGAAGGATCGCCGCACCAATCAGGATCGCCAATACGGATGTTTCACCAATCGAACCCGGAATCAGCCCCAAGAACATATCACATGTGGAGATCGGATTTCCGAGAACATCGACAGCCTGGAACGAGCCGATCAGTTCCTTGCCTGCGATAGCGACCTGTCCCAACGGAGTAGCACCGGAGAAACCGTCTACAACCTGTCCGCCACCGATACCGAACGTATCAGCCGTACGAACGAATACCTGGTCGCCGGACATGGCTGCCGGATAAGCGAAAAACAGGAATGCACGTGTTACCAACGCAACATTGAATACATTATAACCTGTACCGCCGAATACTTCCTTGGCAAAAACAACAGCGAATGCAGTAGCAACAGCGATCATCCACAGTGGAGTGTCGATTGGAACGATCATCGGGATCAAGATACCGGAAACCAGGAAACCTTCCTGGATTTCTTCCTTCTTCACCTGGGCAACAGCAAATTCGATACCCAGACCTACCACATACGAAACAATGATTTTAGGCAATACAGCCAAAAAACCGAAAATAAAAGTCATGAAAAATCCCGGATCAGCCCCTACTGCAAGGTTATGCTGATAACCGACATTGTACATACCAAAAAGCAAAGCAGGCAACAAAGCAAGGATGACAACGGTCATCGTGCGCTTCGAATCAATATAATCATGAATGTGTACGCCTGATTTCGAAGTTGTGCTCGGAACAAACAGAAATGTTTCGAACCCTTCAAAAACAGAACGGAACATCGCCAGCTTTCCGCCTTCCTCAAAGTCAGGCTTAATCTTGTCGAGGTAATTCCTTAACGCTTTCAATGTATTCTAAATTTTAATGTTATTAATTCATTTCCTTGTATAATACGTCCAGACCTTGACGAACAATCTTCTGAATTTCGAGCTTGGACGTATCGACGAATTCGCAAAGGGCGAAATCTTCGGGTGCGACTTCATAGATACCCAGGTTTTCCATCTTGTCGATATCGAACGCGATAATGGCCTTCAGCAGATATTCCGGCATGATGTCCATCGGGAACACACTGTCATATTCGTTAGACATGATCATAGCGCGCTTACCTCCTTTGATACGGGCGTCTATCACGTATTCCTTGTTTTTACCCATCAACCACGCAGGGAATGAATGGCTCACGCTGAATTTCCCGAAACCGGGAGTCGCCCAACCGAAGAAATCGTGTGTATCGTTACCTTCCGGGATAACTGTAATCTGGTTGTCGTATGCACCCAGATAATCGTCTTTCATCACCTTCGTTCCACTCAGCACGTTACCGCTGATGATACGGATATCTTCGTTGCCTCTCATGATCTTCCCGTCAACCAAGCTACTGATCGTACAGCCGGCGATTGCTTTTATGTATCCTCTCTCCGTGGTTTCGGAACCGGTTATTACAACCAAACGGCTGAAATCAGCGATGCCTTTATTGAACAAACGGCCGATTACGATCACATCAGCAGGATTCACGGTCCAAACCACTTCACCCTTATTGATTGGTTTGATGTGATTAATCTGTACTCCTACATTGGCTGCCGGATGCGGACCTTCCACCTCTACTGTTTCAACACCTTTCACACTGACGGAAGAACCTTTACGGATACCGACATATACCTTGCCATCGGTAAGTTTTGCAAGTGCATCCAATCCTGTCTGGAAATCAGCCTCCTGCCCCTTCACTACGAAATCGAAATTCGGAGACAACGGTGCGGAATAGAATGCGGAGACAAAGATATCACGCGGTTCGTCAGCCGGTGAAGCAACAATGTCATACGGACGTTGTTTGATAAACGGCCACATACCAGCGTGCTGGATCGCCTCCTTTACCTCTTCCCTCTTCAGAGAAGCCACATTCTTCTTACCGAAATCTTCATACTCGATCTGCGCTTCCGGCTTGACGACCACGCTAAGCACTTTACGTTTCTCTCCTCGATTTACGGCAGTTACTTCGCCACTGACAGGCGAAACAAACTTGATTTCCGGGCGGTTCTTATCGATCATCAATACAGAACCGGCTTTGACTTTTTCTCCTACTTTGGCAACAACTTTGGGTACAATACCGTTATAATAATCGGGAACGATAGCGTAACTATCGCTTTTCCCTCCGTTTAACAGTACGTCCGAAGCTTTGCCCTTCAGATTAATGTCTAAACCTTTTTTAATCTTAATCACATTTGCCATGATACAACTAAAATTGTTTATATGTAATTTTTCCGCAAAAGTAAGCAATTTTTTATGCTTTAAAGCAGGGAACGGAAAATAAATAAAGAAATAATTCCATAATTTTGCACCGGTAAAGACGGAAATATGAAAATGAGAGTGTACAGTTTACTATTTATGATGCTTTTTGTCCTTTCCATCAGGGCAAACGCACAGGTCAAGTACTTCACCAATGTCAATGACAAACAGATAAAGACACTTCAGGTGAAAGTCTCCGGAAACTTGATATCCGAGCCTTACATAACGTTGGGAGGAGAAGATCGGATCGAAATCAATTTCGACGGTTTGGGCAGCGGATACACACGATATGCTTATAACGTGATACACTGCAATGCCGACTGGACACGATCACAATTGAGTCCTATCGAATATATGAATGGTTTCCAAGGAGCAACAATCGATGATTTTGCCAATTCCATCGGGACTACGACCCAATATTCAAACTACCGCCTGTTGCTTCCGAACGATGATATCCGGTTTAAGGTCTCTGGTAATTATGCTGTTCAGGTTTATAATGAGGATATGCCGGAGCAGATCATTTTTACGGCCTGTTTTTCTGTGGCAGAACCGGTTGTCAACATTTCGGCTTCGGTGAGCGGGAACACGGATATCGACACCAACCGGAACCATCAACAGGTAAGTTTTAACATCAACAACAAGAATTTTCCGATCACTTACCCGCAAACCGACCTGAAGATATTCGTTTACCAGGATAACCGGCGCGACAATGCCGTGACAGACTTGCAGCCCATGAGCATTTTGGAAAACCAAATTTCCTATACTTATAACCGCGACCTTATTTTCCCTGCCGGAAACGAATTCCGTCGCATGGAATTCCTAAGCAATAAATATAATGGCATGCACGTCGAAAACATCTCCTTCCACAACCCTTATTACAACGTGGAACTTATGACCGATTACAAACGGGATAAAGGTTCCTATCAGTATGACCAGGATCAGGACGGCCGTTTCTTCATCCGTTGCAGCGACTGTAACGATCCGGATACGGAAGCGGATTATTATATCGTACATTTTACACTTGCATGCGATCCGATACCAGATGGTAGCGTCTATCTGAACGGCGAGCTGTTCAATAACGTATTGGATGAAAAGAGCAAGATGGGTTATAACTTCGATACGAAGCAATACGAAAAAGCGGTCCTTCTCAAACAGGGAAGTTACAATTACCAGTATTTGTTTGTCCCGACCGGCTCCACTACCGGCCAGACAAGCCCGATAGAGGGCAACTACTATCAGGCTCAAAATGAATACAGCATCTATGTCTATTACTGTCCGGCAGGCGCCCGCTACGACCGGCTGATCGGTGTCACGACTGTAAAGAATGAAATGCAGGTTTTCTAATATCTTTCTATTTTATCGGTTCGACATGCAAGACGATATGAGTTGCCGGGCCGAATTTCAAACGTAACTTGTTTTCTATTTCTTTCGTCAACTCATGCGCACGGTTTACGGTTATTTGCCCGTCGACCCGGATATGTACTTCTATTGCAAAATCATTACCGATCCTGCGTGTACACAAATTATGCGGGTTCTTGACCTCCGGCGTCTCATTTATTATGGAAAGAATCTCATCTTCGATTTCGCCCGGTAAGGATCTTTCCAGCAAATCATTAATTGCAGGTATGACCAACCGAAATGCTACTTTTACAATCAACACGCTGACAATCACGGCTGCTATCGGATCCAGCACACGCCAGCCATCACCCAAAAGGATGGCTCCTCCGATACCCAACATCGTCCCGATAGAAGAAAAAGCATCCGAACGATGATGCCACGCATTTGCGACCACAGCCTGGCTATTCTCCATCTTTCCGACACGTAACGTCAAGTGATACAGGACTTCCTTTGTCATAATAGACACCACCGCAGCAATAAGCGCGATAGCACCAGGGGCTTCCAACTGTTCATCCCTAAAATAGAACCCGAAAATCTTATTCACGCCATCCCAGAAAAGGCTGCCTCCTACACACATCAGAACACTCCCGATGACCGTAGTAGCCAAAGTCTCATATTTTCCATGTCCGTAGTCGTGTCCTTCGTCTTTCGGTTTGGACGATATGTTAATGAAAAGCAAAACGATTATATCTGTCACAAAATCAGATAGCGAGTGCACTGCATCCGCAACCATGGCACTGCTGTGCCCTAACACGCCTGCCATGAATTTGAAAACCAATAGCAAAAAGTTGGCAAGCGATCCAACCAAGGTCACGGCCATGATATTTCTTTTCCGAATATGCTCTTTCATTATTTTTACATTTGGATTATTCGCTATACAACCTGTTGTGTTCTTCACAGAAACAGCGTCGCGCAAAATTAAACAGGCTTTCGTATCCCGAGAATATTATTGCAGCGCAAACTTAGCCAAAATCTCTGAAATATCAACTTTTCCCACAGGGCATATACAGACGCATGACGGACTTCCTTCGGTGAAATACTTCGCCGGCAAACCGTGTCTCTCCCCCAAACCATTCCAAAGACATGCCCAAAAAGAGACCGGTAAGACTTTGGGTGAATAACCGGACGCACTTTTGTAGATTAAAGATTATTAATATCGCCTGTAAGACTGTAATCAATAAAAACCTTACCTTTGTTGTCTATATCCGAGAAGGAACAACGTTAAATACATGGTAAGAATTATCCGTTATATAACATTAATAGCTCTGTTACAATCGGTAACAGGAAATTTTCTATCCTACGCCCAGAGTTTTACCTCGGCATCCGGTATTGTCAAAGATTCGATTACCGGTGAGCCGCTTCCGTTCGTATCCGTCTATTTCGACGGATCGACTATCGGAGCTATGACAGACGACAATGGTGCATTCATTCTCCAAAACAATCAAGGCTACAGCAGACTGGCTGCCGCCTCATTGGGCTACGATACCAAATTCATCGACCTCAAACTTGGAAAAAAGAATGACAATCTGGAATTGCTGTTGAAACCGACAGCTTTCGAGATATCGGAGGTCGTGGTCAAACCTAAGAGAGAAAAATATACCCGCAAAGATAACCCGGCAGTAGAACTTATCAAAAAAGTAATTGCACACAAAAATAACAACCGGATCGAGGCAAAGCCGGAATATCAAACGGAGGTGTACGAAAAACTAAGCTTGTCGCTGGACGATTTCAATCCGAACCTCGACAAGAACAAATTCCTGAAAAAATTCAAATTCATCAAAAATTACCTGGATACGTCCGAATTTAACGGCAAACCGATTCTGACCGTTTCCGTACGTGAAAGTTTATCGGACTTTTATTACCGAAAAAGCCCTAAAACCGAAAAAACGATTGTCAGGGCTAAACGCATGCAGGGAGTTGACAAAACATTGGATGACGGGGGCGGTATAACCTCCAACCTGGAAGAGATATTCAAGAGTATCAATATTTTCGATAACAACATTCCCATCTTGTTAAACCGATTTGTCAGCCCGTTGTCATCGACACTGGCGACCACATATTATCATTACTACATCATGGATACGCTTGATGTGGGAGAAGACAAATGTGTGGATCTGGCTTTCGTTCCGGCAAACAGCGAAAGCTACGGATTTACGGGACGGCTTTATATTACGCTTGACGGTAATTATATCGTCAGGAAAGTACTGTTGAACACCCCTGCAAATATCAATCTGAACTGGGTAGACAAGCTTCGTATCGAACAGGAATTCAAACAGATGCCGGACAGTACCTGGGTACTCGACCGAGAGAATACCTTTGTTAATTTCTATGTAGTAAAGGGAACGCAACAACTTTACGCCCACCAACTCAGAAATTACGACAATTATAAATTCAACGTGCAGAATGCTGATTCCGTTTTCGGACTTTTGGGAACATTGCATGTATTGCCGCAAGCGGCGGCACAACCGGATACGTTCTGGACGCACAACCGCCCTATTCCACTGAAAGAAAAGGAAGACGCATTAAAAGAATTATTGGGGCAACTGCGTAAAGTTCCGGCCTTTAACGCCATTATCAAAACTGCCGAAATCCTGATAACGGGCTATATCCCGACAGCAAACGACAAGAAAGCGACCAAATTCGATTTCGGTCCGATGAATACAACCTTCAGTGCAAACCATCTGGAAGGCTTCCGTATGCGTGTGGGAGGAATGACGACCGCCAATCTTAATCCACATTGGTTTGCAAGCGGCTATCTGGCTTACGGAACAAACGACCGTAAGATCAAATACAACCTGAAATTAACGCACAGTTTTACTAAAAAAGAATATCACGAAGGTGAAAACCCAATCAATAACTTGTCGTTTATCCAGGAATATGACGTATATACCCCAGGCCAGGATTTCCTTTTCACAAGCAAAGATAACATTTTCGTTGCATGGAAAGTAGGCGAACCGGTGACCAAGATGCAGTATATCCGGAAAAGCGTATTGCAATACGAAAAAGAATGGCTGAACGGTCTGACATGGAAGTCCTGGATGATGAATCAGAACAACGAAGCGGCTGGAACGCTCCAATATATAAGACGGGATGGAGCCGGAAATTTATACCATATAAAAGATTTCACGACATCCGAAATCGGGACGCAGTTGCGTTTCGCTCCAGGTGAACGCGCTTACAACGGGCGCTCAGGTAAAGAATCCGTATTCAACCTGTCTAAAGACGCACCCGTATTCAAGCTCTCCCATCAATTAGGCATTAAAGGCGTGTTAGGCGGTGATTACAATTACAACCACACGGAGATCAGTGCAGAAAAACGTATCTGGCTTTCTTCGTTCGGTCACATCGATACACAAGTAAAAGCAGGCAAGGTCTGGGATAAAGTACCTTTCCCCTTGTTGATCCTGCCTAATACGAACCAATCTATCACAATTCAGCCAGAAGCATTTCATCTGATGAACGCGTTGGAATTTGTGACTGACCAATATGTATCGTTCAATGCCACTTATTATATGAAGGGCTGGCTTCTGAACCGTATTCCGGGTATTAAATGGTTGCGCCTGCGTGAAGTTCTCTCCTTTAATATGATCTATGGCGGACTGACGGATAAAAACAATCCGACTCTGACGCCAGGGCTTTTCCTTCTACCGGAAGGGACGCAGCCATTGGGTAATACTCCATATATGGAATGCAGTGTCGGTTTGGAAAATATATTCAAGATCTTGCGCATCGATTATTACAGACGCTTAACTTATCTGGATCATCCTGACATCAAGAAAGGAGGCATCCGTATTGCATTACGATTCACTTTCTAACATGCGGTTTAATAAGAATGACTGTCCCGAATAGCTCACATTTACATCATGCGCCCAACCCTTGGGCACTGACACCTTTGGTTGTTTTTTTATTATCTTACCTTGTAGTATCCATTACTGCAAGCGATTTTTACAAGATGCCCATTAGCGTGGCCTTTCTCATCTCCTCGATAGTTGCCATCGCAATGTCCAAAGGAGGCAAGCTCAGCAACCGGATCGAGCAATTCTGCCGGGGAGCGGCAAACAGTAACATCATGCTGATGGTATTGATCTTTATCCTCGCCGGTGCATTCGCCCAAACAGCTAAAGCGATGGGAGCAGTCGATGCAACCGTGAATCTGGCCATGTCCATCTTACCGGGCAATTTGTTGGCAACCGGAATCTTCCTTGCTGCTTGTTTCATTTCGATTTCCGTTGGGACATCGGTCGGGACGATCGTTGCCTTGGCTCCCGTTGCCGTAGGGATTGCCGGCAAGACCGGAATGCCTGATGCCTTAATGTTGGGTGTTGTCGTAAGCGGAGCCATGTTCGGAGACAACCTGTCTTTCATATCAGATACTACGATTGTTGCCACCCGCACGCAAGGTTGTAACATGAATGACAAGTTCAAAGTGAACATCCGAATCGCCCTCCCAATCGCTATATTAACCGGCAGCATCTACATGTTGACCGGCAGCGGAATCGGCAGCGGATATGAAACAGGTCCGATCGAATGGGTCAAGGTCCTGCCCTACCTGGTTGTCTTGATAACAGCCATTTGTGGCATAAACGTCATGATGGTCCTGGTAGTCGGAACGATCCTTTCCGGCATCATCGGATTATTGACGGGCGGGTTCGATATCTGGGGGTGGAATGCTTCGATAGGGCTGGGTATCACGAATATGGGCGAACTGATCATAGTGACTTTGCTGGCCGGGGGAATGTTGGAAATGATACGATATAACGGTGGTATTGACTGGATCATCTTGAAACTCACTTCCCGTATTCGCTCCTCCAAAGGAGCTGAAACGAGCATTGCCGCATTGGTCAGCTTTGCCAACCTTTGTACCGCAAACAACACAATCGCCTTGATCATGGCAGGTCCGATAGCCAAAGATATTGCCGACCGTTTCAAAATAGATCCGAGACGCAGTGCCAGCCTGTTGGACATCTTTTCCTGTTTCGTACAGGGCATTATCCCTTACGGTGCACAACTGTTGATGGCTGCTGGTTTAGGGCATGTCTCCCCCATCGAGATCATGCAATATCTGTATTACCCTTACCTGTTGGGAGCCGGAGCTTTGCTGGCGATCGCGTTCAATTATCCACGGAAATATACGGGGGTATAAGCTTATTGTACTTTATTGTTTCCTTAAAGACAAAATACATTCTTTAAGGAATAGTCATAAATACGTTTTTTGAAGAAGAAAAAGGGCTTTTCACCATAAGCTGCGCAGTTTTTTACCATAAAGACGGTCGTCATAGCCGTAAGATGCCGAAGATATACACCATGAAGACGGTCGTCATGGGCATGAGAACGGTCGTTGCCACGATGAGGACCGTCTTCATGGCGAAAAAGCAGCACATCTCTTTTCGAATATTCAGACTCACGCCCACCTGTCGTTTGCCACACGCGATTCTCCAGGGATTCAGCTTTTACACAATGTCAGGATTTCAGGCTTTTAGTTACAAAAATATTTTTTATTTTCAAGTTTCCTGCCGACTTTGTCAGGGCAGCCACAGCAAAAATTGCTATCCGGAATCACTTCTCTTCTTCCATATAAATTTCGCAAACCAACTATCATACTATCACATCCGGTTGTTAACTCCTGTTTCACAATATGTTAAAGCATGACAGTTGCTGTTTTTTACTATCATTCTACTATCATGCATCTATCATGCTTTTTACATGACTATTTGTTTATATGGCTGATAATATGATGTTTAGGTTTGCATAGGCAAAAACAGCCATCGGCGAAAAAGATGCAAAAACGAAGCATAAAAGTGCCTCCGACACGGCGGATAAACATCCACGCACCCTCGTAAAGGCCCCATGCAAACCCGGGTCTGCACCTCTCCCGCACCTGGGTCTCCGTGGTGGGTACACCCGGGTCTCAAGCGGCTTTAAAAGCTGTTTTTGA
>ERZ777011.1867-NODE-1867-length-19422-cov-4.200805_pt1 | contig 19422 bp, 14 predicted proteins | sample MGYA00374964_ERZ777011 | MGnify/ENA primary metagenome ERZ777011 (study PRJEB29310, sample SAMD00008975) | mouse gut metagenome | study: EMG produced TPA metagenomics assembly of the Metagenome analysis of fecal microbiota from mouse which was promoted...
ATATAGTGATGCAGGCAGAATTGGGGTTCTGCCAACAAAACTGCGGAAACTCAAGCGTTCTCCACCTTGACATGCCAGCCCACGGTGCTATAATAAAGTTATATCTATTTCGAAAAAGCATAGTTGCTACTGTTTGCATCGCAATTTACTGACTGCTGTCACAAACGGGCATTTTGTTCGGCCGGTCGTATCCTGATTTCTTCATACTTCCCTCGTCATTATGCAAAAGAGTATTTTCCGTTCCACTGTCATGGCAATCGTTTATCAACAAGCAGCAGGCAACGGAGGGGAGCATGTTTCAAATGAATCAGAAAGAAAGTATCGAAAAGAAACTCACAACATCTATTTTCAAGGTATCATCCATTATCGCGGCTGCCGCGCTTCTGGGCATTATCGCCCTGATTGTCATATGTAACCGCTATTCCTATGCACTTGAAAATTTCGGCTTTGCCCAGGGCGACATCGGAAAGGCAATGTTTGAATTTGCGGATGCCCGGTCGTCGCTTCGTGCCGCCATTGGCTACGATAATCAGGAAGCCATTGATACCGTGACAGCACAGCACGCCGCCAACAAAGAAAATTTTACCCGCTATTTCGCGGAAATTGAAAATACCGTCGTATCGGCAGACGGCAGGGAAACCTATGAAGCCATCGAATCGGAGCTGGCTGCTTACTGGGCACTGGATGCGGAAATCATGGAGCTGGGTGCCACAACGGACCGTGCAAAATGCGTGCAGGCGCAGGAGCTGGCCCTGAACGAGCTGGCAGGCCCTTATAACAGTATTTACAGCAAGCTTGACGAACTGCTGGAGGTAAAGGTAGATCAGGGTAACAGCCTTGCCACGGCACTGAACGTCACAGGCTGGATACTGGTAGCGGCAATTCTCGCCGTCACGGCATCCGCCATGTATTTGTCCACCAAAATCAGCAAAAAGATCGCACAGCGGATTTCCGTCCCGCTGGGAAAGCTTGGCGAGCGTCTCAAGACCTTCTCCACCGGCGACCTTTCCTCCCCGTTCCCCCAGATTGAAACGGGAGACGAGGTGGAAGACATGGGAAAAGACGCCAGGGATATGGCGTCAAATCTGGAACAGATCATCTTTGAAATCGAGGAGCTGCTGGGAGAAATGGCAAACGGAAATTATACCGTCAAGTCCAAGGCTCCCCAACGCTACACCGGAGATTTCCAGAAGCTGTACGGCGCCATGCGCAGCCTCAGGGACCAGATGACAGACACCCTGCTGTCTATCGGTGAAGCCTCCAAACAGGTATCCGCCGGATCCGACGATCTTGCAAACGCTTCCCAGAGCCTTGCAGAGGGCGCTACCGATCAGGCCCACGCCGTATCCCAGCTGCTTGCTTCCATCTCCGATATTACCGAGACAATGAAGCAGAGCGCACAAAGCGCTGACGATACCTGCACCCGGGCACAGGAATACGCGGATAAGGCAGACGAAAGCCGTCATGAAATGGAAACCATGATGGAGGCCATGGTACGGATAAACGACACTTCCGCCAAAATCGGAAATATTATCTCCGAAATCGAATCCATTGCGGCACAGACCAACCTCCTGTCCCTCAATGCTTCCATCGAAGCTGCCCGGGCAGGGGAAGCCGGGCGCGGCTTTGCCGTCGTAGCTTCGCAGATCAGAGAGCTTGCCGACCAAAGTGCAAAGGCGGCAGTGGATACCCGGGAACTGATCGAGGCTTCCGTACACGAGGTTTCCGCGGGGAACGAAGTGGCAGACCATGCCTCCCGCTCAATCGAATCCGTCATGGACGGCATCAAGCAGATTGCCGAATTCTCCAAGGACTTAAAAGTCATGATGGAAGAGCAGGCAGAGGCAATGCTCAAGGCAGAGAACGACGTCAATCAGATTTCCGGCGTTGTGGAGAGCAATGCCGCCACCGCCCAAGAGGCATCGGCAACCAGCCAGGAGCTGTCCGCTCAGGCAACCATGCTGGATGAACTGGTAGGACAGTTTGAATTACTGAAGAAGTAATCAGAATCTCCTGATCTTTCTGGTTGAATTCTTCTCGAATTCACGATCCCGCACCTTGAGCCTGAAAATACGTTTATACAAAGGTGCTTTCCTGTTATACCCATCAATTATTTTCTGTAGTTCAGACGGAACATCCCGGATCTTTTTCTTTGCGGCATACTCCAGATCCGGGAAGATTTCCGCCTCTATGACACCTTCGCTGTCACGCACCAGAATTTCCTGAATCAGCGGTTCCCCGCCCAGCCTGTTTTCAATCTCCTCCGGAGAAACGTTTTCACCGTTTGGCGTAATTATCAGATTCTTTTTCCGCCCGGTGAGAAAGAGGTATCCTTCCTCATCCACATATCCCAGGTCTCCCGTTTTCAGCCAGCCATCCTCCAGAGTCTGCGCCGTTTCCTCCGGCATCCGGTAATATCCCTGCATCACGCTGGAGCCTTTTACCCAGATCTCCTCTTCCACGATCCTGACTTCACAGTTAGGCATACATTTTCCCACCGAACCTGCCTTCATCCCGCTATCACAGTTTGTACTGATCACAGGCGAGCACTCTGTCATGCCGTATCCCTGAAGTATAGTGATGCCGTACCGCTTAAACAGGTCTATGTATCTGGGATTCAGATAGGCACCGCCGCTGCAGATAGTATGAAACTGCTTTCCGAACACCTTCGCCTTAACGAGCATGGCCGGGACAAGGGACGCCTCCTCCAGCTTTCTGGCAAGAGTCTCCACCATCAGAGGCACCATCAGGATCATATTGGGTTCAAAGAGCTTAATATTCTGCGCAACCCTCAGCAGGGAATCATTGATGCAGATCGTCGCCCCTATGGAAATGCCCTTAAGGATGTCCATGCTCAGACAGTAGGCATGGTGTATGGGAAGCACGCTCATCACCACCAGCCCGGGCCCGTAGCCCATATCCAGGGCGGTGGCATTCTCCGCAAGGTTCCTGTGGGTCAGCATGACCCCCTTGCTCTTCCCGGTAGTACCCGAGGTGAACATAATGGTAGCCAGATCCTCCGGCCCGGGTGCAAAAGCCGTCTCCGGCAAAGCTCCCCCTGTCAGCTCCCACATATAAAGGGCACCGGAAACCTCACTCTCCGGATCCACGGCAATGAAATGTTTCAGCTTCCCGCACTGCCCGGCCGCCTTCAGCGCCGTCTCTTCCTTCGTCCCGTCGTACACAAGGGTGGTCACATCCGCCCTGTCTATCAGCTCACACAGTTCCTCCGGAGGCAGATTCCCGTCCAAAGGCACTGCCACGCTGCCGCTGCTCACAATGCCAAAGTACGCCGTAACCCAGGAATAGGAAGAGGCTCCCAGCACGGCAACATGCCTCCCCTGCTCCCCAAGCTTCACCAGCGCCGCCCCGAAATGCTCGCTGTCGCTTCTCAACCGGGAATAGGTCCTGGCCTCCACTGCAGTCTCCTTTTTCCCGCTGCCGCCGGCCTTTTTCACCTTGTAGCGGAAGGCGTCCCGGGGTCCGTAGCTCTCTTCTGCCTTAACCAGCAGTTCATATATTGTACTGCATACCATGCTCATACTAACCTCCATTTCAAAACTCCCCTGCTCAGTTTCCCAGGCTCGACAGATAATCCACCGCTTCCTGTACCGTGCGGATATTGGCCGCTTCCTCCGCATTGACTTCAACGTCCAGCGTCTCCTCAATCTCCCCCAGCATACTCATGAAATCAAATGAGGTAAAGCCCAGATCCTCCATAAAGCGGGACTCCGGCCTAATATCCTCTCTCTTGACTTCCACATAATTTACAATCACGTCTGCCAGCTTATCAAACATTTTCTTCCTCCTCTCTTCTCACGCTATACCAGCTTAATAATATCCCCTGTCTTTAGATTCGGGTTCTCCGTTCCCTTAAACATGATTTTACAGATATAATAATAAAAATATTCCAGCTGCTCCCTGCTGTACGCCTTTGTCTGGTGCTCAAAGCTGAAGTCCAGCCCGTTATCCTCGGGCCTGTGCATCACCGAAAGGTACATCCCGTCGGAATAATAGCCGTTGCCGTATCTTTTGGTCTTGTACCTGATGCCGCCCAGATCCGTCAATCCCTTTTCCCTCAATGTCGCAGGCTGATAGGTGAGAGACACTGTCTCGTAGCCCATGCCCCGGGGAGGATTGTAGTACTGCCCCCTGTAAGAAAGATACTCCGCCGGGTCAAAATTCACATACCGGAAAACCTCATTCTGCCTGTCCCTGATTTCATGAATTCCTTCCAGAAAGGTCCTGGTCTCCGGGATAATCGTCCGGAAGGGGAAGCAGTGTATACGGGTCCCGCCGGATTTTTTCTCCAGAAGCGTGGCTCTGCGGGCATATGCAACCTGCATTGATATATCATCACATTGGTTGATCTTCTGCAGATAGGTACGAATTCCCATAATCAGCAGACATTGCAGGGAAATATGCTGCTCCTCGCAGAATTTCATCAGCCGTCCGGTAGGCTCCTCCTCCAAATGGAAGACATCGATATCCGCCGTGAAACTGTCCGACCCTGTAGGGGCCGCCCTGAGATTGGAATTCCCGGTGTCACTTCGCGCCTGCTCCAGCCTTCCGGGTCCCTCCACACCGTTGTATATGGGCTCCGACTCCTCAATCAGCCTGTGAAAATACTCCCTGTCCCTGGCCTGTGCCCTGCTGCCGTTCTCATAGGCCAGATCCTTCTCCACCTGCTCAATGTAGGAGCGCATATCGGAAGGATAAGGAATCCCCTCAAAGTTCGCACTGCAGTACAATTCTATGACATCCTTCAGAAAGCAGATCAGGGACTGGGCATCCAGGAAACGATGATCTCCCGAAATAAACATCCCTTCAAAGCCGTCCGGGGTCTTAATGATAACCACCTTATTCATGGGCGCATCTTCCCGGTCAAAGGGGATGCGGGTCCACGCCGTCATCTCCGCCTCCGCCTCTTCCATGGATTTCCCCGTGAAATCAACGAATTCTATCTCCCGCTCCTCCCGGTCCCCAATATACTGATACCACTGGTCCTCCTCCTTGTCATAGACAAGCCGGGCCCGCATGGATTCGCATCGCTCATACGCTTTATAAACAGCCTTCCTCAGCTCCTCAAGGTTCAGTTGAAAGTCTATGGTAAGGCTTGAGCCCACATTTAATATTTCCTTTCCCGGACTGTAGCGGGCATAATAATTGTGAAATTTCTGCGCTGCCGTCAACGGGTAAACCTTATAACCGTTTCTTGTCTTCATTCTCCTGTCTCCTCCGCAAATTCCGTCAGTGCCTTTTCATACGTTTCCCGGTCTTTGTAATAGCTTTCCGCATGTGCCGCGCCTTCAACAATCAGCAGACGCTTCGGCGACTGACAGCGTTCGTACATCTCGTGACACATTGCGCAGGGTACAAAGGTATCCGCAGACCCATGGATAAAGAGGATCGGCACCTTTGCCTTCTGCACCTCCCGTCCGGCATTGCACTCATCCATACCGTAGCCTGCCAGCTTCCGGTTCAGCAGATCCGCCCCCGGAATGGCCGGGAACGCCGGCAAATGGTACATATTGTGCAGCACATGGGTGAAAACCTCCTTGGGCGAGGTAAAGCCGCAGTCCGAAACGATTCCCTTCACATTGGGAGGAAGCTCCAGCCCGCTTGCCATCAGTACCGTGGCGCCTCCCATGGACGTCCCATGGAGCAGGATTTTTACCGTATCACCACATTCCCCGACGGCCCAGTAAATCCAGCCCAGCGCATCCTGCCTGTCCAGACACCCGAATCCGATATATTTCCCCTCGCTCTTCCCATGGGCCCTTGCATCCGGCAAAAGCACGGCATAGCCGTTTTTCAGGAAATATTCCGCTATGGCGATATGATTGCTGAGGCCTTCCCCGGTATAGCCGTGAAAGCAGATTACTGCCCGGTTTCCAAAGCCGCCCCTCTCGACAGCCGGGAAATACACAGCATGCAGCTTCAGTCCGTCAAAGGACGTAAGATACACATCCCTGTGAGGCCGGGCCAGCACATATTTTTTCCTTTCTTCCATCAGCGGAAAATATTTTTCCCAATCCGTACCCGACATCTTCACGGTGCGCTCTGTCTTTGCCTTTCCCCGCTTCATGGTTCTGTTGTAAAAATACAGAGTCTCCCCGATTCCTGCCGCAGCCAGAAGGCCGGTCACAACGGCAATGCTCTGAATTGCTCCCATCCGGTATCTCCCCTTATCCTGTTTTTATTTGTCGTTTTATCCGCCTGCTTATTTGTCTTCCCGTTCCTCTTCCTTCTGCCCGTTCTTTTTGGAGACGGCCCTGGCAATCCCGGTCACCACCCTGTCAGCGGCCTTTTGGGCAATACTCTTTTGACTCCGTCCCCCAGGACTCTTCAGCTCTATGATTTCCTTCAGCCGCAGCGCCTTTTCCAGATTCCCCTCCACACGGAGCCTCTGCTCCGTAAAAGCGGCAATCGGATCCAGCCGGCCGTCCGCTATTTCCAGCAGTACCTCCGGTGCGCAGATAAACATGGCATCCCGGTCATAATACTCGTACGGCTCCACATAAAGCTCACCGCCCTTTACCTCTACGTAAAAGGCTCCTCCCGCCTCCCTGTCCTCAATGTTGAACTGAAAAGCAAGATGCTCCCCAATATCACTCACATCAGCTCCCATAAACTTCCCCTTGATCTCATAAAAAAAATCCGCGTAAGTCACTGTGTCCTCCTGTTCTGCCGCCGCGCTTGCAAACGGCTGCTCTTGATTTCCCTCTGCAAAGTATCGTGCGCTTTCCTCTGAAATCGTGCACGCTCTTTCATTTTTCGACCAACGGTCGATTCTCTGTCCATTAACTATACCACATAATTCGACCAACGGTCAAACTATTTTAAATTTATTTTTTTCTGCCAGGGCATGCCTCAATTATTACCGGATTTCAGGTTGTCCCCAAACTGCTTTTATGCTATTCTTTTATCTAAGGACGTACTGCTTCTCAACGCAAATCCCAAAGCCAGTGAGCTGGCTTGCAGGAAACGCTTCGGCAGCATTTCCCTATGGAACAATCAGGCCACAACGACAGAAACGGGGATCAACATGCGGGACACTAAAAAGTATGACAGAATATTAGACGCGCTTCAGCAGCTTCTGGAGGATAGCACCCTGCAGAATATTTCAGTAAACGATATTGCCAAAAAGGCCGAAATGGGAAAAGGAAGCATATACTATTACTTTCCTTCGAAAGAAGCAATTCTTGACGCATTGATAGAAAGAAACTATGAACAGCCCCTGAAAACGGCCAAAAATCTGGCCGCCCTCACGGACATTTCTCCTTTTACACGCATGGCCATGATTCTGCAGGCGTGCCGCAGCTCGTCGGCTGCATTCCTGAGCCGCGGCAGCAGCGGAACCGATGCCCAAAGCACCGCGCAGCTTCAGCAGAAATACATGAATCATCTGATTTCGGAGCTGAAGCCCGCCTTGACAGAAATCATCACACAGGGAATCTCTTCCGGTGAGATCCGTTTTGACTATCCCGCGGCACTGGCTGAAATCGTGTTGATTGTGCTGGCTGTCAAGCTGAATCCTACCTTTCTGTCAGCTACCGCAGAGGATTCGGAAGACACCATCCGCGGACTGGTCTCCCTGCTGGAAAAGGGAACCGGTGTACCCCAGGGCGTCCTGAATTATCTGATGTAGATTCCGGAGGTCACCCTTCTCACCCCGGCAGGATCCTTACCGGTCCGGAGATCACCTCTCTCGCCACATACAGGATGCTGTCGGCACGGGCGGTCATTGTCCACTTTACAAGGGTCATATCTCCCCTCTCGATCTCGATACAGGTAATGCAGCGGGGATGGACGCAGCTGCCGGTATTGTAATAGAAGGACGGCTCTTCCGGCAGCACAGGGCGGTGTGTATGTCCTGTGACCAGAATATGGCGATGTGCTTCCGCCCAGCTGCGCAGCTTCGCCTCACACCTTTCCTTTACCTGATAATTCTTGGCGGCACTGGTAGGATCCAGGAATCCCAGATTCTCCAGCGGGTTCCAGAAATACCTCACCAGGAACCGGGCCAGGGGCCACAGCGTGGAATTCAGCAGGCTGGCCTGATGGCCATGAGTCAGGTATAAAGACTGCTCCGGCCGGGAGTCGGAGTACAGGATCACTGCCTCGAAAAAGGCCGGATTCTTTTTACGGACAATGTTATGATTCCCATAGATTAGGCGAAGCCGGCCTCTCTCTTCAAACCGGGCGAACATACAGTAAGCATCCTCGTGGATCTCGGTAATATGGCGCAGCTTCCGATTCTCCCACAGCTCTTCCCCGTCCCCCAGCTCAATATAGGTGAACCCGTTCCTGTAATAGTGCTCCAGCGCCGCATAATACAAATGCTGATTCTTCAGGAAATTGTCCGAGGAGGTGCCCACCCCCCTGTGACAATCACTGATAAGCACATATCTGGAACATCTGTTAAAAGGCAGTACCGGTGCCCGGGCAAAGGCGCGTTCCAGACGCCTTGCAGTACTCATGACCTATCTCTTCGGCGGGGCCTGCAGTGCCTGCACGGCTTCGGACAATAACAGCCGTTTTTCCTGTGGCAGCGCCTGTTGCAGCGGCGCAGGCGCATCAGCTTCCGGAAGCAGAACGGAAGATAATAGTAGAGGAACAGAATCCGGTCCTCCGTACAGACAAAGGGCCTGGTGATCCATACAAAAAGACGGCAGTACATCCGGTTCAGGCACTGGGACAGCCAACGGTGGAAACGTGTCAGCAGCCCGTAATGCTCCGGCAGAGGCCGGTGAAAGGCAAAGGACAGGCAACAGTTTTGCACTGTGACCAGCTCCCCGGGATAGCCTGCCCGGCATAATCCCTGCCGGAAGGCCTCCAGCATTTCCCCGCAGGGAAAGCAGATCGATGCTTTCAGGCACAGCCCGGAAGGACGGGAAAATACCCCCGGCAGAAACGCAGTCAGCCACCAGTGTCTTTCGGATAGTTTGACGAAGTCCCCGTTTTCCTCATACAGCTCCAGGGAACAGGGCAGCATTTCCGACTCCCCCGCCGCCTCAAAAAGCGCGGTGCCGTATTCGGACTCCGACAGCAGCCTGTCGGCATGATAGATCCCGATTTCCGCGCCGGTATTTATCCCGTACTGGCCTTTCCAGAATTGGATCAGCCAGGTCTTTCCCCGATAATTAAAATATACCGGAAGGGTGTCATACACCATGCGGAAGCGGGGTGCCAGATAATCATAGAGCCGGGTGTAACCGGCAGCCTTCTGCCAGGCATCCACAGTGGAAGAGAAATAGCCGCAGCAACAGTGGTAGGCGTACCCGAAGGGCTGCGCCAGCTCCTCCACCAGGCAGCACTTTTCACTTTTCTCCATGCACTCAATCTTACAGATGATCTTTTTTCTGCGAAAATGTCCGAAAATCATGCCCAGCAGGGCAAGCAACAGTAAAATAAACAGAGCAGCATACATACGATATAACCTATTATCCTATGTTGTTTTGCTCTATTATATGCTGACTGCGAGAAAAGTTTCCCGGAGAACTTTCGCCGATAACACTCGTTATCTTAACTCGGCGACAGCTCCTGCCAGCTGATTACCCTGCTGCAGCGGGCCACCGACGTTCCCCTGTGGGTAACCATAATCAGGGTCTTCCCCGCAGTTTCCTCCTGAAGCAGCAGATTCAGGATCTCGCTCTCATTCTGATAATCCAGGGCAGAGGTAGCTTCGTCAAAGACAATCAGCTCCGTATCCTGTAAAAACAGTCTGGCAATCAACAGCCGCTGCTTCTGCCCGCCGGACAGTTTCATGCCGTTTTCTCCGATCACGGTATCAAAGCCCTTTTCAAGGCTCTGGATAAACTCCATGATATTGGCCCTGACACAGGCCGCCCGCAGCTCCTCTTCCCCGGCGTCTGCCCTGCCAAACAACAGGTTTTCCCGAATGGTAAGATTAAACAGCATAGACTCCTGCATCAGGAACCCCGCTCTGGCGTATAGATCCCCCCTGGAAATCTGCTCCATGGGTATGCCGTTCCAGAGGATTTCTCCCTTCCCCGGCACAATGCCGCCTGCCAAAAGCCGGATCAGCGTACTCTTGCCGCAGCCGCTTTCCCCCCGGATCGCAACGGTCTCTCCCCGGCATATTTTCAGATTGCAGTGCTGCAGAATCTCTCCCTGGCCTTCTCCGTAGGAAAATGCCACGTCACGAAGCTCCACGCTTTCAAAATGCTCCACCCCCCAGGGCCGCTCCGGAGAGCACAGCTCCAGAATCTCCCCCAGCCGCTTTACCGACGCCTCCTGCTCTCCCCTCTGTATCAAAATATCCGATATTTGCAGGAGACGATTCACAAAATCTCCATAATACTCCATAAATACCAGCAATGCGGGCACTGTGGCATTTCCCCGGATGACCAGGATGCCCCCCAGCAGATACAGCCCCATCTTCGTCAGAAACACATCCTTAAATGCCAGGAAAGTCCTGTTCAAAAACCAGAACATATGGGATTTCAGGAACGAATCCCCCAGCTCCTTCCACAGTCCCTCAAACTGCCGCCGCTGCCTTTCTTCCTGACAATTGGTCTTTACCTCTTTCCAGAAAAACAGATTGTGTATCATGAAATCATTATACTTTCCCAGAATCTCTCTGCGGCGCTGGTACTGCACATTGCTTTTGGCCTTGAGCCTGCGGGTGACATAAAAAGACAACGGCAGCAGCAGGAAGCTCACCACCGCCAGAATCCAGTTGAGATAAAGCAGGATTCCCGTCATCACGGGCACATTGACCGCCGCCACCCACAGCTCCAGCTTCCTTTCCCAGTACACTGCCGCCTTCTCCGTGTCCCTGTGCAGGCGTTCCATTAATTCACCCGCCGTATACCCGGACAATGCCTCCATATCCAGCTCACTGTACTTTTCCAGCACCTTCTTCTTTGCCTCCAGCACCATCGCCGGAAAGATCCGGTTATAAACCGCCTTCAGGAGCACAGATACCAGCGCCTTCGCCGCAAATACTGCCACATAAAGCCCCGCCACGGCCCAGAGCCACCCTATCCTTTTGTGGGTGACCACCTGATTCAAAAAAAGCAGATAGCAATAAGGCGGTAACAAAAGCAGCCCTGCTTTGAGGAACTGCAGAAATATGTATAAAACCATTTTCCCCCTGTATGATTTGATCGAAATACAGTTATTCATCAATGAGTTCTGCTCCTTTCCCTGTCGGTACCTGCCGTTGATGTCACGCCGGTATTCACCCGGCGGCCTGCCGATATTCCTCATAAAGGGTTCTGTACAGTGCATTCTCCTTCATCAGTGAATTGTGGTCTCCCACGGCCGCGACCCTTCCCTGCTCCACGACCACTGCCTTATCCGCCGCCAGAACCGTGGAAAACCGGTGTGCTACGGAAAGAATGGTGGTATCCGCAAGCCTGTCATATACAAAGGCATTCACATCCCGCTCCGTGGCTTCATCCAGTGCAGAGGTAGCCTCATCCAGCAGAAGTATCCTGGGCCTGCGGTAAATACATCTGGCAATGGCGATTCTCTGCTTCTGTCCGCCGGACATTTCCCGGCTGCCGTCTCCGATCACCGTGTCCAGCCCCTCGGGCCATTGCTCCACCAGCTCCTTTAGTTTCAACCCCTCCAGAATCTCCCAGATCAAAGCATCCTGTCCGGGATCATCGGACAGACTGATATTTTCCCGGAGGCTTCCGTGGAACAGGCCGTTTTCCTGCTGCACCACTGCAATCTGCCGCCGCAGGCTTCCTAAGGTAAAGTCCGTCAAAGACACTCCGTCCACGGATATTGTTCCTTCCCGGGGTTCATACAGACGGCAAAGAAGCTGCAGCAGCGTGCTCTTTCCCTCGCCGCTTTTTCCCACAAAGGCCACCTTCTCCCCCGCTTCTATCTGCAGGCTGAATTCCCGGAGGACGAGGTTTCCCGCACCTGCATCGGATTCCTCCGCACCTGGTTTCAGGGTTCCCGGTTTCACGGTACCCGGTTCCTCCGGTTTAGATTTCCCGGCAATCCCTTCTCGAACTTCCTGCTCTTCATATCCGAAGGACACCTCTTGAAAACAAATCCCCCCTTTTGTAATCTCAATCTCCTTCGCTCCCGGCCAATCCTCCTCCGTCTCCCATTCCAGTAATTCCCGCACCCGGTCGATTCCCGCCAGATTGCCGGCTATATCAGTTATCTTCCTTCCCAGGGCATTATAGTAGGATGCACAGGTGGCAAAATAAGCAGCACAGGCTACAAACTGACCCACGGTTATGGTGTCCCTGACGATACAAAGGGCTGCAATGCAATAGACACAGAGCTGTCCCAGCAGAGTCAGCGCTTCGTTTACATTTGCGGAAGCCAGCTCCTGATAGCCCGCCCCCACCTCTTCCTCAATGACTTTCCTGGTTTTGGCTTCATAGTCGCTCTTTACCTTATCCTGCGCATTCAACAGCTTCCATTGGGAAATCCCTGCCATCATCTCCAGGATCCAGGCCTCTGCCAGTCCCTTCTGCCTGCGTATTTTCTCCTGCCGTGCCTTCAGCTTTGCGGCAAAATGACGGATGGACCATGCCATCACCGGCGTCAAAATAATGGACACCAGACCCAGCAGCCAGTTTGTATACAGCAGATACCCGATGGAAACGGCCAGCTGCAGAAAATTAGCCAGCACGTAAAACAGGCTCCGGTGGATAAATTCCAGAAAACACTCCGTGTCATCCATAATGCGCTTCATCACATCGCCGCTTTTGATATTTGTCCATACGGCAGCTTTCATCCGCAGAAGATGCTGAAAGCATTGTTTTCGAATCTCCACAATATAGGAAGCCTCCAGATGAGCCCACAGATAATTCAAGACTCCATGACCGCACTGATTTAAGAAATACAGACCTGCATATAATAAGAAATACAGCAGAAAACCCTTCATCTGCTGTTTATAAAATATCTCATCCACAATCTTTCCCGTGACAAGTGGAAACATGGCCCCCGTCACTGTCCCGAACAGCACAGACAGCAGCAAAAAGAAAAACTGCCTTCTGTACCCTTTGGTAGTGCCATATATAAATTTCATCCTTCAAACCCCATCGGCCATTCGGCCGCCTTCTCCCCTCGTTTCGTGGATTACCACGCTGGAATCCAGCCGCCGGTGCACCCGCCGCGCTTCCCGCCGCCGGCTTTTCCCTGACACCCATTATATCAAATGGCAGGCGAAAGTCAAATACCCGCCGTATCCCGAAATGTTTTCTCCCTTCAGCGTTTTCTCTCTTCACGCAGTCCGTAGTCCTGCCCCGGATTGTGTACCGAACAAGATGAGTGTTTTTCGGGAAATGCCGGAAATACAGTGTTTACGGCTTGCTTTGGAGTTCAAGATTTATAGGGACAGGGGCAAATAGCTCAACTATAATTCAACTCGTTTATAGAAATCCGGCTGACTAAAATCTTTCAAACGATTTTGAAAAGCCTATTGAGAAAAACCCTTTTTCAGCGTATACTGTTATCAACGGGAAAGAACCCTCCCAATGGGAAATATCTTCCCATGGAAGAAAGGAATTTTCATCATGGGAAAGATAGATACTATAACAAAAGAATATATGGAGAATCCGATAGTCTTTGCCGATGCGTTTAACCAGCTTTTATACCATGGGGATCAGAAGATCGACCCTGCCCGGCTGACGGAATTGGACACTACGGAGATTGTGATTCCTTATGGAGGAGACGGTGCCGGTGTGCCGGAGCAGAAATACCGGGATGTGCTGAAGCTTCTGTATGCCATGACGGATGGCAAAACGGCATACTGTGTGATGGGGATCGAAAATCAGTCAGAAATCCATTATGCCCTTCCGGTCAAGAATGGGGTTTACGATTTTCTCCAGCTATCCCACCAAGTCAGCGAGGCGGCCAATGCCCATAGGCAGGAAATAAAGGAATCGAAAACGAAAGAGACGGATACTCCACAAGAAAAAGAGGCTCCTACAAACGGTGAGTTCTTAAGCGGCTTCCGGAAGACAGACCGCCTTATCCCTGTGGTCACCCTTGTAATATATTTTGGTTCAGACAGCTGGGATGCACCGCTCTCCCTGAAAGAAATGTATTCCGATGCTGACAATGCAATTCTGGCACACACACCGGACTACCATGTGAATTTAATTGCCCCAAAGGAATTGTCAGATAACGAGATTAATGAATTTCACTCGAACCTGCGGGAAGTGATGCTGTACATTAAGTATTCTAAAGATAAGCAGACTCTGAATAAGATCGTAGAGGAAGACATAAAATTTCAAAGTATGGAAAGGCAAGCAGCTGAAGTAATAAATGTTGTTACGGGATCTAAGCTGAAATATCCCGAAGGGAAGGGAGATGTGAATATGTGTTTGGCGATTCAACAAATGCGGGAAGAAAGCGAAATTAAAGGTGCAGTAGAGGCATACAAGGACTTAGAAGTATCTCTAGCAGACACAATAAAACGGATTGCAGAAAAGTTTCATTTATCTGAAAGTGAATCCAATGAAGCAGTAAAACAGTATTGGTAAAAAGTCAGGGGAGCGTGTTTAGGTATGAACGCACTCCCCTTTCAGTTTCGGATAGCCATTATATATTAAATTCCGTAGACGCTAGAATTCTCAACAGTGTTGAGAAAATTTAAAACAGGGATATAAAAATAAAAAAGTAGGCATCTTATGATGGCAACTATCCAACGCTACCTTTGAAAACGCTAACACACTGTCCAAATCCACCCCCTGCGGAAATAAACTACGAACATATTTGCGGATACAATTTATATGTAGACTCATCTTGCCCGATCTGCATTTTATAAACAGGAATGTTTTTCTCCACAGCGATATGCCGAAGTATCTTTTCATGTATTGGGCTTATTTTACGTCCAAGATATACTGCTGTGGGCTTTTTCTTTGCATACGAAAATTCCTGTTGATTAAACTCGGCAGAATTGCAGGAGCATGTCAGCCGCCATTCACGCTCATGCCCCCATGCGCTGGCCTTATGCAGTAATATTTTTGTAGGCATAAACAAATCAGGACACGGAATCATATTCTGTAAACTTTTATACAGTGAAAGCGCATTTCTGTCCAATAGCATCTTTTGAATAATATTTTGCTTGAAAAGCCATATGGCACATTGGGTTGCATCAAAACAAACATCATCATATATTACCCGTGCCAATAAGCAACTTTTATTTGAAGGACAAAGATTCCTTGTCATGCATGAATTACACATTGTGTAACCATTACCCCGAAAATCATAAGCCAAGGCAAAGCCGCAACTAGAATCAGCATAATACCCCCACATAGCAGCTGAATTTATCTCCTCTGAAAAACAAGCAAATTTGATTGATCTTTGGACTACTTGGTGGACTATGGTATCGTTTGCGTCAATCTGATCCGTAAAAAGATTATACAACTGTTTCTTTGCCGCATCCATAGATGCCTGATCCATCTGCGCAATATTTTGACAGGTTGCTTCAATAATCTCAGGAGGAAGAAAGTTATGAATAACAGAAAAACCATCCGTCCCCTGTCCAATTGACTGTAAACCTGTTGTAAATTGCTCACTTTCTATAAATGTTTTGAGTTCTGATTTGATACGTTCTTTATCAAAATGTAATAATGCATCAAAATCATCATTCATCTTATATCCGGGTGAAAACCATAGTTGATCCTGATCAAACGCGGCGATACTCCTCTCATTACACTGTCGAATTTGTTAATTTCCTCATAAGGCAAACTTTCGGGAACAACTATGTTGTGTATCATCTCCTTATATTCCTGTTGCGTCATCATGTTCCGATTTCTACCTCCTTTTATCAGTCACTAGAATTTGTTGCGTTCTAATACTTTAAATCATTATTGCATATTATTTTAGTGTTATTTTGGTTATCCTCTGAAAATGATCCATAAAGCATCTGTCCTATTGCATTTTACATCTTATCATAATCAATTACATTTCTCAACTTATTCCACCATAAAACAGCACCCCACATACGGCATACCGTATGTAGGGCATTGTTTGTATTTCCTCATACTTTTCATAGTTTTCAAATTTGCGGGGACTTTCATATCAATCACAGTCTCTCCTGATGCCGTTTTTCATTATCACTAATCCCCCACCACCTTCAGTTTCGCCTTTACCGGTCTCAATATCACATCCGCTATACAATCACTAATGCGTTCTTCTGCCTCTTTAATCCCAATGAAGCTTCGCTTCATGGCTATAAATATCCGTGGTAGCGGATACATGGCATGGCCAAGGCGGTGGCTGATGCTCAAACTGTCGATTCCGTTAAAAAATTGCAAGCTTGCTTGCGTATGCCGAAATGCGTGTGGATCCGACGGCGTCTTGTCCCATGGCCGTAAACGGCCAAAAAACAGATGTACCATTATCTTCTGTTTTTATCTGTTATTATCGTCTTAACACATTTTCTATACCGTCAAGTACCCCAGCTTCCTGAAGTACTCCACATACCCCCGAATATATTCCAGATCAATCTCATTCCACTCAAACCCAAGCCTCTTTAAGAACCACACTGTGAAATCATTCTCAATATGGATATTGCTGTCATACACCAGCCGGCCCTGCTCATCCATATCATTCTGAAGGGCCTCGAAAATGTATTCCGTGACCCGGTTCCGGATGGTCCCGCGAAGCGCCCGGTTAAAAGCAGCCCCATCCACCACTTCCATGGGAATCCCCAGTCCATGCACCACCTCCAGGAAGCGGTCGAAATAAATGGGCCGGTTGCTGTTTAAATGGAACACCGTCTGCCTGTCCGCGTACCGGGCAATCTTCACAATTCCCTCCGCCGTCAGGTTCACAGGGGAAAATTCGGAATACAGAGGCATCAGGTAATCCGGGAACAAGCCAAACTCCAGAATGGCCCTGAACCTGGTGAGAAAGGCATTCTCCCTGTAGTTGGGCTGGAACTTATAGTCAGAAGCCCGGCTGGTCAGGTTCCCCACCCGGATAATCTTAGCGTCCAAACCCTCCAGCATGGCGTCAAATACCGCCCGCTCCGCCTCAAACTTGCTGTGGATATAGACATTATCCAAAGGCTGACCGATATAAAATGATGTCTCGTCGAAAAACTTCTCCTCCTCCGACCGATAGACGGCAAACTCATCCGCCAGGCTGTTGCCGCTGATGCTTAAGGTAGAAATGTGGATCAGCCTTGCTCCCACGGACTTGGCATAGTCCGCCACATGCCTTGCGCCCTCCACATTAACCCGGTAGAAATACTCATAAGATCCATAATGCTTGACGCTGGCCGCCGTGTGAATCACGGTCTGCACATCCTTTGGCATGACCGCCGCCAGTGTCGGGCACTCAATGTCCCCGGCAATGGGGATGATACGCCGGGTGCTTTTCTGCCCTTCCACAAATTCTCCTTCATACCTGTCCCCGAAATAATACTGCAGAATCTCCCGGAGACGCCCGCTGCCATCCGATTTTTCCCCGTTCTCCGCCTCGTTTCCCGCCTTCTTCCTGTCCCGCACCAGGCAGTAGATCCTTCCCGTCTCCTCCTGCAGCAGCCTGTCCAGCACATGGGCGCCCAGAAATCCCGTAGCTCCCGTCAGCAGCACATTTCCAAGGTAAAAACCCCCAGGAGTAGAATGTCCCTGGGAAGAATTTCCCTGGGAAGAATCCCTCTGAAAATTCTTCCCTCTGTTTTTCCTCTCCGGAGCATGCGCTTCGTCAATCACATTTACTGCAAGCAGTTTCTGATATTTTTCAAAATCCGCAGGCTCGAAATGTATCCTCTCTTCACGCCCTGCATCCATATAATCGCACAACTGCCGCACCGTGGGATAGTCAAAAATATTCTGCAGCGCGAAGGAAATCCCCCTGTCCTGAGCCTTCGCCAGGAATTCGATAGCCGTTAAGCTGTCTCCTCCCAGCTCAAAGAAATCGTCCGCCACGCCCACATGCTCCACATGCAGCAGCTCTCCCATCAGGCGGCACAGCTCCTTTTCCCTCTCCGTCTCCGGCGGGACATATTCCTTCGCCGACTGTGTGAAGTCCGGAACGGGCAGATTTTTCCTGTCCGTCTTGCCGCTGGCGGTCATGGGCATAGCATCCAGACGCAGAAAATAATTGGGCACCATGTACTTGGGCAGCTTTGCGGACAGATGTGCCCGCAGGGCCTTTTCGTCCAGGCTGACAGATACCTTCTGCAAGGTTTCAATGCCTGTTTCAACATCAGATCCCCTGTCCTGTCCTGCTGCCACAGTATAGTACCCCACCAAATACTGCCTGCCCGTTTCGTCCCGCTTATCCGCCACGGCACACAGACCAATGCCCGGAAAGCTGCCCATGACGCTCTCGATCTCTCCCAGCTCAATCCGCAGGCCCCGGATCTTCACCTGCGTATCCATGCGCCCTAAGTACTCAATCTCCCCGTCCCTGCGGAACCGGGCAAGGTCACCTGTGCGGTACATAGTCTTCCCATGGTGATTCTCCGCTGTTGCAAAGGGGTTTGGCACAAAACACTCCGCCGTCAGCTCCGGTCGGTTCAAATAGCCGAGACCCACACCCTCTCCGGCGATGCAGAGTTCGCCGGGAACGCCGATAGGGACGGGGCGCTGGTCATCGTCCAGGATGTAGATCTGGGTGTTGGCGATGGGGGTGCCGATGGTGATGTCGGCACCGTTTTCCAGCTCATTTACCACGGCGCATACAGTTGTCTCCGTGGGACCGTAAATATTGTAAATTTGCCCGTTCTGATTGTACTTCCTGACTGCGTTGTATAATTCCTGCGGAAATACCTCCCCACCTATGACGAAGCTTGTAATCCGCGAAAGAAATCTTTTGGTTTTGCTGTTCCTGATATAACCCTGCAGCTTTGTCGGCGTCTGGAACAGAAAAGAATTTTCAAATTTTTCTACTACTTTTTCAAATTCAATCTGATTCGTTGTCTGCTCTTCACTCAGAAGTATGACAGGCACCTGCCTGCACAAAGAGACCAGGGTTTCCTGAATAAAGGCGTCAAACGTAATCGTCGTTGTGGCAATTGTCTGCTTAGTTCCCCGGAAAAGCTTTTCTGCATAGTCAATGTAATGTGCTATATTTTCATGGGACAAAGCCGTCACCTTAGGGATGCCAGTGGATCCGGATGTATGGATTACACAGAGACTATCACCCATCTCATTTACCGATTCTGCACGATTAGTATCCTGAGAAAAATCTATATTTTTCAAGTCTATCGCATTTGCATATTTGCAGCCATACACAAGGACTATGTCTGCCTTGCATTCCTGCACAAGATATGAAATCCGTTCCGCCGGGTACTGATAGTCAACCGGCATATATGCCCCGCCCGCTTTCAAAACCCCCAGCATAGCCACAACCACATGCCAGCTCCTCTTCGCAATAATCGGCACCACATCGCCCCGCTCCACCCCTTTCTCCCGCAGGAAATGGGCCAGTGAGTTAGACATCTCATCCAGCTCCCGG
>ERZ777011.1868-NODE-1868-length-19415-cov-3.466529_pt1 | contig 19415 bp, 19 predicted proteins | sample MGYA00374964_ERZ777011 | MGnify/ENA primary metagenome ERZ777011 (study PRJEB29310, sample SAMD00008975) | mouse gut metagenome | study: EMG produced TPA metagenomics assembly of the Metagenome analysis of fecal microbiota from mouse which was promoted...
TAGGCATCCGCGGACCATACCCATCTGTCCCTCTTGATCCCATCCAGAAAAAATTCACGGCAATTTAAATGAAAAGTGTATGCCGCTACATCCCACACCCGGTTTATCAGCTCGTCCTCGCACTGAAAGCTTCCTCTATATGCTAACGGAAGATACTCGTATTTTGCCTCTGCCTCCGCTTTCTCGTCGCTCACGTAAACATAGCGAAACGCGCAGGGCGGATAAGACAGCTCTCCCTCCTTTGGCTCCTGCACAAAGTGGATCACACTCCACTCATCGTCCAAAGCTTCCTCCCTGGATTCACCAAAATTTACCCGCACTTTTTTATCTCCCAGATGATAAAGCCTTACCGCCGCAAAGGTCTCCTTCCCATAATCAAACAAGACTCCCTTTCCTGCCTTTTCCTTATTTATATAAGAAATCGGCCGATAGGAAAAGGGAAAAATCTCGGGCGTTTTTTCCCTGTCCACAAACAGATCGCTGACGCCTACCGGTTCAAAATGCATGGACAAATCGTCCGCCTCCCAGCTTTCGTCACTTTCAATAACGCCGTCCACATAAATAGATGGAAAAGTTTTCAGATTGGACACCCGAATCCGTATCGTTACCGTACCTGCCTCCAGCAAAATATCCGTCTTTCCTCTAAATTTTTTCACTTCCCACGGATTCGGCCCCGTCTGAACCGAAGTAGACACATGCCCGCAGGCGTGGATATGAAAGATTCCTCCCGGGGTTGTCACCTTTTTTTGAAAAATTACCACAGGCTCCGGGGCGTACATTTTCCACACCACCGGCTCCGGACAGCCGTACTGCTGCCGTCTGTCATGCAATATCAGATTGTGATATGCCTCAAATTCTCCAAATTTCCAAATCCATTTTGCCATAATTTTCTGTCCTTTCATTTGTTATTACAATTGTTCGCCTCGCTAAACCGTTACCTGCCATCTTCCTGCGCCATAACGCCGCTCTTTCTTCTGATGCCGGATAGCTTAAAAGAATGACTTTAACTATATCATCTTATGCCGGAAATAATCTATGATTTTTGTGTGAAAGATTGGTGATTTTGTAACTATAAATCCCAGAGGATGTCGCAAAACGGCAGATTCATGCAATATATAGTAGCCATACGCCAGAAGTTTGTCATATATTGTATAGAAGCCAAGTTTTGCAACAGCCCCGTGAGAACGCATAAAAGCTTAAAACAATCCGGCCTCTTTTCCGAAGGCAAACGTGGAACAGGCCGGATTCTGTCATACAAAAACAGCGGTAAATCTGTGATAGGTTTACCGCTGTCCGTGTCACTATTATAGCGCCGGCTATTTTATATGTAACTGGAATTTGCCCGATATTGTTATTGTGTTTCTATTAACTTCCGAATTGCTTCCTCTTTGGTTGACACAAAAAAGAAGTCGTTGCCATTATTGGACTCATAAATAAAGTCTTTTAACGGTTTGCTCGTATACTGTGAGTAATCCCCATAAATAGCAATTCTGACATGATAATTGATAAACTTTTGCAGTATTTCTCCTGCCATGCCGCTGCTAAGGATAAAAAATTCCTTACATACCGCCGTTTTATCGATTACTATATTTGTTGCGCCTGTTTCGTACTTAACAGTCATCGCCAAATCTAAAGCGGATTGTGTATCAACTATCAGCTTTTCTTCACTGGAAATAACCGCAATATCTGTTCCGTTAACTTTCAAGTGTTCCATTTTCATAATAATCCTCCCTACTTCCAATAGCCCACAAATTTGTCTGTGAAAAATTTATTTTTCACAGTATCCTCCTAATCTCATTTGCAGTACAAATTCCAGTTAAGGGGATATTCTACTTGCAAAACAATGGATTGTCAAGTGTCGCATGCCTGCCTGTTTTCCTGTCAGTAACTATCCAGGCTTCGGCTTCATAGTTACCGAATCCGGCCATTGGAAGTTCGCCTTCGGCGAAGAACCGGATTCTCTTGGCATAATTTACGCTTTCTCACGGTCTGCACAGTAAATGCGCAGACCTGGCTGAATAGTCACCCTGTCCCTGCGCAGGTCGTATGCGCCGCAGCATTATTACTATGCATTTTTAAGATGATTTTAAGCGGTTATATTCTCAGAAATTACTTATTTCACAAATAAATCTATCCCTTGAAATATAACGCCAACGGAAGGAATAAATACAGATAATATAAATATCATTTTGTTGGTAAACGTCGTGTAAATTAAATTCTGTTCAATTAAATTATTTCTTTTTATAGTAATTTTTTCTTTGATTTCCGGATTTTTTTCAGCAACAATCATTTCATTTAATTTACCAACAAGGCTATCCTTTTTCTTTTTCATAAACAAAAATAGTTCTTGCAGTGGCAAATATGCCCAAACCACCAGTAAAGTAATAACCAAAACTAAAATGAATGATGGTAAATCTTCATGAAATGTATTGTAAACATTATATTTCTCCGCCACTCTATCATTAAATATGAACAGGAATGATCCTATTATGTAAAATAAACCATAAGAAAAAGTACTAAGCACTATATCCATTGCACTCATTATACTTATATTTTTATTAAAATCATCATCTATATAAATTATATGCTTGCTTTCTATCGTTTTGTAAACTATGAACCCACTGGTTAACGCCATACCTAATAGCGATAATGAATGATACCAAGTAACCCCTAAAAACAAACAGTAGTATGTTCGTCCTACAATATCCAAATTATATATCCAATAGGCATCAATATTGGATTTTGCTACACTATAAAACGAATAACCTGCTGCCACACTTATACATAATAATATAATTTTAGTAAGATATAATAAAAACTTAGATGTCTTTTTATTTTTGGAGTATTCCGTTAATTTACCAAAAAATTCCTTATCAATTCCATTTTTGATAAATTCGTCGAATTTCAATGGATAATATCCTGACAAAAAGTATGATAAAAAATATAATAGCGACAAACATAAACTATTACTCAGGTCGTTAAAATATGTAAATTTATCGCTTGGAGCATATAATACTTCATTACGAATTAAATTAAATAAATTTATGGAAAAAATAATTATTGGGAAAGTATAATATATCCACTTTCGCAATATTGATTTTTGTAATCTTGTATATGAACTTGCTACAATGTTTGCTAATCTAAATGTTTGAAACACATATATTAATCTGCTTAAGTTCTTTATATCATCCATAAAATTTCTCCCCTTTAAATATCTTTTATCTTATGTCTTAAGCATAACATTTAAGTTCCTTCACTCATTCTTATACCCCCTGCATACCGCAAGCCTTGCTTGCGGTACTGCCACCAATATTTCCTTTTGCATCGTAAACAGTGAATTTACATAACAATTATCTTACTATATTATTAGAAGATAAAAGCATAGCATCAATTATATATTCTTCTTTTTTAACTGGCTGCTCTTGAGGATTTTTTCAATTAAACATATTTATGTACATTTATCCAAGCGTAAGTTTATTCTGCTTTAAATACCCGATAAACGCATCAATAATTTCTTTTTTTCTTACTACAATATCAGCCTCACAAAAATCATCATTCTGTTTTGCCATCATAACAAGCTCTGCGTTCCTAGTTCCCGCTTTATACTTTCCTTTATCGTTTGTAAAACCATTATAGTACTTTTTCTTATCGGAGAATCGATAGTCGGATGCACGAATATTAATACTCTTCTCCAGCAAAATTTTATTTCCCAATGACTCTAAACTGTTTTTATCCGTAAGGCTTCCTTCATTTTCCTGTCGCTTACGTGAAAATACATGCTCGATCTCCAAAGCAACATCTAAAGGGATAAGCTGCTGCTTTTCATCATGATATGCCCACCAGGCCAGCATTGACTTTGTAATAGGCCTGCCATTGGTAAAGACATAATTTTCTATCGCATTGCGAACCGCATCCGCATCAAACCGGTACTCTTCAAAATCTACGACTCTATCATTTACTATTTCAATCATCTCAGGATATGCCGGACTTCTAAGGGCATTAACTCCTGGGCGCATAAATGCATACATCCAAATAAACGCTGTAATCTTGTTTAAAAACTCATAAAATGCCTGTTCTTCCAGCAAATTATTTTCATCCTTGTACTGCATGAAATATACCGATACAAGATATGTCCACATTCCATTTGGCGCATAATTCAAAACTGCCAGCCTGCGAAGTATTTTATCAGAGAAAATCATATCATCCTGACTTAATACACTTTTCCAAAACTGCGCCAATGTTTCCAGATTGTTCAATGTTTCTTCTCTTTTTAAGATGGCATATTTGTCTTTCTCATAAAACTTACGCAGCGCTTCTGTTGTAGTAATCTTTATTCCCAGCTTTGCTCTCTCATAATACATATACCGTGTAAATAGTTCATCCATTGGAGAACCTGAAGGCGCATCAAAAATATCTTCACATATCACCTCCAGTTCCTTCCAACGTTTAATAAATTCTTCTTTTCTACCCTGATCAGAATAAAATTTATAAAACTGCGCTTTAAAAATATCCGTATCCGAAAGAGGCTTTCCTCTATCATTCAATGTTGAGAAGATGCGTAATGCAGTATCCTGCGACTCCGCTTCTATCGGCAATAAAATACAATTATTTAAAATCCTCGTAGGCAAATATGCAAAATACGATGGATACTCTGAGAGGAACTCATTAATCTTTTCCTGGAAAAAACGATATGTCTTTGCATAGCGGCTCTTGTGCGACGAATCAACATTTCCGGTCTTTAATATAGACAAAAACTCTTCCTTGTCCTCATCTGTTGATACTTCGGAATTTATTTTTAATTTGTTCTTATCCGGATTACCAAATTCATCCGTTTTCCATATACATTTCGCAATATCTTCACTTGTGCTAATTGCATTCGTATCTTTCATATTTCCAAACTTAGAAAAGAATGCTCTTAGCAATAACATAAGCGTAGTTAAACGCTGCTGCCCATCAATAATTTCCAACTTATTGCCATTGTTTTTAAACGTAACAATAGGCCCAAGAAAATACTCATCCTCATCACTTTTAAAACGACTGTAATCATTTTCAGGAAAAGCAAACGCAAAAATATCATCCCATAATGTTTGACATTCCGCCTCTCCCCACGCATATGGTCTCTGATAATCCGGTATCAGAAAATCTGATCTTTTATTTGCAAACAACTCTTTTATTGTTTGCTGATCTATATTGAGCTTTGACATATCTATCTTCTCCTTTACAACTATATCCTTATTTTACATATACCTTTTCCACAATCAAAGGGTTCAAAAAGCCTGTTTCAAAATAAGTGATTTTCTCCACCTGATTTCCATACAAGCAGACAAACTCTCTTCTTAACCCGCAAATTTGGGCCTTTAAGCGCAAATTTGCCTCACTCTTTCATTTTTCCACGCTATGGTGGCGTTTGGGGTACTCCGGCGGTTCTGCCACCCCGGTGGCCATATATTTTACCCAAATGTATTTTTTATCGTTTGAAAAAATATTTTATCGCGATTTATTGCTATGCAATTCATTGCATTGCACTTTGTCATTATGTGTATCATTATCTTACAAATCTTACTAAAATGCAACCGCTTCCTCCATACTGCTATTCGGCACGAGCCACGCCATAAGAACCGCTCATGCTTCCCATGGAATAATGGTTAAGAGGATAATAAATTTGATTGTTGCGGAAAAATAATGGAAACTGGTATAATAAAAGACAAATAAACGAGTGGCACAGCTTATGACAAACAAAGCGCTTGCTGAACATAACATAGGTATTTTTCAAATACCTATTGAAAAGCCGGAAGAATTTAAGGCGTTACTTATTGAATACTACGAGACCGGAAACGAAACAAAAATTATCGGTTTTATGAAAGAATACTGTATCAGGAGAATACAAGGTTAACGGGATATGGCAATACCGCAGATGTTAATCTCAATACTTACACTTTGGAACAAAATATGTTATCGAATTTAAGCAGAAAAAATGTACTATTTATTACAACTAAAAATCCGGATTATATACGCAATACACAGGAAATCTCCCTTGTAAAAAAAGAAGCGGAGCATTATACCGTCATTGGTTCTAAAAGCAAATACTATTTCGTCCGTCTGCTGAGCGTTTACTTTTCGCTTATCAAAACACCCATATCCTCATTTGATACGGTGTTTATCGGTTTTGCTCCGCAGTTGGTGCTGCCTTTATTCAAATATAAATTCAGGCATGTTGATATCATGATAGATTTTTTCATTTCATTATACGATACCTTCTGTCAGGATCGCCGGCTGTTCCATCCCCGCAGTTTGCCCGGGCGTTTTCTGCATTACATTGATTGGATTACACTACGGCAGGCCGATCTCGTTATTTGCGATACAGTTTCCCATGGCAAATATTTTGCCGAAGAATTTGGCGTCTCGCCGTCCAAATTGTATCCGCTATATCTTCAGGCGGACGCAGCCATCTATCATCCTGTTACCATTCACAGACCTGCAAGGCTTAAAAAGAAATTTATAGTTCTTTATTTCGGCAGTATCCTGCCCCTGCAGGGTATCGATATTGTCCTTCGGGCAATTACTCTGCTCAAAAACGAACAAAATATATTTTTCTACTGTATCGGCCCCATCAGGGAAAAAACGAAAATCATGTTTTGCCCTGATGTCTCAAACGTCAAATTCATTGACTGGCTTCCCCAGAAACAGCTTGCCCGATACATTGGGCTGGCGGATCTTTGCCTTGCCGGCCATTTTAATCGTAACATTGCCAAAGCCGGACGCACCATTCCCGGGAAAGCCTGCATTTACCAGGCAATGAAAAAGCCCATGATTTTGGGAGATAATCCCGCTAACCATGAACTGTTTCAAGCTGATTCCATGCATTATTTTGTAGAAATGGGCAGCCCTCATGCCTTGGCCGATATCATACTTTATCTGTCGGAAAGGAGAAAGCTTTCTTAGCCGCTCCTGTTTACATACCGCAAAATATTTTCTGCGATATGTAAGAAATAAATCCCGGTCGACCATCGGCGCCTTCCCATAAGTATTACTATTTTCAATTTCCACTCCGCATTTTTTAATTTCACATGATGGAAGGCCTCCTCATAAGGCGCTGTCTTCAATACCTCCTTTACGTATTGCAGCTTATTTGTTAATTTATCCTTATTTTGCGGATTAAAAAAACACAATCTGCAGCAAATGCTAAAGGACTTTATGATTCTGCAATAACAGGCTTGTAAAAACCTCTCTTTTTCCTCCTGCTCCCATTTATCCTGCCTGAATGTCTTCTCCCTGTAAGCCTCTAAAAACTTCCATACCTTTCTATCCTGCTCCACTCTGTCCGGCTTATAACTGTTGGTGATGGAATCCGGCACCATACGATAATGATAAATCTTATTTTTATCATAAGAAATTTTATCCGCCGCCCCAAATGCCTCCACGTTAAAAACCATATCATCCAAAACTTTTAGCTCAGTCTGAAAATGAATTCCTGCTTTTTGCAAAAACTCTCTTTTGTATACCTTATCCCACGGCGCGGCCAGCGGAACCTTCGTCATCCCCGGAAAGTATAATACCCCATTCTGCAAAGCCCTTATCTGTCGTTTCCCATGCCATACCGTTTCCTTTTCAAAATGTTCCCAGGCTGACTTTTTCCTTCCAATATTTTTCCATGCGTCAAAAAGAATGATATCACTGTCTACACTTTTAGCGCATCTTCGGAGCAAAATATCTACCGCTCCTTTTGTGAGGTAATCATCGGAATCAACGAAATACAGCCACTCGCCTCTTGCCGACTCCATACCGACATTTCTGGCGGCCGCCACTCCCTTATTGGGCTGATGGATTACCCTTATAAACGAATATCTTTCCGCATAAGAATTAGCTATCTCTCCCGAGCGATCTATGGAACCGTCGTTTATTATCAAAACTTCTATCGGTGGTTTCTTTTCTGTCCGATTTGATACGATACTTTTCAGACACTGTTCCAAATACTTTTCTACATTATAAACCGGTATAATAATGGAAAGCATTTCTTTTTCCGCCTTTTTTATTTTTAATCTATTTAAATTTTCATCTTTTCTATCCTGCATTGATGTTTTATTTTTCTTTTCGTAGTTAATCCCAACAAGTAAAATATTTCCTTTATACTCTTTAAACGCCGATATATATTTTTAACTCTTAATCTGGCTTATCGCTCCTTTAGCAGTTTTATCCCATTTTAGTTCCAGTACTAACGCCGGATTTAAATATATTCCCATACCTATGCGCTCCCTGCTGTTTAAAATGAATTCTATACATAACAGTAATAATCATTTTGTACAACGCTTTTTAACTATATTCTTTTCCTTAGTATACTCTAAAAATCAGTTCCTCTCAATATACTTTCAAATCTCTTTTTCGCCTCTTTCGCCGCCAGCGTACTGATAAATATTTCAACAATTGCCGGTACGATAATCCCCGACAAATTCACATCCCTGTACTGCTGTCCGTAAGCTGGTGTCAAGTTAGGACTAAAAAATATTTTAACTTTTTTCAAATAACTGCAAATTGTGACTATAGATCGAAATGTTGGCTTAAAGCCTCAAGATACTCCTGATTCATGCTTTCATATGGGCATGCAATGAAAACTGTTTTCCCAAGAACCTTACTTTTTCCTATATGTATATCCATCTGAGAAAGGAAATCCATTCCGATAAGAATATTACCTGTCCTGTCATAGCTGACTTTCACATAATCCTTATTAATGCAAACTCCACCAAAGTCAATCTCAAAATCTCCGTGTTGAAACGTTACGGATTTCAAATCCATGTACTTTCCAGCTTTAAATTTTTCTTTGTCTGTATCTCGTTTTTCCTTTGAATCATTCACACCAAATGAAATTTCTTTTCTGATTCTGTTATCAACACAGTCTCTTTGCTTCATTTGCTGCGCCTTTGTACTCGATATACCAAACCTTGGAATTGATATTGATGTATAAGGACACCCTGTATCTATCTTGACATTCATATTCTCTATTTTTGTAAGTTCCATGCTTTTTATTGCCATATTCACATCAGCTCTTATCTCATTCCGCTGATTCATTTCGAGCAGGATATATTTATTCTTCATAGTAAATATCCCCCTCTAATTCAATACTGTCATTGTATACCGGACATACCATATTGCCCTGAGTGAACAACTTATCCGATTCTGCATTGGTTTCCTTACCTATAAACCCTACTGTATATACATCTGAATCACTGCTTTTTACAAGCATAACCCATGTATCGTATATGTTACTCAACTGGTCTTTGTCTTTTATCTCCATGCCAATGTATAAATCTTCTAATGTAAATTTATTATCAACTATTGCCATAAAGTAAACTCCTTCCTTTTTTCAATATAACCATTATATTACGTAAAATTCAAACGAAACCTGCATTGGCGAAATATAAACAAAATTCCCCTATATTAACTTCTATATGGCATTTCTGGTATTCTTTCATCCATACTGCAAAAATATCCAACTGTTCTAAAAGTTTTTCCCTTCCAAATCCGCCACAAAACGTTCAAAATTGTAAACTGATACTGTATCGTCTAAATTTGTCAGGCGGAAAAATGTTCCATATCAATACTTTCCATGACAATGCGGTAGGTGTCGTCTGTGGGGATGCCATAAGGAAGATCCAAATGTTCCCGCAGCCATTTTCCTCATTACACGTATAAAAAATAGGACTAAATAAAGCCTTCGTAGTTAAAGGTTCTTTACATTGGTGAAATTTTTACATATCCGAAACAAACTGATCCGGGTAAATATTGCTTCCACAATAACCGCAGACCCCCACCCTCGGTGAATTGCAAACCGGTAAAAGCATTTCCTCCCCACACTCATGAGTCTTGGCGCAGTCTTCACACAACCACCCGTCTCCTTCGTAATAACACTCCGCACATATGTATGTCGCCGGTTTCTTCCGTCCATTTCTTCTGACGTTTTTCGCAAACCGGCAGATGTTTGTTCATATAACTGAACGTATATTCCTTTCCACAATATTTACATTTTCCTTTTATGCGTTTTGCCATTTCCTGTTTCCCCCACATTTCCTTTGGACGCCCATGTGCAGGCTCATCCCAGAACAAAATTGCATTTTTATTCAAACTTCCTGATAAAATCAAATATGTCAGTGTTGACAATTTCCGATATCCCTCTGAAACCAGTCCCATCTCAAACTCACCGGCTCCTTTTACTTTCAAATAAAATTTATTATCCTTTTGGAGAACATTCCCGTTCATAATCTCAGAAAATTTATAAAGCACACTGTTCTGCTCATTTGTATTCGGTCCTTTTTTTAATGGTCTCATCAATAATCTTGCCAAATCATAATATGTTCGATTTTCTCACTGACAAGTTCCTTTTTTCCATTGATGGTATAAGTCCAGCCGGTTTGATTTACAGTAGTCTGTCTCTGACGATTTTTGCCGCGCCCTGATAAACGAATAGACTTTACACTTACCTGCAAAACCGCTATAATAAGGTTGTATCAATAAAAAAATCATCAATCAAAAAGGCGGTGAAAGGATGGTACAGGAAATGTCTGATAAAGAACTTATTACAATTACGATTGACAGGTATGCGGAACTACAACGCATCAAACAATCAAATGGTGCTCAAGAAAACAGAGAACTTGATTATTCTATCAGGTTAGCCGTTGCAAAGTTATCATCTTTAGGCGTAAATGTTGAGGATATAACGCTTTAAGCAGCAATCAAATAACCATTAAATTAAGAAGTGTAAAGCCCATTGGATTATCAAGGGCTTTACACTTTTTTATTTTAGACGCATAATAACGAAATCTTGCGCAAAATGGCAAAATTTTGGTTCCGGTTTATCCGGGTTAGGATATACAATATGGCAAAATCAGTATATGAGATGATAACAGATAGAATTAAACCGATTTCCCAAACGAGTCTGTGCTACAAAATATTTCATTTCCTTCATCAAGGATAATGTCTTTCGCTCTCTCCGGCAGCTTGGGTCATTCAGTACTGCCCAAATAGCTATGTGTGTCTATCAATATTTTCATCAGCCATATACTCCAAACATTTCTGCAATTTCATCATTGCAGTCATCTATATCATAATCTGCATCAATAAGGTCCTGTCCTTCCAAACTGCCGATTCTGCGCATACCGCTCCTGGTCATGCCCTCTTCGCTGATATTCTCTTCACTCATTTCTTCCGGCTTCATAAACCGCTGTATCATATCAAGCAAAAACCTCAAATTATCGTCTGATAAGCCATTAAGAGATTGTATCACCTGTCTCTGTAATGTTGACATATCTAGTACCGCCTTTCTCTATCTTTTATACCTGAGTATCCGTTCTGTATTTGCTGTCTCTTTATTGTAAGTATACCCTAAAAGGCATCTTTCCTCAACAGCTTTCCTATCTGCCGCCAAGTTTCTGAACCCGCTATCCGGCTCTGCCGGATTCCTGAAACTGTCAAAATGTCGGACACAGGGATAAAGCACATCTCAAGAAATAGGAATATCTGTTCAATGTAGTCCCCTGCTTCTATTATAATTCCGCCCAAACCAGGAAAAGTCCTGAAATTGTCAATATCCCTTTACACTTTCCCATGAAACCGCTATAATAAATATAGTAACATATAACAGTTGCTTTTATAAATAAAGGCGGTGAAAATATGGAGGTATTGGAAATGACTGAAAAAGAAATGTTGCAAAAAAACATTGAAGAATTTTCCAGATTACAAGATTACATGATAGACTCCGAAAAGGGATCTGCAGCATATAAAAAAATGAAAAGAAGATATACGGAATTAAAAGTTATCCTTACAGCTTCCGGTATCAATTTGACAGAACTTGATTTCATCAAAGAATAGCACCTTCAATTCTTTTACGGAAATAGCCGTCCGGCTGCCGATAGCGGCCGGACGGCTATTCCTATATTTATTGGACAAAAATTTCTTTATATTTTGTCATTTTTCACTGCAGTATCTCTCTTTTATAAACTGATAAAATAACGGAATACAATTCTATTTCCCCTTTTTAATCCGTTTCGTCAGATTGTCCAATACCGCACCCGGGCCAATCTGAATAATCTCATCCGTTTCTTTCAACAGAGTTTCCACAATATCAAGCCACTTGACGGGGCTAACTAACTGCATGGAAAGGTTTGTCCGCACATCATCCTCCGTAAATGGAAGCCCGGTATAATTCGACAATACCGTAATCTTCGGGGCTTTCAAATGCATTTTGCTTAATGCGACGTCAAACTCTTCTTTCACCGGCTCCATATATTTTGAATGAAAAGCCCCGCTCACATTTAATTTCATATACTTTAGCTTTTGTTCTCTCAAAAACTTTTCACATTCCGCAATCTTTTCCGTTGGCCCGGAAATCACATTTTGAAGGTAAGAATTGTAGTTTGCAATCTCAACCTCCATAGAATGTTCGTCCAATATATTTTGAAGTTCTTTTCTGCCTGTACCGATAACTGCAGCCATAGCGCCGCCTGCAATTCGGGACATTAGCTTTCCACGTATTGCAACAAGCTGCAAACCTTCTTCAAAGGACAGGATACCGGAAGCCATAAGCGCATTATATTCTCCCAAACTGTGTCCTGCCAGATATGCAGGCGCCGGATTGGCATCCAAATAATCCAGATAGCTTAATACATTGACAACAAATAACGCCGGCTGTGCATATTCTGTATTGTTTAGCGCCTGCTGCTCGTCTTTTAAACATAGCCCGGCAATAGAATAGCCCAATATCTCATCGGCTGTTTTGATATATTCAGGATACTTTTGAAATAAATCTTCTCCCATTCCTACTGTCTGGGAACCTTGCCCTGGAAAAACACATGCTGTTTTCATTATTTACTCTTCCTTTTAAAAATAATATACCTTATAAATTTCCTCCACTAACAGGGAGCGCAATCCCTGTAATAAATTGGCTCTCCGGGCTCAATAGAAAGATAATTGCATTTGCTACTGCCTCAGGTTCTATAATTCCCAAATATTGTCTCTCAAGCAATCCTCGATTAGTATCAGAGTCCTCATTATATCTTTGCAGATATTTTTCATACATTTCGGTTCGTACCATACCCGGAGCTACTGAATTAATACATATCCCTTTTCCCGCAATCTCCTTTGCGATGCACTTAATTGCTCCATCAAGCGCCGACTTAGAAGCAGCATATGCTGTTTTTGCCTTATCACCTTTAAATGCTGCCATTGAAGAAATCGCCACGATACGCATCCCTTTATTAAACCTGCCTTTTTTACAAACCTGTCTTACCATCTCCACAAAAGCGAAAAAATTTATTTTAAAAATATTTTTTACCTTTTCTGGTTTGAGTTGTGTCAGCGGAATGTCTTCCGTAATTCCTGCTGCATAGACTAGGCCATCCAATTTGCCCTGTTCTTTTACTATTAGCCCTACCAAAGCTTCTATCTTTTCCACCTCATTTAAATCCGCTATGTAATAGACATGTCCAACCCCTGAAAGTACATTCATAGTGGCTTTCAGATTTTCCTCTCGTCGGGCAACTAAAATCAACTGTGCCCCGAGTTCACTTAACCGAATCGCTGTTTCCTGTCCAATTCCTGACGAGGCTCCTACTACTATTATTTTTTTACCTGAAAAATTAATAAAATCCGCCATTCTTTCTCCCTGATTTCCATACCAATATTATACCGGTTCCAAATAGTACATCATAAACAAAATTGCCCCATCCAATAACATTTTACTTAATTTTTTGATACAGGGCACTATGAAGTCTTTCCCAAACTTTACCATACCCCTCTGAGTTGGGAGTAATCGGCTTCTTTATCATATTTCTTTCATCTACTATAATTTCTCCACCCTGCGCCAAAACTATAATTCTTGTTCCTAAAATAATAGCCTCCTGGATATTATGCGTAATAAACAAAATTGTGCACTTCTCTTCATTAAAAATATGTAACAGCTCTTCCTGCAATTTACTCCTGGTCATTGCATCCAGTGCCGCAAATGGCTCATCCATCAATATTATCTTCGGTTTTAATGCTAATGCCTTCGCAATTGCGATACGTTGCTTCATTCCTCCGGATAATTGATATGGATAATATTCCTCATAACCGGATAAATTAACCTTTTCTAAAACCTTCCGTGTTATTTTTCGTAGTTCTGCTTTATTGTACATACCCTGCTGTTTTAATGGATATTGTATATTTTTTTCCACTGTTTTCCATGGAAATAACTGATTAAAATCCTGAAAAACCATAATCCGGTCTGTCCCGGGCCTTGTACGCTTTTTACCGTCAACTATAATATCACCTTCATACTCCTCAAATCCGGCGACACAACGTAAAAGAGTTGTTTTTCCACAACCTGATGGCCCTAATATGCACAAGAACTCATTTTGATTTACATTTAAGTTTAAACTTTTCAGAACATCTTTTTCGGTATCCATATCTACATCAAAAGTTTTTGTCAGTTCTTTCACTTCTAAAGTGCATCTCTGGTTATTCATCATCTTGATATTCCCCACTTTTTAACTGTGCACTTCTCAATTGGCAATAAAATACCATATTGCACAATTAAGCCAATCATAATAATAACAACCAACGTGGCATACATTTCCGCATTATTCATACTAGTACGCATCTGATTAATAAATAATCCAATTCCCGGACACGCTGCTATACCAAAAATCATCTCTGCACTAATCAATCCTCGCCAGGCTCTCGCCCATCCAACTTTTAGACCTGAAATAATGTAAGAAGCTGTTGCAGGGAGGTATACTCCCCACAACAATGCCAGCCCTTCTAAACCTATATTTTGTCCGGCTTCAACATATATAGTAGGAACTGCTAAAAAACCATCCAATACATTTCTGGACATTGGCCATATTACGGCATGTACTACCAAAAAAACAATTACTTCCGGCTTTACTCCAAATATAATAATTACCACCGGTAATAACGCAACTCCCGGCAACAGATCGCATATGGAAACCACAAGGTTATATATATCGTAAAACATCTCATTTAACATTGCAAAACCAGACAATAAAAACGCCAGTACAATTCCTATTAATAAGCCCTCCAGTAAAAGGCGCATAGAATTACCAATATATACCCAAAGAGAAACTCCTGCATAACCCTTGGAAAAATTTCTGACAAAGGCTCCCATGATAGTTTCTATTGATGGAAATATTAAATTGGACTTCGCCCCCAGCACACCTGATTTAGCGATATATTCCCATGTGCACAATAAAAAAACAAAAAAGGCAAGTCTTGCGATAAATGTATGTATAAACTTTTCTTTTTCCTTCATGATTATACCCCTTGGCATATCTAAAGTTCTGCCTGTGATACTACCACCAAATCAAGCAGAGAAGATTTTCTCCCTACTCGCCGCGGCCCGTACGCCATCTTAGTGGCATACTATACTTCCTCTGCACAAGCCTGTGCATGAAAAGTTTGGAAGTAGACTTTCAAAACTTTCTCCTACTATATTTTAATCCCCCGAAACATTATCAAAAACCAGCTCATTATATGATTTTGGAGCACTTTCAATAAAGCCATTTTCTGCCATAAAAGAAGCCAGTTCAAAAATGCCGCTTGTTTCAATCATATATTTACTTTTCAGTATATATGTAAGCTCCTCTTCTTCACTATTTCCGTTAAATTCACATGTTATTTTTGCTGCTTCTTCCGGTTCATTGTTCATATAATCTACTGCTTCTGAAACTGAATTACACAGAATTTGGTATAACACCGGATTACTTTCCGGTAAAGATTCAGATGCCACTCCGACTATAAACGAATCATTAATTCCCCATATATCTGATACATTTTTTATTTCATGAAGATTTTCTTCTCCGCGTTCCTTAAAAATATATGGATTAGAAGTAAGATGGCACGAAACATTTCCCGCATACAATGCGGTCATTCCATCCGGATGTGCCATTGCTACAATATTAGCATCAAGTGCGTGCGCATCATATCCCGCACTCTCCAATGCCATTGCCAAGAGAATATGTTGTATAGATCCTGTATTAACCAATGCTATTTGATTATCGCTTCCTATTAAATCTTCAAAGTCCGCGATCGTTTCATCATTTGTCATAAGGCCATGCTCCTGCCCTGACACATTTGTAAATATCTTGTAACCTACTCCTTTTTGAATTCCGGTAATAGCCGGTGCAACCCCCATAAATCCAATATCAAGGCTCCCTGAAGAAATTCCCGTATTGATATCTGCCCCTGAACTCATTTGATTCCAAACCACTGAAATTTGCTTTCCTGTCTCTTTTTCATATGCTGTTTCAATCATTTTCTGCTTTTGTACGATTATCAACGGTGCGTATGCCAGACCATACTGGTAAGCAATATTTAACGTGTCCATATCATTATCGTCTGCGCTTTGATTTTGTTCTGACTGACTTGCTTCCAATTCTTTCGAACTCAACTCTGATTTTCCACACCCCATGACTAAAAGAGATATACTCATACATACTGCCCATTTTTTAATATTCCATTTCATTTTCATTCTCCTGTTCATTTTTTTATATAATAAATTTTTATTATTTCCTTTTGCTATTTATTGTCCGTCGTCAAGTAATTTTATCCTGTGAATCTTTCCATTATGTGTATATGGAATCTCATCAATAATTTCTACTTCTTTAGGCATTTTATTCTCATCAATACACTGTTTTAAAAATTGAAACATATCTTTCTCTTGAAACTTTTCCCTATCCCTGACAACAATAAATAATTTTGGAATTTGTCCACACATATTATCTTTTTTAGGTACACACGCACAATCAACAATTTGTTCATATTTTTTAACACTTTCCTCTATTTCCTCCGGTGATATTTTTATCCCCTTATAATTAATAATGTCATCCCTTCTTCCTAATACATAAAGAAACCCTTCCTCATCCATATATCCCATATCATTCGTATAAACATATCCATCCCGCATTATCGACTTTGTCAAGGCAGGTTGCATCCAATATCCTTTCATATTCATTGGGCCGCAGCTAGCTAATAGTCCAATATTTTTCTTTGATGAATTTATCGGATTTCTATTTTCATCAGTCACAATCAGCTTTGCATTTTTCGTTGGTTTCCCAATACAGCCAGCTCTTCCTCTCTCCTTACTGAAATCCAATACACTACTTCTCCCTGACTCTGTAGAACCATAAAAATTATACAATCTTGATGTGGGAAAAGTTGTTATCAAAAATTCCTTCAAATCTTCCGATAGTAACGCTGTTCCTATCTGAATATAATCAATCTGACGGTTTATATCCCTAAACTTACCTTTTGACAGTTTCATTAACACCGACACTGCACTTGGAGACAGATCTATAGCAGTAACTTTATATTTTTCTATCATATCAAAAGTATGCTTTACCTTTGATACACCTTCTGTCAACACTACCGTACTTCCGTTAAGCAGATTGGCATAAAAACATCTCAATCCATGTGAATGACTTAATGGTAATGGTATTAATTCCACATTATTTTCTTTCATTTCTGTTCCATATTGTACATTTTCAGCAAGCGCAATATTATTTCCATTTGTAATCTCTATTCCTTTTGAGACGCCTGTTGTTCCTGTCGTATACAATATTTCTGCCGTATCTTCACTTTCGGGAAATAAATATAAAGTCTCTACCGCTTCCTCTTCCTGCCAAGGCAATGATTGGATTTTTATTGTTTTCATTGGGACATCATATTTTGTATCACAAATAAACAACTTTGCTTTTGTATCTTCCAAAATAGCTTTTATTCTTTCCCCTGAAGCCTTATGTTCAACGGGCACAAATATGATTCCCTGAAGCTCACATGCTAAATTGCATATAAGAAAATGTGCATTTTGAGTGCATTCAACCATTACGCAATCTTTCTTCTTTAACCCCAATTCCCGATATTTTTTGGCAATTGTATTAACAAGATGCCAAACCTCCGCATATGTATAATGTTCTCTTTCATCTATCATACATAAACTTGTCGGCTTTTTTTTAGCATACTCTGCCGCCGCTTCTACTATTGATTTAAACATTTTGATTCTTCTTCCTACTTAAATTTTTTACCATATCCCATATCCCCTGCAATGAATCAAAGTTTCCAGGCACTATATCCTCTAATGGAATTTCTATCTGAAACTTTTCTTCTATTGCTACAACTAACTCTACCAAATCTACAGAGTCTATTTTTCCGTCTGTTAGTAATGCCATCTCACTCTCAAATTCAATATGTCCCAGTATTTTTCTCAAAATTTCTTTTAAATCTTCCATTATTTCTCACCTACAAATACACTCATTATAGTGGTATATTGCCATGCTTCTTTTTAATAGTATTTCTATATTTTGCACTGCACATTTCAAAGGCACTAATTAGTTTTTCCCTGGTTTCCTCCGGCAAAATCACCTCATCTACATATCCCCGTCTGGCAGCAACATATGGATTCATAAATATCTCTTTATACTGCTTTATAAATTCTTCTCTTATCGCCTCTCTGTCAACAGCTTCGCCTATTTCCTTTTTATGTATGACATCCCCTGCCGCTCCCATCACTGCAATCTGAGCAATAGGCCATGCATATACCATATCTGCTCCCATGTCCTTACTATTCATGGCAATATATGCTCCACCATAAGCTTTCCGCATAATTAATGATATTTTAGGTACCGTTGCTTCCGAATAGGCATACAACAATTTAGCTCCTCTACGTATGATGCCACTATGTTCCTGTGCCATTCCTGGAAAAAAGCCCGGTACATCAACTAAAGTCAACAGCGGAATATTAAATGCATCACAGAATCGAACAAACCGCGCTCCTTTTTCGGAGGCGTTTCCATCCAGCGATCCACCCATGACCAGAGGCTGGTTCGCCACAATTCCTAAAACACTTCCATTCAGTCTTGCAAAGCCAATAACAATATTTGCCGCATAACGCGGTTGAACTTCCAGAAAACTGTCTGTATCCGCAATTAAGTAAATCACCTTGCGTACATCATATATTTTTCTCTGTTCCTCTGGTACAGCCTCCTGCAACTCATCAGAAACACGCTTGTACTCCTTTTCTGATTCAATCGGTTTTTCACCATTATTTGCTGGCAAATAATCAAGCAGCTTTCTTACACCTAACAGACATTCTGCGTCATTCTGAAAAGCAAAATGGGCTACCCCGCTTTTTTCCATATGAACTTGAGTACTTCCAAGCTCAAAAGAAGTCACTTTCTCTCCAATAACCTCTTTGACCACCCCCGGTCCGATAATAAACATACGGCTTGTCTCTTCTGCCATAAAAATGAAGTCACAGATTGCCGACGAATAATTAGCGCCTCCTGCACATGGTCCTAAAATTACCGCAATTTGTGGAACAACACCAGAAAGTTTTGTATTTCGTAAAAAAATTCCACTATAACCACTGAGGG
>ERZ777011.1870-NODE-1870-length-19390-cov-2.725369_pt1 | contig 19390 bp, 20 predicted proteins | sample MGYA00374964_ERZ777011 | MGnify/ENA primary metagenome ERZ777011 (study PRJEB29310, sample SAMD00008975) | mouse gut metagenome | study: EMG produced TPA metagenomics assembly of the Metagenome analysis of fecal microbiota from mouse which was promoted...
ATGTCTTTACTATAACACAGGAGAAACGTGTAATTTGTCGAATCTTGTAATTTTTATTAAGTTTTTAAAAAAATTAAAAATGATTGGCTATTGTTATTAGTCAATCAATTAAATATTTTAATTTTTAAAGAGATATTTAGCAGTTCTAAGCATTTGAACAGTATAACCATATTCATTGTCATACCAAGCGACTACTTTTATAAGATTATCATTAACGCTTGTTGATAAGCCATCGACTAAAGCTCCTAGAGGTTTACCTAAAATATCACTAGAAACAATAGGATCATAGGTTATTTTTAGGGTATCATTTTGATTTACTTCAAAGATTTTATTTACTTCTTCTAAAGAAGTTTGTCTTTTGGGAATAAAGGTGAGTTCAATTAAGGAACCATCAGTTACAGGGACACGATAAGCTCCACCATCTAGTTTGCCATTAAGACTTGGAATTACTTTACCAATGGCACTAGCTGCTCCCGTAGAAGTTGGAACTATATTAGCAGCACATGCTCTACCTCTTCGGGATAAGATTCCTTTTTTATGAGAAACATCAAGAGTGGCTTGATCATTAGTATAAGCATGGATAGTTGAGGCAAAACCACTTTCAATTCCAATATAATGCTCTAAAAGATTAGCAACAGGAGCTAAGCAATTGGTGGTACAACTAGCCGCGGATATAATAGTTTCAGTACCATCTATAATATTTTCATTGACCCCATAAACAATAGTTTTTACATTATCAGATTTAGATGGAGCAGAAATCAAAACTTTTTTGGCTCCAGCTTTAATATGTTTAGAAGCATCTTCATATTTAGTGAATTTACCTGTACATTCTAATACTAAATCAATATCTAGTTCGGCCCAAGGAAGATTTTCAGGATCCATTTCATTATAAACTTTTATCTTTTTAGTTTTATTAATAATTATTTCATCTTCGGTACTTTTTATTATATCTTCGTGAAAAGAACGATGAACTGTATCATATTTTGCTAAATAGGCTAGTTCTTTAGTTTCTCCTAAATCATTAATAGCGACAATATTAAAATCGGTAGTTGTTATTATTTGCCGAAATGCAAGTCTTCCTATTCTTCCAAAACCATTAATTGCTACTTTAATCATTATTATTTCCTCCTATAAATTCTCTTAATATACTACTTTTACTAACATATTCACTAGGAATAGAGTAAAATATATGTAAAAATTTTAATAGACGTCTAGCTTCTTCATAATAACTGGAATCTGTATCTACTGATAATAATAAAGGCTCAGCATATACTTTTAATACTCCTAATTCGTAAGGTAGAGCAGTATTAATTATAATATCAGCTTCATTAGTAAAGGGAAAAATATATTTTTCTTCACCGCGACGAACATTTTGCCAATTATGAAGAGTATCTTTAACACTATGCCCTCTAGTTCTATTATCGCGAATAATTCTTCTAAGTAGTCTTAAATCAAGGGTTGAAATATAATTATGACGATCAATATTTAAAGGAATAAATGGGCTTAAGTACACTTTGTATTTATAAACTTTCGGAATATACGAAGTTAGTTCTTCATTTAAAGAATGTAGTCCTTCAATTAAAACGATACTATTATCAGTCATTTCTAAGTAGTTATTATGATATTCTTTTTCACCAGTTTTAAAATTAAATACAGGAACATTTATTTTTTCACCTTTTAAAAGAGCTACTAAATCTTTATTTAATAAATCAATATCGATAGCAGCTAGAGATTCAAAATCATAGTTGCCAAATTCATCTTTGGGTGTATCTTTTCTTTCTTTAAAATAATCATCAATAGATATACAAAGAGGGTTATAGCCTTTGCTCCTAAGATATGCGCCTAAAACCCTAGAAGTTGTAGTTTTGCCACTACTGGAAGGACCAGCTAGCATAATAAAGCGACAATTTTCTCTTTTTTGAATTTCCTCACTTACCTTTTTTATTTGGTCATTAAAATATAATTCACATGATTCAATAAAACCAGATATGCTAGAGTTAGACACTAAATTATTTAAATCAGAAACAAAAGGTGCTTTTAACATTTTTAACCAGCTTTTACCTTTATAAAAGGCATTTACAATATTATCATGTGGAGTATAGGTAGGAAGGATACCTCCTGTTAGATTACTTGGATATAATATTATAAGGCGATTATCATGTAGGTATTTTAAATCAAAAGATTTAATGTAGCCAGTGCTATAAGGCATATTGACATAAAAATAGTTAAGGTAATTTTTTAATTTATAAATGGTAACTATGTTGTCATGAACTTGTACATTTTTAGCCTTTTCAAGAAGATTATTTTCTTCATAAAAGTGTATTGCTTCTTTTTTTAAGATGTTATATTTTAGAATTGGATAATCATTTTTAACTATATTTTCCATTTCGGCTTTTATTTTAGCTATATCTGTTTCCGTAAGTTTAATATTACTTTTTATCTCACCTAACATTCCCCCTGGAACACTATGTAAAAATTCGATATCAGCTTCATTGTATAAAGTTTTAATAGCTACTTCTAAAATAAATTTTAAAGCGGCTTTATATATTTTGGAACCTTCAATACTATTTATATCAAAAAATTCGATAGCCTCGTCATTTAGAGCAACATCATTTAAAGATAGAATCTGATTATTTTTTTTGACTCCTAAAACTGTATCTTTATAAAAAGAATTTTTGCTAATATCAATGTACTTTGTACCTGAGGCAACAACGATATTTTTATTATTATCAATATTTACTGTTATTTTATTCATATCAATCCCCGTATTTCTATTCTTCTAATATATTATCATATTTTTTTTAATTTGTACATTTATATGAATAATTTTTGAAAATTTATGCTATATATTATATAGGTGATTAAATTTTATGAACATTGTACCAACTGTTATTGAAAAAAGTAGTAATAAAGAATATGCTTATGATTTGTATTCAAGACTTTTAAAAGATAGAATTATCTTTCTTAGTGGTGAGGTAAATGATAGTATAGCAAGTATTATCGTAAGTGAATTATTATATCTTGATAGTAAGGGACATGAAGATATTTATTTATATATTAATAGTCCTGGAGGTTCGGTTACATCTGGGCTTGCGATATATGATACAATGAATTATATTAAAAGTGATGTTAGAACGATTGTTATAGGAATGGCTGCGTCCATGGGAGCTTTTTTGTTATCTAGTGGAGCTAAAGGTAAGAGAGCTGCTCTTAGCAATGCAGAAGTTATGATTCATCAAGTTTTAGGTGGTGCTCAAGGACAAGCGACTGATATTAAAATTGCTGCGGAACATATTTTAAAAATTAAAAAGAAGCTTAATAAGATACTAGCTTTTAATACAGGACAAAATATTAATAAAATTGTGAAAGATTGTGAAAGAGATAATTATATGAGTGCAAAAGAAGCTCTTGAATATGGTTTAATTGATGAGATTATCTAATCTTTAGAAGAGTTTTCTTGATGTTTTTTTATTAAATTACGTACCTTGATAAAGTGGTGATTAACACCACTTTTGCCAATTATATAGCTTGTTTCCATACTTATAATATCTGCTAGTTCTTTTAAAGAGGTTTCTGGATATTTTTCGCGGTAATCTAAAACTATCTTAGTTGTATCATCAAGTAAACTATATAAGTCATGACTTTTTAAGTATTTTATTTCATCTAGTTGTTTTAACCCAGTATTTATGGTTTTTTCTTGATTAGCAATCTCGCAATTATTAAGGCGATTAACCATGTTTTTATGATCACGATAAATGCGAATGTCTTCAAAGTAAAAATAGGCATTGGTGGCACTAAAAAGTCTTATTAGTTCACTTATTACTTCAGCATTTTTAATATAGACCATATATTTGGAGTTTCTTTTTAAATGTTTAGCATTATAGCCTAATTCTTTTAATAGTTTAGTTATATATATTGCTTCACGGTTCATATTAGTTACGATTTCAAAGTGATAACCACTAGATGCAGGGTCATTAATGGTTCCAGAAGCTAGAAAAACTCCTCTTAAATAGGCTGTTTTTTCTTCATTATTAGTTAAGAAAAATTCACTTGGAAGAATCTTTTTTTTACCTTCCATAATATTTAGAAAAGTTAAAATATAAGGTATTTTGTCTTTAATTTCTAAAATGTATATTTGCTTAATGCGAAATCTGCGCTGATTACGAATTGTTATTTTTACTTCAATATTAAATATTTCCTTTAAATGGGTATATATTCTTCTAGTTACACTAGCATTTTCTAGAGTTATAGTAATGCTGTCTTTAATAGAACTGGAAAAACGCATAAATCCAGACAGTTCACATATCTTCTCATTATCATTTAAGGAAGTTTTTGATATTTCTTCTTTTACTCTAGTTGTATATGTCATTATTTTTTACCCATTAAAATTGAAAATACAAGATAGGCTGTTTTTAACGTATCATGTCTTAAATAGCCATCTTCTATAGAATATATTCTATCTTTGATAATTTTTACTTTCATTTTTTTTAGTTTGTCTTCGTCTAATAAAACTGGGTCTTTTTGTTCTTCAGTCGCATATTTTAAAACTAATTCTGCAGGGATAGGATCATCGTTAGCTAAAACCATATTTATAGTATTAGCCCCTAGATATTCATTTAAAACATTAATATGATCACTAACTTTATAATCATCAGTTTCGCCTGGTTGAGTGACTAAATTGCAAATATATAGTTTGGGGGCTTTACTTTTTTTGATTGCTTTTACAACATCATCAATAATTAAATTAGGAATAATACTTGTTAAAAGACTGCCTGAGGAAAATATTATTAAATCTGCTTCTTTCAAAGCATTAATAACATCTTGGTTGACAGCAACTTCATGATCATACATGACTCTTTTTATTTTCTTTTTAGTTTTAGTAATACTAGTTTCACCAATTACTTTTTTACCATCTTCTAAAATACCAATTAATTCAGCATTGTCTTCTGTTATAGGTAAAATTTGACCTTCGATATCTAATAGTTTTGCTAGTACGGGAATAGCACTAGCAAAAGTGCCTTTTTGGTCTAAAAGTGCCGTTAAAAGAAGATTTTTTATGGAATGGTTGCCTAAGCTTTTAGACTCTTTAAAGCGATAATTCATTAAGTTTACAATATCAGTATCAGTGTTACTCATAGCAAGCAAAACTTTAGAGATATCGCCAACTGCAGGGATGTTAAAATCTTGTCTTAATCTTAGAGTAGACCCGCCATTATCAGAGACCGATACGACCGCGGTTATATCAATAGGAAATAATTTTAATCCTTTAAGCATTTGGGAAAGGCCAGAACCTCCTCCAAAAATTACAATTTTTTTCATAATTCATCACTACTATAACTTTATCATAAAAAGAAAAAAAAAAGAACTATTATTTAAAATATTTAATTTTTTTGTAAAATTTACGTAAAATTAAGAAAAAAGTTAAAATGTCAAATGGCTGCTAAAAGATTAAAATATGCTAGAGAATTTTAAAAATTGACTAAACAATTTTGGAAATTGGGCTCCAATTTTACATTTTTGGATGATTTGCAAAACATTTAGATTTATGTTATGGTGGTTTTGCGAGAGACAAAGTCTTTGGTGTTTGCCACTAAATTTTATGAAAATAAAGTGAGGTGGTCGCTATGTCAAAAAAAGATTTTCTTATTTTTGCTCTATTAGTGATAATTGTATTATTAATCATCTATAATTAATTTTTAGTTGTAGGGGATTTTGATACAACAAAAAATCACCACTTACATATTGTAAGGGTGCTTAACCAAAAGGCAAGTACACAAGATATTTGTGTCTCGCTTAAATTAATAATAATATATTTTTGAATAAAAGTAAAGCTATTTTTTATTTGTATGTGTTAACTATATTTTTAAATTCGTCTCCCCTATCTTCAAATTTGGCATATTGATCCCAAGAAGCTGAGGCAGGACTTAATAATACAGTATCTCCTGGTTTAGTATTTTCTTTAATATTTTCCATAGCAAGTTTTAGAGTTTCACAACTAAATACTGGAATGCTATTATTTTGGGCAAACTCTACAATGCGAGAACGGACTTCACCGATAGCATAAATTCTTTTTATTTTATTATTATATGGAGCTAAATCATTAAAATCTTGGCTTCGTTCCATACCACCTAAAATTAAATGAATATTAGCGTCAAAACTCTTTAAAGCTGTAATAGTTGCAACAGGATTAGTTGATTTAGAATCATTATAGTAAACTACATCATTAATAGTCGCAACATATTCAAGACGATGTTCAACACCTTTAAATTCTTGTAATACTTTTTTAGCATATTTAAAATCAATATTTAGCTTGGTTAGTAAAACAAGGGCTGCTAAGATATTTTCATAGTTATGAATACCTTTTAATAAAATATCATTAGTACTAATTATTGGTTCATTATTGATGTATATTATCCCGTTTTTTAAATAGTTATTTGAGTCATTAAAATATACTTTAGTAGAAGCAATATCATTGGTTATATTTATACTATCGGAATTGCTAGCGTTAATTATGGCAATACTTTCTTTAGTATGATAGTTAAAAATCTTTTTCTTAACACTTAAATATTTTTCATATGAGCCATGGTAATCTAGATGAGTGGGACATAAATTAGTAAGAATACTAATATCGGTTTTAAATTCATGTAAATCATTTAATTGATGATCAGATATTTCTAGAAGTAAAATAGTATCTTCAGTTGTATTTTTAGCCACTTTAGATAGTGGAGTGCCAATATTACCGCCCAGTATTACATTTACGCCCGCTGATTCTAAAATTTCATTAATAAGAGTAGTTGTAGTGGTTTTGCCATTTGAACCAGTAACACCAATAATCTTAGTCTTAGGATTTAGATAATGGAAAGCTACTTCCATTTCATTTACAACAGGAATATTTAAAGTTTCTGCTTTGGTAATACAAGGATGATATGGGAAAACGCCAGGATTTTTAATAACTACGTCATAAGAGTCATTAAGAAAATTTTCAGGTTCAGAGGTTATAATAATTTTTACGCCTAAACTTTCTAACTCTTTAATACTATTTTCATCTTGATTTTTGGCATCGCAAATTAAAATTTCATTAGACTCACTTAAAAGTTTTGCTACCTCATAACCACTTTTAGCCATGCCTAAAATAAATATTTTTTTGTTATTGTACATATAAATCACCTAAACTAATTATATGCTAAAAATTCTAAAAAAGCAATTTTATCTTGTAATTTTTATACTTTTGGCTTCATTATATTTTATAAATAAATTGACGATTTCATCGATAGTAAAGGAGTATTCTGTTTTATCATAATCAAGCATAGAAAAATATTCTAAGACTTCTAGAAAACTAGCTGTCTCTTTGTCTTTGGCAGGGCCTAAATCAATTAAATTGCCCCCAATTACTAACATTCTATTTACTTTATCATCATTATAACTTAGGGTATCATAGATGCTAGCAATTTTTAAACCATAAATATTGTTTTTATCATATACTTTTATCTGATAATCAGGGACAAAGTAAATATTGTCATTTTTTAAAATAACATTACTAAATAACTTAGGATTTTTGCTTAATAATACCTCTTCTAAATATTCCAGTGTTAAATAACTGTCTAATTCAAGTTTTTCTAACCAATTAAAGTCGGGAAGAAAATTGTTTAGGAAAATACTATTAGAAGTTACTGCAAATGTATTATCTGTAGTAAGACTAAAGCCATTATTTACATAAACATTAAAGCCAATTTTATTTTCAGGAGTCATGCCAATTTTTAGATAAATACTAGATAATTTAGAGGTGGTTATTAGTTTTCCTTTATAATAAATAGGAATTTCTTGGTAAGTATGGGGACTATTTATTTTATTTTCAGAATTTAAATTTTCCCAAAATTTAGGGGTATTTAGATGTTCATAATCTTTAAATAAGGCTGTAAGGATATACTCTGGTTTTATATTAGAATCTATTTGCCAACCACAATTGTGAGGCGAGGTATTAGATATAATATTGCCATTTGCATCAAATGTTTTATAAGTTATACTGTATCCATTTTCTAAAGTTTCAGACATATAGGTGGTATAAGGAATTAACTTAGAAGAATTAGAAAAGATAATAAAACCTTGAGTATTTTTATATTTATCAAAAATAGTAGTAAAATCTGCAGAGTTGATAACATTAGAATAACCTAATTTTTGTAAATATACATTATAGCGATCTAAATAAACCATAACTTTTTCATAAGAAAAATTGCGATAAATGAGTCTTGCAAAATCACCAAATGGTTTGTAGACATTAGAACTATGAATATTTACCTTTGATTTACATATTTCAAATAATTCATCAAATAAATCAGGATTTTCTTTTAAACTTTTAAACTGGCTAAAATTAAGACGAGATATAGCCATGGCATCAATATATTTAGTAATATAGGAAATATCAACATTGGGGTAACTAGCTTTTAAGCGATTTACTAAACCATTTATATCTTCTTTGTTAAAATCTTCTACTGTAAAGTTTACACAAGTTAACAAATAGCCTAAAATCTCTCCTTCGTTATAATAAGAATCTGTTTCGCAAAAAGATGATATTAACTTATTATTCATTGCTTCACCTAGAAATCTAGCTAAATATCCAGATGATTTGACTACTCTTTTTATAGTTATATTATCTTTTTTTAAGACGATATGCTCCGAAACGTGGCCAAATTCATGATATAAAACTTTAATACTAGTATCTTTAGGCCAACTTATTGCATTAATCTCAGGACTATAATTGCCATTAGTATTACTGTCAAATTCTTTTTGATGCTCCTCAATAGCGGGTCTATTTATTACTAAATCTTTCATATTTTCATAAAAAATGCGAAAATCAAAGTTAGGGTGTTCTTGGATTGTTTTAAAAGCAAATGTCCTAGCAGCTTCTTTTTCTTCGGAATTCAAATTAGGATTGGCTTCAATTACATCTAAAACTTTTGAAAATTCTATTTTGCTATAGCCTAAATACTCGGTTAACTCTGATAATTTTTCAATATAAATAGTTTCTGGAGCTGGAGGAACTTCAGTAATTTCCAAATTATTTTCATTTTGGATAATATTATAGCCAAAATTTTTATCACTAATAACACCAACTAAAGTTACAGCTAGAATACCTGCAATACCTGCTAAAACATTTTCGGTAAAATTAAATTTTCTTATATTATTATCAATATCAGAAATATTATTATATAAATTATGAAGAGTGATATATTCTGTTAAACTGGGATACTGATATACATTATTTGTTACGCTCAAAAAAGTATAGCGGTTATACTTATCTAAAAAAAGAGCAAATTCTTTGTGATTAAAAGTAATATTAAAAAGTAATCGATAAGTATTATTCACAAGTATCACCTATTATAATTATAAATTAGATTTTTAAAAAAAGCAATTAGCTTGCTCTAATTTTGGTAATGTAATAATTTATCTTTTGATACCAATTAGGATTAGAGGCATATTTGGTGTTGATAAGTTCTGGAGTATTTAATCCTTTTTGGTAATAATTGTTAGATAGATTAGAAATGAAAGCTTCAATGCCTTCTTCTAGTGTGTCAAATTTTAGATAGCCAGAATAGGCGCGCATACCACCCACGTTATTGTTATTTTTGACAAGGCTACTGCAATTCCAAGTACAGCCTGTCTCTTCTAAAATGATGGAAGTAGCTACTAAAGGATCAACTCCTTTTTTTAATGAGAAATCTGCTATAATGTCTCCATATCCTTCAAGATCAGATTTTAAATTGACATTTAATTTATTGGTTAGTTCCTCTAAAGTCATATCTTCATAAACACATACTGTTTCTTCTTCATAGGTGTTATATTCACTTGTACTATATAAGATATTATTAAAAACTATATTTTCAATAGTGGTTGGTTTATTACTAAAAATATGTAAAATGCTTATACTTGTAAAAATTGTTATAATCATCCACAGGTAATAATTTTTCATATTCCCTCCTATTTTTAAAGTAATATTTATTTTAGCACATTATTAACAATTTGTCAAATTTGTAGCATACAATTGTTTTATATTTTAGCAATGTCTATGATGTCATTGATATTAATTCTGGTTCCATCAAGTGTAAGCAAGATTTGTTCTTTTTTTCCTACTATAAAAGTATCAATCAAGTTATCTTTGGTTGTTATTCTAACTTTACTTTTATAAACATGATTAGGAGATGAAAATATTCTATTTATTTTTTCAGGAATATTGATTTTAGAAGTTATTTTTCTTTCATTAAACGCTTGATAATAGTATTCTTTATTGTTATTGATGTTTTTATTTATAGGACTTGCATAAACATTAGGTAAATTTTTTTCCATAGATTACACCTCTTTAATACATTTTATGATAATATTTAAATTTTGAAACATAATAAAAATATGAAAAAGAAAAACTTATTAAATAACTTAATTTTGTTTATTCCAATTTTGGTATTAATTATAATATCACTTTTTAATATGATTAAGTGTGGAAATATTTATAAGATGTATGACGGCTACTTTTTTAAACAAACTATTTGGTTTATATTAGGTTTTATAATAATGGGAATAATTTATTTTTTAAAGCCTAAGCGATTATTTAAATATAGTAAATATTTTTATATTATAAATATAATTCTTTTAATCTTAGTCTTATTTTTTGGTAAGAGTATTAATGGTTCTAGAGCTTGGTTTAATTTACGCTTTTTTTCCTTTCAACCAAGTGAACTTATGAAATTTACGCTTACATTATATCTTGCAGATGTGGCATCTAAATCTAGGTATAATAAATTTAGGGACGAACTTAAATTTTTAGTAAAAATAGGTATAATAACTCTGATTCCTTCTATTTTAGTATTTTTGGAACCAGATACCGGTGCTATTATTATTTATTTACTTATTATATTGGGGGTTATTGTAGTAAGTAAGATAAGTAAAAAGTGGTATATAATTATATTTTTAGGACTTGCAATTTTAATAGGAGGATTTTTATATTTATATTATTTTAATAAAGATTTACTTATTAAAATTATGGGTACTTCATTTTTTTATAGAATGGATAGAATTCTTACATTTGTTAATAAAGATTCTTTTCAGCTTGATAGAGCACTTATTGCGATTGGTAATTCAGGCATTTTAGGAAAAGGAAATATTATTTATGTACCAGAGGCTCCGACTGATTTTGTTATTGCTCTTTCAATTAGTAATTTTGGTATTATTAGTTTTATAGCAATTCTTTTATGTTTTATTATTTTAGATGGTTATTTTTTAGTGAGACTTTTAAAGCTTAAGGATTTAAAACATAAAATGTTTTTTGCGGGATTTCTTACAATGTTTATTTTTGCCCAAATTGAGAATATCGGTATGAATTTAGGATTATTGCCAATAATTGGTCTTCCACTTCCTTTTGTTAGCTACGGAGGAACTAATATAATAGTTTATTTTATGTTTCTGGGGGTTTTAAATAGTATTAAAAATTAATTTTAAAAAAAATGAAAAAAATTACAAGCATATTGGACAATAGGAAAATTGATTGTTGAAGCTCAAGACGGTGAAAAACATGCAAAATATAGGGATAACTTAATTAAAAATTGGAGTGAAAAGTTATCAAAAGTTTATGGAAATGGTTATGATTATTCGAATTTAAAGAGATTTAGACAACTTTTTTTGTTTTTTCCAAAAGGCGGCTCACTGCGCCACCAATTGACATGGACTCATTATCGCTATATTTTACCAACAAAAAATGAGAATGAGCGTAATTATTATATAAATTTATGTATAACAAATAATTTATCAAGTAGAGAACTAATTAATGAAATAAAAAATAAAGCTTTTGATAGATTATCATATGCCGATAAAGAAAATATTAAACTAGTGAAAAATAATAATTATACTTTAACTATTAAAAATAGATAAAAATATTAATTCTTTAGATGAGAAGGTAATACATAAATATTTAATTAATATGCTTGAAGATAGATTCTTAGAATTAGGTATGAGATTTACTTTAGCAGGTCATGAATATAAAATTACAGTTGAAAATCATACTTTTAGAGTAGACTTGTTATTTTTTAATGTTAAACTTAATGCTTATATAGTAATAGAAATAAAAATACGAGAAATGAAAATAAAAGATTGCGACCAATTAAGTTTTTATACATTGTTAGTAGATAGTAAGATAAAGGAGCCAACTAATAATAAGACTATTGGACTATTAATAGTAAAAGAAAAAGATAATTTTGTTTTAAAGTATGCGACTAATAAAGAATTATTAGTATCTGCTTATAAATTTTTAGAAAAAAGTTAAAATTAGTACTTGACAAACTGTTAAACTAGTAGTAGTATACATAATCGAACATTTAGTTTGTTTGAATATTCTTTTCCATTCTTTGATATACTTCCTTTACTTATTAATATCAAATTCTACTAATTCAAGCGAAATAAATGTTTATATTGTATATTAAAAGCCATCAAGTGAAGGCTTTTTTTATTTTAATTGCTCATATATAAACGTTATAATATACAGTAGAAAATATAACAAGCAATATGAGCAAGAATTAAACTACTATATAAGGGTCAGTTGCACTACCTTTTGTTGTTTCATTGTTGTAGGTAAATTTAGTATCAGCCTGTAGATTTATGACAGGCCTTAGGCCATTGCTGTAATGCACACTGCCGCCTTGGAGGAGGCCATTTGAAGCCACCCAAAACACGTAAGCATAACTACCGCCATAGAAATATGGAGACATCGTCCAATATTGTTGATTTGCATACAGATAATATGTTGAGTCACTTGAATTTCCAAATCCTCCTCCAAATACTACTTCATCACTTGAAATCAAGCCTACCAGATATGTTAGTTTTTTATTTCCTATACTGGCACTTGTATGAGTGAATAAATCTTTACTCTTATTACTACATTTTAATGTTGGGATTTGCGTTGTTTTCCAATTATTTTGATATAATCTTCCCCATGGTGCATAGCCGCTACTTTGCGTTCCATAGCCATCTCCTGTATAACTTGAGTAAGCTATTTTATCTATCCCTCTATCATTACAGAAGCCGGTATCGGTATCAATATAATTACTAAGCCCTTTATCTTCAATGTTTGTTTTATACCAACTATCTATTTGACTCTTTGCGTCACTATTATATGTATTGATATGAGCTTTGGCATAACTATTACTATGACTTGATGTTTTATTTCCCGAAGTATTATTTTCGAAAGTTCCATTTAATGGTATTCCCATCATATACCCAACATACGCATTATCATCAAATGTATGATTATATGGATATGTTCTTATTTGGGTTGTTGATCCATTTCTATTTGCATCACTTGGATTACCACTGGCTGCTCCAGCATATATCATCCTGATTGTTCCATTTCCATTTACTCTTATTATTCGCCAATAAAATCCAGCGAATCTTACCCAGTTATTTAAACTTCCTTCTAAGCCTCTAAAATAATATGATGTTCCATAATCATCTGGAGCACTATATATACCTGTATCACTTGATGTTGCTATTCCTGTAAATTCTATCTTTTCTTCTATGCCTGTGATGTCACCTATTATTGTATCAATAGCACTATATTTATCAAAATATAAATAACACTTTGTTTTCTTTGATATATCATTTACTGATACTGAACCATTTATATATGATAGTTTAATACTTGTGTCTTTAGTGCCATTTACATTACAATACGATTTATCACTTAATGTATAGCCTTCGCTTGGAACTGCATTAGATACTTCATATTCACCAATATCATTTTCTATTTGAATTGCTACTAAATTAATATCCGCTGGGGTATAATTTATTGTTCCATTTACTAAATCCATTGTTTGGATGTTCTTATACTTGGCTTTAGTTGTTACTAAGATTAATGTGGCTATTATGCTAAAAAATGCTAAACTAATTGCTAGAATTTGCTTCTTTCTTTTTAATTTTAAGCCTTCTATTTTCATATGTTTCCTCTTTCTATTCTAATACTTATGTATATTAGAATTTTATCATTTACATTTATATTATAGCCAAAATAAGGCTACATATTTTAATAGGTGAAGGAAAATGAATAGATTAAAAGAAATTCGGGAGGATAAAGATTTATTACAGAAGGACATGGCAAAAATGCTTAATATTAGTCAAAGAGGTTACTCACATTATGAAACAGAAGATACTAATATTCCAATTGAAACTCTACATATTTTAGCAGATTTTTATAATACTTCTATTGATTATTTACTTTATAGAACGGATAATAGGAAGCCTTATCCTAAAAGTTTGGTAAAATAAAAAGGACACTTTAATTTGTGTCTCTTTTTTAATGGTTATTATTAGTTATTTTTACTTTAACCTTTGATGATACAACAAAATCTAATCTTGGATCATCATTTTCAATTTTTACGTCAACTTCATATTCTTTGTCGCTAGCTGTATAATTTTCAAGATCAATATAAGCTTTGATGTTTTCTGGTGATACTTCATCAATTACAGATTGAACCCCTTTTACTATTACATTAATACTATCTGTTCCAATAATATTTGCAGTTAAGTTGCTGTTTAAGTTTTTGCTAGCCACAGCTTGAACATTTAGTTCTTTTTGTTTTTCATCGCCAAAAGTTACTGTTACCGTTGCTTTAGATTCACTTATAGCTCTTACACCACTTTGTTTATTGATTGTAACGTTATAGGTTTTAGTACTACTTGCTCCTTGATCAGCAACATTAACAGTTACAGGAACATTTGTTATCGAACCTATTTGTTCTTCATCCCCATAAATAGTAACTGAATGGGAATTACTGTTATTAATTGAGATAGAGGCAATAGCTTTTCCAGTTAAGAGTTTACCTGTTGTTAATACTTTAATAGGTAATGTTTTAGAGTAAGTATCAAGAGTTATGGTCGCTGTAATTGATGATGGTACTACTTCAATATCCTTTATAATTTCACCTTTGTTATCGTAAGCTAGAACTGTTACATTATCAATATTATAAGTTCCAGCATCGGTTAAACTATTATTTTTTAAATCAATTAAAGCTTTAACTGAAGCTATTTTGTCAATACTATCACGACTACCTTGAACTACAACTTCATTTTTGGTAAGTTCAACTGTCTCAACACTTAAACGTTCATTTAAGGAGTCTTTGTTAACTAAATCATAATCTAAAGGTTTAGTTACTTTTATTTTATCCTTAATAGTTACAGATACATATGATGGATCTAACTTATAGCTTATAGAGTCAATTGATTTTGTATAAGATAAATAAACTTTATAAGCAGAATCACGGGCTTTATAATCAGATAAATCTAAAATTACAGAATTAGTGCCTAGTTGCTTAGCTAAATATATTTCACTTTTGCGGCCAATTAAAACAACATCAACTGTTTCAGGAATACCTTCAACTACGTAAGCCTCTTCATTATAATTAACCTTAACAGGAACATTGGGAATTATTTCTGCTTCCGATTCAACTAAAGTTATAACTCTTCTATCAATAAGCAAGAACACTATTACGGCAAGAATCAAAGATAGATAAATCATAAAATTAGGTTTACTGAAAATATATTCAAATTTAAAATTATGAGTTTTTAAATATTTACTGATATTAAATATAATTCGACTTATGGGAGTTACTATTAATTTATCAATTACTCGATATATACTTAAAAAGATATTGCCAATTAATTTAAATAGTTTCTTCATTATTCTTCACCTGCACTATCTTTATTTTCAGCTTCATAAAATACTTCGGGAGTAGGATTTAGAGCTCCAATTAGAAGCATTCGAAATTCATCAAGCGTAAGATTGTAATTTAATTCACCATCGATTGCAATACTTAGACGACCATTTTCTTCAGAAACTACTAAAGCTATGGCATCTGATTCTTCAGATATTCCTAATGCTGCTCTATGTCTTGTTCCTAGTCTTTTAGAAATTGATTGATTAAGGCTGGTTTTAAAGACAGCTCCTGCAGCGGTAATTCTATCTCCTTGAATAATTACTCCGCCATCATGAAGTGGTCCATTAGGAAAAAATATTGTTTCTAATAAATCACTAGTTAGATCAGCATAAACTTTAGTTGCGGGTTCAATATATTCACTAAGGGATATTTCTCGTTCAATAACAATTAATGTACCAATACGATTTCTTTTGAAATACTCGATTGATTTCATAATTTCATAAACAACTTTTTCTCTTTCATCAACAGTTAAAGTTTTATGTCTTCCTAAAAGCTGAGTTCTGCCTATTGATTCTAAAACACTTCTTATTTCGGGTTGGAATATAACTATTATGGCTAAAGGCCCCCACTCGACACAATATTGTAAGATAATTCCTACTGTATATAAATTTAAGAGGTCACTTAGTAATTTAACAATTAAAATTAATAAAACTCCCTTAAATATTAAAACCATTTTAATATTATTCTTGATATTTTTTAAGATAAAATAAAATACAAGCCATACTATCCCAATATCAATAATTTTTGTAACTATTTCCCAAAGGGTTGCAGTATTCATATAATCAACCTTTCTAATATTCTTTAATTATATCAAAAAAAAGGATTTAAAACTATACTTTTTAAGCAGTTTTTAATTGGTCCTTAAACAGTTTAGTTAAAGATCCAAGCAGTTCGACATCAACTACTTTTGTAACGTATGTCTCAAATCCACTTACATATTCTTCTAATATAACAACATTTTTAGCATCTACTTTACGAGATTCATCTAATCCCATTGTTAAAAAATATTTTTTGCCATTATGCATTAGGCCATTTAATATTAAAAATTCTTCTTTGTTTTCTAAGACTATAATATTATTTATTTTAAGCCCCATAGTCATCACCTACATTATTCATTTTATCTTCAACAGGTATCATTTCAATAACTTTTAGGCGTGTTGGCTCTTCGACTGAAAGATTTTCTATATTAATATCCATATTATCTTTATTTTTTTCTTCACGTGTAAAAGTATTTTTAGAACTTGCTAAAGACATTTCAATTTCATCAAAAATTTCATCAGGAGTTTTAGTAAATTTTTGCCTATTTTTGATAGCTCTTATTTCTTCATTTAATTTGGATAATTCTTCCTTATCTTTTTCTTCAGAAACTAAATCTTTAACATTGTAATCTATTGAAGATATTTTTAATAATTTTTCTAGTTCTTCTTTATAATAAAGGTTTTCAGCATCTAAATCATTAATTAAATTTTGAAAAGAATTAGTATCTTTTATTTTAGTAATTAAATTATCCTTATAAGAAATTAGTATATCTTCTAAAATATTCTTTTCTTTAGTAACTTGATTTAATGATTGTTCGAGGCGAGTTTTAGTTCTTAAGGGTTTATTTTTTTCTTTTAGCATTTTACGATACTCAGTTTTGCTATTTTCTAGTTTATTAATCTCTGTTTCTAAATTATTGATGTTAGCTCCTAGCTTATTATTGATAAATTCATCAATATTAATAATATCACTATTATATTTAGCTATTAATTCATTATTATGATTTATTTCTTCTTCTAAATAAGTAATTCTGTCTTTAATGGCATTGCTATTTAGGCCTTCATATGTTTTATTTTCTATCAAATTAGATAGCTCAACCCTTAGATTTTCTTTTTTTTCTAATTCTTCATCTAAAATACTTTTGGAGTTTATATCCATGTAAGGTTTGCTTTTTACAACATTTACTAACTCCCTAATTTTACTTAAGGCTTCATAATTATTATTTTCTAAAATTAAAGCTTTAGCATCAGCACCTAAAATATTAGCATCTTTTAATAACTCTTGTTGATGATCTTCTGCTATTTTAATTTCTTCTTCTAAGCTTTTAAGTTTTTTTTCATCTGATAATTTTAGAGATTCATCAAAATAGGCTTTGGGATTACTTAGGTTTTCTTCAATATCTAATAATCGTTCTTTTTCATAAGAAATTCTCGTTTCTAATTCATTATGAGAGGTAGTAGCAAGTTCTAATTCTTTTAAAATTTCTAAATATGATTTTTCTTTGGACTCCAAAGTTTCAGATAATTTTTTGTGATTTTCAAACTCTTTATTAAATAGCGACTGATAATATTTATTATTATTTGTACTTTTTGTTTTAATTTCTAGAGTTTTTAAATATGATTCATTGCTATTTAAAGAATTTTTTAAGTTTGTGATTTCTTCATGCATGATACTCTCTTCTTTTTTTATTTCTTCAAGATTTTGAGTAAGTTCTTTTAAACGATTATTTAAACGATTTAATTTATTTTTTAGACTTATCTCAATATTTTTATCTACTAGCTCATTTGAAGCATTAAAATATCTTGTATCGGTCATTAAAGTTTTTAAATCTTCTAATTCATTTTTTTTACTTGTTATTTGTTTATTTAGAGATACTAATTCGGTATTTACTTCATCAATGTTTAATTTAGAATCAGCCATCATTAAAAGAATATCTATATTTTCAAAAATAGTCGTCATACCTAATCAACCTCTTATTCTAGTATAATATATCATACTTAAAAGATTTTTGCAATAAAATACAAGTTGTTTATATTATTAGTATAGATTTTTTTTATTTCTGGGTAATAGTTTAGGTGAATTTTTTTTTAGTACATATTATACATTAGGAGGAAATTTAATATGTTATTTGAAGATAATGAAATTGATGTTAATATGGCTTTTTTTATGCCTGATGTAAATTTTAGAAACAATAGTAATATTGAAGAGGTGATGGATGGATTTTTAAAAGGCAATATGTTTAAAGATGAATATGTTCCTTATAAAAATCTTACTTATATTAAGTTAGAGCCTAAATCAGAAAAGGATAGACATTTATATAAAATTATGGCTTTATCTTTTGCTATTAATGATTTAAACTTATATTTAGATTTACATCCTGATAAAAAAGATGTATTTGCATTATTTAAAAAATATGTAGAGGAAAAAGAAAAATTATGTAAGGAATATGAAAAAATTTATGGTCCTTTAGAAATAACGGGTACTATGGGGGCAAAATATAATTGGATTGATTCACCTTGGCCTTGGGATAATAAAGGAGGTTCTTTATATGTTTAAGTATGTAAAACACACTAATTTTCCAGTTGATATTAAGAAAAAAGATTTAAAAATGGCTAAATACCTTATTACCCAATTTGGCGGTTCTAATGGAGAGCTTGCAGCGGCGATGAGATATTTTTCACAGAAATTTAGTATGCCAGATGATTATGGAAAAGCCCTACTTAATGATATCGCAACCGAAGAATTGACACAATAAGATTATCATAAATAAAAGCCACAGATAAAATAAGGAAAAAAAGAGCAAAAAAAAAGAGAGGTAACCGACATTTTAGTCGGAGACCTCTTTTTAGTTAATAGTTAATACTTGACCTGGTTTAATTAAA
>ERZ777011.1872-NODE-1872-length-19341-cov-9.183294_pt1 | contig 19341 bp, 11 predicted proteins | sample MGYA00374964_ERZ777011 | MGnify/ENA primary metagenome ERZ777011 (study PRJEB29310, sample SAMD00008975) | mouse gut metagenome | study: EMG produced TPA metagenomics assembly of the Metagenome analysis of fecal microbiota from mouse which was promoted...
AAATGTATACCAAAGGAGGACATTCTTGTATCTAAAGATTTTTAATTCCACCTGCTTAGCTGGTGTTTTTTTGTGCAAGGGGGGGATTACAACTTACATCATAATAACTTATTTTTACTAAAAATAACATAAAACTATAATTATTTATACCCCTAAAAATACCCCTATTATTTTTATTGATTTTATATTTTTTTCTTTTTCTTGACAATACAAAATATCATAACTAAACATAAACAAATATTGGTAGGCAAAACCAACAAAAGACAAAAGAGCCCCCGTCCGGGGGCTTATTTTATTCTTTATCTTACGTTTGATTATTCAATAAGCCAATGCACATTTAGCCAAAAACCCTGAACGGGTCATTCCTAATTTATCGGCTTTTTTGTCAATAGTTTCAAGGGTTGATTTTGGGAAGCTAACAGTAATTCTTACAGGCTTCACATCCATTTCCGCCGCCTCGATATATTGAAAAAGAGGCTTGAAAGAAAGGTCTAATGTATCGCCGTTTTCTGCAATTTCTTCATCCGCTTTTTTCTCTATATATTCAAGAGAAGACGGTACAGGCAGTTTCCTGCGTTCTAAAGTATATCTTTCTAAAACCTCATCTAAAACCTCTTTTGCCATATCCACACATTCTGCCAAATCTTCTCCTTGCGTAAATGCCTCTGGAATATCGGGAAAAAGAGCTACAAAACCGCCCTCTTTTGCTTTGAAAATAATAGAAAAATATCTGCTCATAAATAGCCCTCTATATACTGCGGGGCAAGAGGGAAAATTCCCCCTTTCTTATGGTAATAATTTTACCCCGGTTTGTTTTTGAATTTGGCGGACAATGTTTTCTTTTATTTCTGCTTGTCTGCTTACCACGCTTATCATTTTACCGTCTTCTATAACGTGGGTATGCTTTTTACCCTCTTCAATGATAAACCCTGCCTCTGCCAATTTTCGGAGTATGTCTTTTCTTTTCATTTTTCCTCCGTCCTGCAGATGTTTTTACGCAATTTTTTGCATACTGTCAAGTAAATTTATGTAAAAAATTGCATAAATTTCATACTGTTTCTTTGCTGCCAATATGATTATACAAAACTAAAAAGCGAACGTTAACTGTTTTAAAATCATCTATACGGCTTGCCTAAAATAATCGCTCCTATTCCGGCATCCCCCTCAAGCCATTCGTAAGTGCCTTCTCCAACTCTGAAGAAAGAATTTGTAGGAATACCCAGATTGAAGTCCACGAAGTTGATAATATGCTTCATGGTAGAATAAGACATATCTTTTCCCTCCTGCATTTTCCGCATGTCCTTATAAACCTGTTTGCCAAGCTCTATTCCCTTTGAAGCAGCCGTTTCCCCAAACTTTGTCCCGTACCCGATACCGCTGTAAATATCCCGGATAATCGGCACACCCATAAGCCAGTAAGAAACAGCTTCATTCATTAAATCGTCTTTTGCTTCTTCCAGCGTGTACTCGTCATCCTGCAAGGACAGCATGGCAACCGTAAGCACAGGCGGCATAATCCATTCAAGGGCAATGTGGCTGAAAAACTCTTTATGGTCAATTTCAGACTGATTGCCTTTCAGATATTCTTTGTACCCTGCAAAATAAAAGCGCTGCCTGTTTTGCCAGTTCATGGCAAAGGACATAAACATCAGCAGAAACTCCCACGCCCCTTTTTCACGCATAAGGGATGTTGTATCCATAGTCATGCCGCTGCCCTGTGCCATAATCACAGCTTCGTCCGCTTTTCTGATTGCGTCCTGTTCTGTCAGCCCCTTCTTTATTTCTGCATTATATTTGCCAAGCCATGTAGGAACAGCAACCGCCATATCAGCCATAGCCGTCAGAGCAAAGCAGGCGCTGTCAAACTGCTGTCTGGTGAAAATATGATTTCCTACCCGTAAAGCTGTTGCATTGGGATTATATTTTCCCAGCGTATCAGCAACTGTCTTGTCATATATTTTTGTTCTGTTATTCATGTAGGCGGACATTTCTTTAACCATTCTTGCGGTTTCTCTTGGCTTGGTTATAAACATCCAGCAGCCATTCATAAAATTGCCCAAGCCGTCAACCTTGATGGAAGAGCCAATGCTGGTAAACTGCATCCATGAAGTCCGCAAAGAAAGCCCCATAGCAAACAAGCTGCCTCTTGAAGTCAAAAACTTTGCAAACTTCTTTAATTCGTTTGTTGGTTCCCTGTCTACAGTGGCGCAGGCTTTCAGCCATGGCGCAATCTGTTCATAAGCCTGCGAACCAAAAGCACTGACAAAATTATCCCTGTATTCTGCATTGCTGACAATCTTATACACATCACGCACAGCTGCGGCATGGGTAGCATATTTGATACTGTCTTCCAAATGTCTGCTGACAACGCTCACAAAAGACAACAACGGCGGTTTTTTAGAGCCGGTACGAGCCATAGTCATGCCTTTGCGTACTGTCGGCTTTGCGGGCAAAAACGCATTTGCATTCAGGATATTGTCTATTTTTTCTTTCTCTCCTATGCTTTGGGCAAGTTCCGGGTCAAACTGCAAAGGATAATAACCGCCTCGCAAGGTTATATTTGCTCCCTCTTTGGAAGTAACCGTTATCGCCTGCGCTTCAACCAGTTTCATATCCACGCCGTTCATTTCCTTGTATGTTTTTTCAAGGTGGGGACGCAGCCGCTCCAGCATGTCCCATGTTTTCTGAACAGCAAAAAGTTCTTCTTCTGACAAGGTGGAAACAATCTTTCCTAAATCTTCCATAGTCCAGCCATAGCCTTTCATCAGAGCGTCCAAATTGCCTTTATTGCCCATATTGAGAGCAACGGCAATCACTCTGTCTTTGCTGAATTTACCGCCCCAGCGCCGCATAAGTTCCTTTGGAAGCTGTATTCCCTCAATCACAAACTCTTTGGTAAAGTTTGAATGTATCGCTATAGGCTGCCAAATGCTGGAAAATTCTTTTTGAAAACTGTCCGTAAGCCCCAGTTCCCGAACCTGTGCATCATGTATCCTTTGTGCGATATATTTGCTGTTTGCTCCGGTTCCCTCTTTTGTGTACCCGTCAGCACGTCTGAAAAGGTCCCGCATTTGGGTCATAAGAGCAACAACACCGCGAGTTTTATCAACTATTCCCCCGATAAGTCCCGCTTTTTCCCTGTCGGTTAAATATTTTGTTTGGGTAATTTTCCCCATATTTTCAGTACACTCATTGACTGTTTCCTGCACTCTTTTCCTTTCCTGTCCGTCAAGAATAGTTCTTTCAGCTCTGCCGATATGGGCAAGAGATTTTATGCCTGTCCGCAAGTCTTTCAAATCAGCAGTGCTGAGCTCTGATAAGGAAATAGGTTCCGCCAAATTCTCCAGCCATTCCGGAATAGGCGGAGCAGCAAGCTCCACTCCCAAATCCTGTTTTTCTGCTCCAAACTTTGCGTCTTTAAACTTCTGCCAGCTTGGAATATTCCTGTCCGCAGTCATGGCAGGCGTGCCAAGCCCTTTCACTTTTTGCACCAGCTGTAAAATCTGCTGCCGCCATTCTTCAGGCACAGATTTTGATTTTACTTCTTTTCGGACTGCCCGGACAGTTTTATCCCGTTCCATTTTCTTTTCATAGTTGGCTTTCAGATCTGCCCGCATAATCCGCATTTGTTCTTTGAGTTTTAAGATTTCTTTTTTAGTGGCGGTATCTTCTTTTTTATTCAGCAAATCCCGAAGCATGGAGCTTTTCTTTTCAATGGACATTTTCAGCCGTTCATAGTCCCTGTCCAAATCTTCTCCGGCTTTTCTGTCAGCCCGTTCAGAAAGGGCGGTATCAAGTGCTTTCAAATCAATTTTCTGTCCGCCCATAAGTTCAATCTCAAGATTAAGCACATCGTTATCAAGCCCCATGTATTCCACATCAGCGTTGAAACTTGCCTCAAATTTATTTCTTGCGTTCCGCACATACCGGTCAATATAATCCTTTGCAGGCAGTTCATTGAATAAAAGATTGATAAACTGTTCCGCTGACGTATTGAAATAAATTGCAGCCTCATCAAGACTCATGGCATTTTCACCGTCAGAAAAATAATCTTTCCATTTTGTTTTGATACTGTTTGCTGTATCTTCATCCAAAAATCCCAGCAGACTTTCAAAGCTTATTTTTCCATTTTTACGTATAGTATCCAGAGAATTGTAATAATCAGAAGTCCGCACAATTTCAGAAACTTCCTTTCTGGCATTCTCTTCTGCATTTTTCAAGCCTTGTATTTTATTCAGCAAAATAATTGCGGAAGCTTTTTTATCCGCTCTGTCCTTTTCTTTTTGCAGTAAATCAAGCTGTTCCTGTTTGAGGTTGAATTTGCTTGCCAGTATCTGAATGGAGCTTTCCTTTTCCCTGTTTCGTTTTGCCTGTTCAATCTGTTCCTCTGTCGCCAGCATATTGTCAAAGACACTGCGTATTTCATCATTCAGACTGTCCCTGCCAAGCAGCTTTGACACATAACGGTATAAGGAAGTAAGCCAGCCTTTGAACATGCTGAAAGCCCCGGCAAGTTCTTCCCGTGGGGCTTTGCCTTCTCTAAAATAAGCTTCTCCAAATCTTGCAAAGCGTTCATGTGTTTCTGTGGAGAGCGGCTGACTTGGGTCAAAACCCATTTCTCTTGCAAGCGTTTCAAAGTTTTCCTTTACCCATGCCGGAGCATTTTCCATTTGATAGGCATTAGCCAGTGTCTGTAAAAAGTAATGGCTTGTTTCATGCAGGACAGTGGAGAAGTCCTTTTTATCTTTGAACACGGTAATCATTGCTTCCTGTGTCTTTGGATTGAACCGGATAAGCCCGCGAGGGGAGGAGTTTTGATAATACGTAGGGTTAGTATTTTTTGCTCTTGACAAATCTTTATCTGTTAAGATATTCTTATTTCTGCCGTGAGTGATTAGATCGGAACCAACCCTTGGATAATATTTCCCTGAAGATGTCCGCCACTCACGGCTTTTTTTATTGTTTTGATATACTAAATTTCCTTGTTCTATTTGATTGATAAACCAATTATTATTTGGTGTACCAACAGGATTTTGTCTGCCATATACACTCGGAACATAATTGACGGTGTAACTTGCGATACCGTCATAATTCAAAGAGACAGGCACGACAACAGTTGCCCCTTTATCATCTTTCAAATCAAGCATCATCACATAATCATTGGCAACAGTGGCAGATTTAAAAATCATGATTGGGTCTGTCATTGCTTCAGGCACTTGTTTCATAACGTCAACAGGCAATTTATGCTTTTCCCTGAGAACTTTATTCAAAGTTCTGTAATTGGTTGAAACAGCCAAATCCTTGTCCGCACCAAGCAAAGAAAGAACAAGAGGGGTGTTTCTAAGCATAATGACAGGTTTACGGGGATTGAGTTCTCCCTTTTCAAACTTATCAACAGTCTTCTGCCATGCGTGCAAATCAGCTTGCAGTTTTTCTTCTGCAAGCATTACTTCATTTTGAAAAAATCTGTTCCCCTCGCTGTCCTTGACATCTTCAAGCAATCTATGTAATAATATTGATGAAGTGGTTGACGTGGAGGGTTCAAACCTTGCCGTATCAAACGGAGTGTTGGAGAAGCCAGTGGCTCCGTCAACCATTTTTTTCTCTAAAGAAACATCATACAATTTTTGTACGTCTTCAATTTCAACCCCCATATTATTTTTATTTTCTTTTACTGTTAATTTTACAGTATAAATACTATCATTCATGCGCATAGGTACATACATTCTATGTATAGCAGATAACCCTTGTTTTTTTCTATCTCCATGACTTTCTACTAATACAGCATGTTCAACTAACCTAGGTAAATTTGCTGCGGCTTCCAAATGAACCATTCCACCTATACCTCTGCTTGTTGCGCTGCTTATAATATGCTCAATTCCATTTGCAGTTAATTTTATATCCCAGCCGGTATTTTTATTTTTATATATTCCAACAAGAGCTTTTTTAAATTTAGAAACTTCTTTATTTTTTGTAAGTTCCCAAATCTCACGCCCAGCAAATCTCGGCTCAACAGTCACAACCTCGACGGGGGCGTCAAGATTAACGCCGTCATTCAAGGGCTGTCCGTAAATCTGCCTTTTATCCAAAATAAACTTTTTAGAGATTGAACCGTCATAGCTTTGTTCTTCTGTTATTTTTACCCTGTTCATAAAATCTTGCGGGCTTTCACCCCATAACGGAGCAAACCTTTGCGCATGGGCGGCAAAAACTTTAGCATAGTTTGTGGCTTCTCGTTCTGAATACCCAGCCTGCATAAGTTCCTCAACCTTGCTGTCAGCCAAAATATCAAGGTCGGTTTTATCCATATCCTCTGTGGCAAGGTTGACAGCTTCGTCCGCTAATTGTTCCGCTTGCTCTGCCTGTTGAATAAAATCCTGTCCCTGCTTTTCATATTCAGCCATTTCGGCAGCGGACATCAACGCAGGGTTAAACGTTGCATTATCCGCAAGATGTTTGTATTTGTCATTGGCATAAAGGAAAGCGGCAGCTTTTTCTGTTTCAACACAGACCGGCATATCCAAGTTGATTGCTTCCTGCAAACTCTCCTCAGTTACGCCTAATTCTCTTGCCAGCCGTATTCCTTCATCCGTTTGAAAAAGGGCATTGGTAAAATCTTCTAGAGCATGTTACTGGTTTGTGCCTTAAGGCTCTTTGAATGGTTCGCCAATCGCATTTTATTCACAAGCTGCTGCTAAAACTATTGCCTTATTTATTCTTACTACCCGTAAACGGGTCATAATATTCTTTGAGCGAATATTGGTCAGTCATTCTGTCCTCATTTAACTGATTTTGAATATACGCTTTATTTTCTCTGTATTCTTTCCCACTGTATCAACATAATAGCCTCTGCACCAGAAATGCCTGTTTCCGTATTTATATTTCAGATGTGCATGTCTATCAAATATCATTAAAGAACTCTTTCCTTTCAAGTATCCCATAAATGATGAGACACTTAGATTGGGAGGGATAGCTGCTAACATATGTACATGATCTGCACACATCTCACCTTCTATTATTGTTACTTTTTTCTATTTACAAAGTTGCCTTAAAATTTTTCCTATATCATTTTTTATTTTCAGATAAATTGCTTTACGACGAAATTTTGGTACAAAAACTATATGATATTTGCAATTCCATTTGGTATGGGATAAGCTTTGACTGTCGTTCATAACACACTGTCTTCCTTTGGGTATCATTGACGAACACATCAAATGCATACCAAAGAAGGAACGTCTTGTATCTAAAGATTTTTTATTCCACCAGCTTAGCTGGTGTTTTTTTATGCTAAAGCGACAAAAAAACTGCATCTATTTCTGACGCAGTCTGAAAATTTATGCCTTCTTTTTTGGTTTTTATGCCAAAAATAAAAACTTGCCAAATATTGCGATAATGATACAAATAAAAATTGATTATCTTGTACAAGCAAAAAGGAACACACTGTGGAAAATAATGAATTGCTTATTTTTATTGACGACAAAGATAAAACCGATGAAATAAATTCCATAGAACTGATTAATGAAAAATATCAAATATCTTTTACAACTAGCGAAAAAACATACAGCTACGGAATAAACAGAATAAAGACACTGAAACTTAACAAAAAAATCAATCCAGAAACTCACATCATAAAAATAAATAACAGCGAAAAATCTGACATAAAAGCAATTTTGGATTACGGTTCGGTATATAAAATAATTTTTGACAATAACCAGAGCAGGCTCTATGAGCCTGCAGAAGTTTCGATCGAAAACAATTGCTTATGCCTTCCGCATATCAAAAAACTTTTTGCCTGTTTTGGTGAAATTGCCCATAACGTAGGACTTGAAAGCAACAATACGAACCTGCTGAAAATCCAATACGACAAGCTCACCCAAATCAGCGAAGAGAGCATTGTTTCCAAATACTTGGACAGCACTTCAAATTTTGAGCCCATACATTTTTCCGATACGCTGATCTATCCTTTCGGCATAAACCAAAGCCAAAAAATTGCAGTTGAGCAAGCATTTTCGTCTCGAGCAAGCATTGTACAAGGTCCTCCGGGAACAGGAAAAACCCAAACTATTTTAAACATTTTAGCCAACATTCTTTGTCAGGGAAAAACCGTAGCAGTTGTTTCCAACAACAATTCGGCAACCCAAAATGTTGTAGACAAACTGAGCAAACAAGAACTTTCCTTTCTTACGGCATTTCTTGGTTCAAATGAGAAGAAAACCCAATTTATCGAAAAACAGCAGGCACAATATCCCGACATGACGGACTGGCAGATGGAGGAAGAAGAAAAAGCCCTGCTCCTTTTGGAAATTTCAAATCTCACTCAAGAAATTGACGAACTGTTTTATGCCAAAAACAGACTTGCGGAAATTGAACAGGAATTTTTGACATTAACTCCCGAACAACATTATTTTAATGAATATTATCAAAGCCTGCAGAATGTTTTTACTGTTCCCGCAAAAAATTTAACGGTAAAAACAATATTGTCTCTTTGGCTTGAATTTGAAAACTATGCAGAAAAAGACAAAAAGCCCAACATATTCCAAAAAATATTTCTTTTCTTTAAATTCAACAGACAAGTTTTAAAACTTTTTGCCCATAGCCCCGCGGAAGTTATCCCTTTTTTACAAAGAGAATATTATACCGCCAAATTTACGGAACTCAATACTGAAAAAGAACAATTGTCAACTCTGTTGGAAGAAAAGAATTTTTCCGATAAAAACAAGGAACTTACCCAAAAGTCGATTCAGTATTTCAAGGCCGTACTGGCAAATAAATATGATTTTGAAAACGAAAGACCGCATTTTGAGCTTTCGGATTTAAAAAAGAACAGCGATTCAATTATTGCGGAATACCCGATTATTTTAAGCACCACCCATTCAGTCAGAAACTCATTATCCTCTGATTTTATCTACGATTACCTCATTATTGACGAAGCCTCGCAAGTAGACCTTGTCACAGGCACATTGGCACTTTCTTGTACTAAAAACATTGTTGTTGTCGGAGACCCGAAACAGCTTCCCAATGTCATCGCCTCCAATAAAATACAAGCTCTTGAAGCGATACAAAAGGAATTTGATGTTGCCCCCCAATACCGTTACACCGCACACAGTCTGCTTTCTTCCATTATGGAACAATGGCGAAACATTCCCGTTACTCTTTTACGTGAACATTACCGCTGCCACCCTAAAATCATTAATTTCTGCAACCAAAAATTTTATAACGGACAGCTTATTATTATGACAGAAGACCGAAAAGAACCCGAAGTGCTTTCCGTCTGGCAAACAAGTCCCGGCAATCACGCAAGAGACCATATCAACATCCGCCAAATTGACATCATAACCCAAGAACTAATACCTAAAATGGAAAAATCTTCCTATAAAAGTATTGGAATCATAGCTCCTTATAATAAACAAGTTGACGAAATCACCCATGCCGTCACCGAAACCGTTCACAGCAAACCTTATGAAATAGACACCGTACATAAATTCCAAGGCAGGGAACAAGACGCAATCATTATTTCAACCGTTGACAATGCCATTACGGAATTTGTCGACGACTCCAAAATGCTGAACGTAGCAGTATCCCGTGCGGTAAAGTCCCTTACCGTGATTGTACACGACAAAGCCCAAAATGGCCATACCAACCACGCCGACCTTATACGGTACATACAATTCAACGGCTATGAACTCAAAACAAGCAACATCCGTTCCGTATTTGATTTACTGTACAGCGATTTCAATACGGAAAGAAAAAAACTGCTCCAAAAGCATAAGAGAATTTCCAAATACGATTCAGAAAACCTTATGTTTGCCCTTCTTCAGAATATTTTGCAAAAAGAGGAGTTTATCAGCTTCAGCTGTACGCCCCATGTGGGGCTTGCCGCAATTTTCAAGGATATGTCCAAACTGAATGAACGGGAAAAGAATTTTGTGCAAAATCCTTGCACGCACACCGACTTTTTAATTATCAGCAAAATGGATAAAATGCCCGTGCTTGCCATTGAAGTGGACGGCGTGGCTTATCATCGAAAAGAAAGCATTCAGCATACAAGAGATATGCTGAAAGACGAAATTTTCAGAAAATACAATCTCCCTCTCCTGCGGCTGCGCACCGACGGAAGCGGCGAAGAGGAAAAAATCGAAACCTGCCTTAAGCAGTTTTCTGACCTCATCTATTAGCTTGTTTTGACAAACAGGATTTGTATTTGTCTTTATATCCGATATCCGTTATAATGATACCGATAAAATGACAAGAAACGGAGCAAACATGATAATAGGCGCGATAAAGAACAAAATAGACAAAATCTGGACTGATATATGGGCAGGCGGGCTCACGAACCCGTTAACCGTTATTGAACAGTTGACCTATCTCATGTTTATCCGTTCCCTTGACGAGGCGGAGCAGGACAGCGAACGCATGGAAAATCTGACAGGTAAGTCTTGTAAAAAAATTTTTCCGCAAACCCCGACGGGTCAGTCCATGCGTTGGAGCAAATTCAAAAACCAAGCCCCGCAGGATATTTACAACATCATTGCCAACCGTGTTTTTCCTGCCGTCAAGAATATGCAAAACGGCATTCTGCCCGATATCGGCGAACACGGCGAAATAATACGGCAATCTTTCCAAAACAGCGGACAGGACACCGCTTTTTCCCGTTTCATGAAAGACGCCATGTTTTTGATCCCCACGCCCCAAGTCCTGCAAAAAATAATCAGCGGTCTGGAAGATTTGTATGAACACGACCTCACGGGACTGGACATGCAGGGTGACGTTTACGAATATATGCTCGGCAAGCTTTCCACGGCGGGACAAAACGGACAATTCCGCACCCCCAAGCATATACGGGAAATGATGGTGGAACTTATACAGCCACAGCCAGGCGACACAATCTGCGACCCTGCCTGCGGCACTGCGGGGTTTTTGGTTTCCGCTTCCGAATACATACGCCAAACCTATGAAAGCTCCATGACGGAAAGCGACTGGAACCATTTTGAAAGTAAGGCTTTTACAGGTTTTGACACAGACCCCACCATGCTGCGCATATCCGCCATGAACTTAATGCTCCACGGCATAAGCCAGCCTGAAATAGCGTATCAAGACAGCTTATCCAGGCAAAACGTTCTTTCCGAATCCTTTACCGTGTGTCTGGCAAATCCGCCCTTCAAAGGCACGGTTGACGCGGAAAGCATAAACGACAACTTAAAAGCGATCACCAATACAAAAAAAACGGAACTTCTGTTCCTTGCCCTGTTTCTGCGTATCCTGAAAAAAGGCGGACAATGCGCCTGCATTGTTCCCGACGGCGTTCTTTTCGGCTCCTCCAATGCCCATAAAGCCCTGCGTAAAGAATTGGTGGAAAATCATTTTCTGCGTGCGGTTATTTCCATGCCCTCCGGCGTATTCAAACCCTATGCGGGCGTTTCCACAGCCGTGCTTGTGTTCACCAAAACAGGTGCAGGCGGAACGGAAAACGTCTGGTTTTACGATATGCAAGCAGACGGCTTCAGCCTTGACGACAAACGCACGGAAACACAGGAAAACGACATTCCCGACCTTATCCGCCGTTTTCACAATTTGGAAGAAGAAAAAAGCCGTGCCCGCACGGAACAAAGCTTTTTTGTGCCCAAAAACGAAATAGCCGGCAATGAATATGATTTGTCAATCAACAAATACAAAAAAATAGAATACGTACCCGTCGAATACGCTCCCACAAGCTCAATTATGGCAGACCTGCACGAACTGGAAATGGAAATCACGCAAGGCTTGACAGACTTGGAGGATTTAATGTAATGGCAAAATTAGGGGAAATTTGTGAAATTCAATCTGGTGGAACTCCTGCTCGCTCTAATAAAAGCTATTGGGAAAAAGGAACTATTCCATGGGCTAAAATTAGTGATTTTAAAGGAAAATATTTAACTTTAACAGAAGAATATATATCTGAAGCGGGATTAAAAAATTCTTCAGCAAAAATTTTTCCTTCAGGAACTATTTTATATACAATTTTTGCAACACTCGGCGAAGTATGTATTCTTAATATTGACGCAACAACCAACCAAGCTATTGCAGGAATAAAAATTAAAACCAATAAATTGGAAAAAAACTATTTATATTATTTTTTATTATCTATAAAATCAAATATAAACGAAATCGGTCGTGGGGTTGCACAAAATAATATTAATATGACAATATTAAAAAATATCGAAATCCCCCTCCCACCGCTTGAGGAACAAGAAAAAATAGCCATGGTTCTGGATAAAGTCAGTGAACTTATTGAAAAACGTGAACAACAACTCGCCAAACTTGACGAACTCATAAAATCCCGCTTTGTGGAAATGTTCGGCGACCCTGTGACAAATTCTCTGAATATGCCTTTATTATCTCTGCAAGAACTGGGAAAATTTGGCAGAGGAGTATCTAAACATAGACCCAGAAATGCTCCGGAATTATTAGGAGGAAAATATCCTTTAATCCAAACAGGTGAAATAGCAAATGCAGGACTATATATTAACTCATTTGAAAACACCTATTCAGAATTAGGATTAAAACAAAGTAAAATCTGGCAAGCAGGGACATTATGCATAACTATTGCTGCCAATATTGCAAAAACTGCTATTTTAACTTTTGACGCATGCTTTCCTGACAGTGTTGTAGGATTTACAGCAAATAAAAAAAGTAATAATATTTTTATTCATTATTGGTTTAGCTTTTTTCAACAAATTTTGGAAGCACAAGCTCCAGAATCTGCACAAAAAAATATCAATCTTAAAATATTGAGTGAATTAAAAGTAATTACACCTCCTATTGAATTTCAAAACCAATTTGCAGAATTTGTGGAACAAACAGAAAAAATAAAAGTTGCAATTAATTTCAGTTTTGATAAACTGGAAACACTCAAAAAAGCCTTAATGCAAAGGTTTTTCGGATAAAAGGATTTTATTATGGGAAAAATACTGGGAATTGCCATACAAAATTATGGATCTTTAAAAAACATCAATATGGGCAAACTATTCAGTGCCCAACAAAACCCTGAATTAGGCAATATGGTTGCTATTATAGGAGCGAGCGGAAACGGAAAAAGTTCTCTTGCTGATGCTTTTGGCTTTCTTTCCGATTGTCTTTCTACTGATGTTGAAAATGCTTGCGACGCTAACAACAGAGGAGGATATGACCAGTTAATTTCACAAGGAAGCAGTGATCCTATCCATTTTGAAATTTATTATAAAGAAAACAGCAATTCCCGTCCTATTACCTATGAGCTAACAATAGCAAAAGACAAAAATAATAGACCATACGTAAAAGAAGAACGGCTTCGTCAACGCAGGCAAGGAAACAAAAGAGGAAGACCTCTTTCCTTTCTTTATCTAAAAGAAGGCAAAGGCTATGCATTTGAGGGCTTTGATGGTGGTCAGGACGATGACGGTGTTTTTGATGGGCAAAAAAGAGAGGTTGAACTTACAGATATTAGAAAACTTGGAATTGTTACATTGGGGACAATGAAACAATATTCTCGTATTGAAAAATTTCTGTTTTTTTTAAAAAGCTGGTATCTCTGTTATTTTACCCCGGACGCTGCCAGACAAATCCAATCCGCAGCACCTGCTCCCTATTTAAACAGAACTGGCAGCAATTTAAACAATGTTGCTCAATATATGTATCGGGAAAATCCCAATGAATTTAAAAAAATTCTTGAAGATATTCAAACAAAAATTCCAAATATTACAGAAATAAGACCTGTAAAATTGCAAACTGGTCAAATGGTTTTGGAATTTAAACAAGATGGTTTTGAACAATCTTTTTTTTCTCAAAGAATGTCTGACGGAACTTTAAAATTATTTGCTTATTACTTGCTGCTTCATGAAAGAAATCCGCGTCAGCTCATTTTTGTCGAAGAACCTGAAAACGGATTGTATCACCAATATCTTGGAAGTTTGGCTTTAGAAATGAAAAAAAATGTTGGTACAGGTTTTTCAAAACAATTATTTGTAACAACGCATAGTCCATTTTTTGTCAATGCCTTATCTCCTGAGCAGGTTTGGGTTCTTGAGAAAGATGAAAACGGATTTTCCACTGCCAAACAAGCTTCCACTTATGATTTTGTTAAAGACCTTACAGCAGAAGGTATTCCCATGGGAGACCTCTGGTATAGTCAATACTTTGGGTAAGGGGAAACAGTATGTATTTTCAATTTTTAATTGAAGACAAATCAAGCAACACTTTAATAGAAATAATTATGCAAAAATTTTCTACAGAATATCCATCTGTTGATTATAACTGCAAATTTTTTAAAGGAATAGGAGGATTTACAAAAAGAAGTAACGCAAAAGAAATAAAAACAGGAAAACTACTGAATGATTTAGCAGGATACCTGAAAGGTTTTAATAAAAGTCTGCAGGGAATAGAAGCGGTTATTTTTATTGTAGTGGATAATGATGACCGAAATAAAAACGATTTTCAAATCCAATTGGAAACAGTAGCCCAAAAAAATAATATAACAATAGACCATGCTTTCTGTATTGCGGTTGAAGAAGTCGAAGCATGGCTCTTAGGGGATCAAAATGCAGTATTAAGTGCTTACCCCCAAGCTAAACAGGCTGTTTTACATTCTTATGTCCAAGACAGCATTTGTCGCACATGGGAAAAACTGGCGGATGCGGTTTATCCCGGAGGATTATCAAAATTTAGAAAAGATTGCCCTACCTATATGGAAATTGGAAAATATAAAAACGAATGGACTAAAAAAATTGGTTCCTATATGGATATTACAAATAATAAATCACCTAGCTTTAATCATTTCATAACGGAAATTAATAAACGCTTGCCCCAACAATCCAATACTAATGAATAAAAAATAACTATGCCCAACTTTTCCTTTTTAGAGAATAAAAAAGAATATGCTCTTTTTGCCCCTGCCTGCATGGAAGCGGAAAAAATTTATGCCGTCGCCCCTGCCATATGTGCGGCAGCCTGCCGAAAAGCCATGGAACTGGCGGTAAAATGGGTCTATTCTGCGGATATGTCCGTAAATGTTCCCTATAAGGACAATCTGGCATCCCTTCTCCATGAGCCGAGCTTCCGCGACCTTATGGAACGCGGCACATGGCAGAAACTCCTGTATATCCTTAAACTGGGCAATTTAGCTGTGCATACGGAGCGGAACATAAAACACAGTGATGCCATTCTTGCTCTGCGTGGTTTGTTTGAATTTATCCTTTGGATTGATTACTGCTACGGCGGAGAATATGAAGAACGGAAATTTCAGGAAAGCTTAATCCCCTCCCAAATTGACGACACCCGCAAAATCAAGGAACAGGAAGAAAACCTCAGGCAAAAGGAAGCGGAAATAGAAAAACTGCAAAAGCAGATACAGAATCTTTCCGCAAAATACACGACAGAAAAAGAAGAGCACAAAAACACCCGTACTTTCCACAGCGAAGACATATCGGAATTTGCCACCCGTAAAATCTTTATCGATGTGGATTTAAAGCAAATCGGCTGGCGTTTTGACGGCGAGAAAGCCAATGTGGCGGAAGAATATGAAGTGCAGGATATGGCAGGTATCCAAGGACAAACGGGCTGGTGTGATTATGTGTTGTTTGATGATGATGCTTTGCCTCTTGCCGTGGTAGAAGCCAAACGCACAAGCAAAGACCCGAAAACGGGCGAACGTCAAGCCCAGTTATATGCCGACTGTCTGGAACGGAAATTTACCCGTCGTCCCTTTATTTTTCTGACCAACGGTTTTGAAACGTATTTTTGGGACAGCAAACTTCCGCCCCGCAAAGTAAGCGGCATTTTCGGCAAAAGCGATTTGCACAGGCTGATGACACGCCGTGAACAGTTTGAAAACGCTCCCAAAAGCCTGCTTGAATATCCCATAAACGACAAAATCACCGACCGTTATTATCAAAAAGAAGCCATACGGGCAGTCTGCGACGGTCTGGAAAAGGGAGAACGCAAGTTTTTGTTGGTTATGGCAACAGGCACAGGCAAAACCCGCACCTCCTCAAGCCTTGTGGACGTTCTGAGCCGAGCCAATCGGCTTACCAACGTGCTTTTTCTGGCAGACCGCACGGCTTTGGTCAAACAGGCGAAAGACGATTTCAGAACTTATCTGCCCGATACGACCCTTTGCAATTTGTGCATGGACAAGGACGGCAAAAACGCAAGAATCATATTTTCCACCTATCCCACCCTGCTCAACGCCATAGATAACGTTAATTCTAAGGACAGACGGGAACTTTTCAGCCCTGCCCATTTTGATTTGATTATCATTGACGAAAGCCACAGAAGCATTTTCAAAAAATACCGTGCCATTTTTGAATATTTCGATGCCGTGCTTGTGGGGCTCACCGCCACGCCCAAAACCGATGTGGACCGCAACACCTATGATTTTTTTGAAATGGAACACGGTTTGCCCACCTATGCCTATGATTATGAAACCGCAGTGCATACGGACAAATATCTTGTTCCCTATTACAATTATGAAGTAAAAACAAAATTCCTTGACGACGGCATACATTACGACGAACTTTCCGAAAAAGACAAGGAACGCTTTGAAGAAGATTTCACCGAGGACGGTCTGACGCCCGAATATATCCCTTCCGAAGCGATGAACAGATTTGTTTTCAATGAAGAAACCGTGAAAATCGTCCTGCAGGATTTAATGGAAAAAGGCATTCGGACTGCAGGCGGTGACCGTTTGGGAAAAACCGTTGTTTTTGCCCAAAACAAACGCCATGCCGATTTTATTGTGCAGTGTTTCAACAAACTGTATCCACAGTACGGCGGAACCTTTGCCCGCCGTGTGGTTTGCGACGATGCCTATGTACAGAGCCTTATTGACGATTTCAAACAGCCCGAAAAAGAACCGCATATAGCCGTTTCCGTTGATATGCTGGACACGGGCATAGACGTGCCTGAAATCGTAAATCTGGTGTTTTTCAAAAAAGTCCGCTCAAAAACAAAATTCTGGCAGATGATAGGACGGGGAACAAGGCTGTGCAAAGGGCTTTCCTGTTCCGACCAAATTGACGGAGAGTATGTAGACAAACGCCGTTTTCTGATTTTTGACTACTGTGCAAACTTTGAATTTTTCCGTGTCAATAAGGAAGGCTTTGAAGCAAGGGAAACAAAATCCATCACGGAAAACATTTTCGGTAAACAAATCCGCCTTATTACGGCATTACAGGACAGCGCATTTTCTGATGATGCCAGCCAGACATGGCGAAAAGAACTCGTTGAGGTGTGCCGGGGGCAAATTCTCTCCCTGAATACGGAACTTATCGCCGTAAAATTGCAGCTTCGGCATGTAATCAAATATCAAAAAGAAGAAAGTTTTCTCTGCCTGAACGAAAAAAGCAAAAGCGAACTAGCGACAATCATCGCTCCGCTTGTGTGGTCAAATGACAGGGACGAGGCAGCCAAACTCTTTGACAATCTCATGTACGGGCTTATGCTGGATTGCATGGAGCATTCCAAAAACTTGAAAAAAGCCCAAAAACAGCTCAAAGAAATAGCCTCTGTGCTGGAAAAGAAAACCACCATTCCTCAAGTCAAAGAAAAACTGGAATTAATCAAAGCCATTAACTCCGAAAACTTTTTTGCGGAGTGCAATGTGCTTATGCTTGAAAAAATCCGTAAAGAACTTCGGGAACTTATGCGTTTTCTGGACAATGACGAGAAACAAAACAAACTTGTCATCACCAAACTGCATGACCCTGTGCTTGACGTTCAAGAAGGCACCCCTTTGAATTCCGCCTACGATTTTGAAGATTACCGGGCAAAAGTAAACAGATATGTCAACGAACACCCAAATACCCTTGCCATTTACAATCTGACCCACAATATTCCCCTAAGCAAAGGCGATTATCAGGAACTTGAACGCGTGCTGACCTGCGAACTGGGAAGCAAAGCCGATTATGCAAGAGAATACGGCAACACGCCTTTCGGCCTGCTTATCCGTAAAATAGCCAAACTTGACCGTGAAGCCGCCATGCAGGCATTTTCCGCCTTTATCAATGAATCATCCCTCAACCAGAACCAAATAGCCTTTGTGCATAAAATCATCAATTATGTCATTCAAAATGGTTATATGGAAAACACAGAAGAACTTCTGAAAGCTCCTTTTGACAAACCCGCAGGCTTTTTCCGCCTCTTTGATGACAAAACTCAAGAAGCCCTTGTCCAAACCATAAACCAAATCAAAGAAAACGCTGTACAGATTGCCATGTAAAAATCTGTTTCACAAAATTTCTCGTATTCTGTTGTTATCATATCATCATACATAATACACAGTCGGTTTACAGTCTGCTTCCAACTCATACTTACCATAGCAATTAATTAGATAAAATAACTTTAATTAGATAACATTGTAACTGTACCCGCCTCCAAAACATTAGCTGTTTCAGCATCTAGAAATATTTTATAACAAAGATATTTAATTAAACGTGTTGCTTTTTCCTAAGAATTAGCTCTTGAACATTATTTTTTTCGAGATTATGATTAAGAGTAATGAAATTCACCAAATTAAGTAAGTATAAATTAGAAAAATTATTAACTGTTTTTTAATGGAGTTAACTGTCACTGCAACAAGTGAATTATTAAAGTTAAATCGTAAAACTGTTAACAATTATTTCATAGAATTTCGTGAGTTAATTCTTGAAGACAGTATTCAAAAACATCAAAAAGAGCTTGGAATATTTGAACTTGACGAAAGCTATTTCTGAGCCAAAAGAGTGAGAGGTAAGCGAGGTCGCGGAGTTGCCGGCAAGACTCCTGTTTTTGGAGTCCTGAAGCGTGAGGGAAAAGTTTTTGTTAGCATAGTTCCAAGATGTTCAAGTGAAGAGTTATTGCCTATAATACAAGGAAAAATCCTTGAAGGTTCCTATCCATACAGACGGCTAGAAAGCATATGACGTTCTTATTTTGAATGGTTATATCCATTACAGGGTATTCCACCATGAAAATGAATTTGCGCGGGGGAAATCACATGTGAACGGTATAGAAAGCTTCTGGAGTTTTGCTAAAAGACGATTGGCTAAATTTAATGGTCTGACAGATGAAAAATTCATATTGCATTAAAAAAAATGTGAATGTGGATTTAATTTTAGAAATGAGAATGTTACAGATTTTATGGAACAACTTTACTTCAAAAACAAAAAGTGATGCTCTAGAGCCTAATTTTTTTATATAAGTTAAGATAATAAAAAAATTTAGAAACATTCCTTAATTGCCTCCCAAAAGCCAAGAAATATAGGCAAGAAAAACGTATCAACTTACAAACCAACCATAGAAACAGCCCTTTCATTTGTTTATGAAGGGCTGTTTGGGGATAGGGTTTGGCAA
>ERZ777011.1873-NODE-1873-length-19323-cov-10.429105_pt1 | contig 19323 bp, 12 predicted proteins | sample MGYA00374964_ERZ777011 | MGnify/ENA primary metagenome ERZ777011 (study PRJEB29310, sample SAMD00008975) | mouse gut metagenome | study: EMG produced TPA metagenomics assembly of the Metagenome analysis of fecal microbiota from mouse which was promoted...
CTCGTTTCTTTTCCCATTTATCGGTGAAGCCGGGGAATCTCAGAGTTGGCACATTTGCCACTCATATTCCCTTAGATGGGATTTTTGCTCTATATAATTATAGATGTTCAACATTAAACATTTCTACAATGCAAAATCCTTTAACGTTCAGACAAATCGCCACACTCTGGCGAGAGGATAAGCAAAAGTATGTCAAACGTTCTACGATGTCGGCATACTCGCTCATTCTCCAAAACCATCTCCTGCCATACTTCGGAGATGTCACCGTTCTCTCTGAGGAATCGGTGCAGAAGTTCGCAATCGAAAAAATCGACTCCGGCCTCAGCCAAAAGAGTGTCAAAGACATTCTCATTGTCCTTAAAATGATTTTTCGCTTCGGCGTGAAATCAGGTTCTTTCACCCATCAGGAATGGGAAGTAAAATTCCCTACCGACCAATCAAGCCATGAACTCTCAGTGCTGACACTCGACAACCAAAGAAAGCTGATGAAGCACCTAACGGACAACTTCACATTCCGCAACCTCGGCATACTCATATGCCTCCATACAGGTATGCGAATCGGCGAAATTTGTGCTCTGAAATGGTCGGACATCAACCTCTCTACGGCTACAATATCCGTAAACAAGACGCTTGAACGCATCTATCTCTCTGATGTGACCCCGTCAAAAACAGAGATAGTAATATCCTCACCAAAGACTGCAAACTCTCGCCGTGAAATACCAATCGGCAAAGGACTGCTGAAAATCCTCCGTCCCATCATGGCAGTCGTAAACACCGACTTCTATGTCATCACGAATGAAGCTAAGCCAACGGAGCCGCGTACCTATCGCAACTACTACAAGCATCTTATGGAATCTCTAAATCTTCCCGCGATGAAATTCCACGGTCTGCGCCATAGTTTCGCCACCCGATGCATCGAAAGCATGTGTGACTACAAGACCGTCAGCGTAATTCTCGGTCACGCCGACATCTCCACCACTCTCAACCTCTACGTTCATCCCGGCGCGGAGCAAAAGAAAAAGTGCATCGACAAAATGCTCCGCTCCCTCTGAAACACTCCGTATCTAATAAGTTTGGTTTGGTTCGGGCTTTATATATGCCCGACTAAACCTAAACCTATATATAGTGCTGGGCAAAAGAAAAAGCCCTACCATGTTATTTTTTCCTCAGCCATGATTTTGAACACAGAATTTGAACACAAAAGCATGAACACAGGGGACGCACACTGGAGGCCGAAATGAGTTGGCGTGGAGTTGTGTTCAGATTTGTGTTCAAGGGAAAAGAAAAAGCAGCTACGATAGCGTTCGTAACTGCTTGATTTCTAAGGAGTGGTCCCACTTGGGCTTGAACCAAGGACTCCCTGATTATGAGTCAGGTGCTCTGACCAACTGAGCTATAGGACCGTGCAAGCATCTTTTTCGTGTTTGCGAGTGCAAAGTTAGCGCATTTTTTTTATTCTGCAAAATTTAATGGAAGTTTTTTTGCTGTTTTTTGTTGTTTTTGTCCGATTCTTTCATTCTTTGTACTTTCTATGATATGGAAATTTCTTGGTTTACTGATGGTTGCGGGAGTAGTGGCGCGATTGGTGCGCTTGGTGAATTTTTAATGAGAAATAAATTTGCTTTTACTCTTGACTTATTCGTATCTTTGCATTGAAGGGCGCTCGTGGTTGAGTTATGCCCCTGACCTTATATTTAAATCTGAAAAATGAGTATAGGAATTTCTGCTAAAACGCGTTGTAACACTTCTGAATTTGTCGATTTGCTTCTTTCTTTTGAAGAGATGGGACGTAAGTCGGGTATGGAAGTTGTGTCTGATATGGACAATAAGACGATAGATCTCCGTTTTACGTCGAATGGTTTGGTCGAGGTTCGCGGCCACGATACCGATTCCGGCGTGGAGGTGGAGTTCGATTGCCAGACAAATATTCTTGGACCGGGTTTCCACAAGCTTGTTGTGGATTTGCTTTGTGATGTGGCCGGGCAGTGTGGTGTTTCGTTTGATGTCGAAGATGAAACTGATTACTTTGAGCATCGGGATTTCAGCCGTATGTGTCAAGAGCACTTTATGCCATGGCTTGGCCGGATAGTCGACCTCTTGGAAGAGAAGTCGGGCAAGGACTATGGGAACATGCTTGTGAGTTATGACATGTCTTGGCCTGTTCCTGAGAATATTACCGGGAGCTATGTCACGCCGTTCGGCCGTTATCGCACGGCGAGAATTTTGGGCATAAAGAACTCCAAAGGTGTCGGAAGCCTCGCGCGTTTGTTTTTCCCGTGTTGCGACGAGAAGATAGACCATGCCCGTCTGATATGGCACGAGGCTATGCACCTGCTGTGGTGTCGTTGCTGTTTCATGCCTTCGAGCCGTAACGAGGAGGACGCCGAGGTGAACGGCAAGATTGCCAATCTGTTCGAGGAGCTTATATTGTCCGGCTCGGCTTTGCCTATACCGAAGAAAGAATATGTCGAGATATGTAGTCTTGACGGCCGTGAGCCCGTGGATATGTCTGGCGTGAAAGATTATGAGGCAGAATATGCCATCGGCTTCCGTCGCGGATTGGTTTCCTACCGTATCGGCAATGCCACATTCCGGCTTCCGGGTAGTTTCTTGCAGTTTGAAGATGATAATACAATTGGTTACTGGGACGGGACTGATGACGGCGAAGTTGTCCGCGTCACGGCTTATAAAACTGATGGAGAGGCTGAGTTTTTCTGTGGCGAAAATATCGTAAAAGTTTGTGAAGGCGAGGGCAATAACGGGCGCTATATGATAGCCGACGTAAGCGGGGAGGACGGAGCGCCTGTGATGCAGGTGCAGCTTGTAACAGAGCATCAGTTCACGCTATTCACACTGGCGTCGGCTGACGGTAAATCTGTCGATGAGGCTGTGGCAGATGCTAAGGCTTTTGCTGAGCGATTTACGGCGTCGAAAGAGGATATACTCAAAGTAGTGGAGCGTCTTGCCCGCAACGACGAGCATGTGCGTATAATAGATATGCTGCTTGCCTTGCCCGAAGAAGAACTTACCGACGAGCTTAAGGGACAGCTTGCCCGGGCGTACAATAATAACGGGGAATACGAGAAGGCTCTTCCGCTGCTTGAGGCCACCGAGGAGTACGGGCGTGATAATGCCAATTGGAATTTCCGAATGGGATATTCTTACTTCTTCCTCGACAAATATGAAGAATCGTGCAAATACTTTAAGCGGGCTCTTGAGATAGAGCCGGACGACGAGGACGCCAAATGGTTTGTCGCCCAGTGTGGCATATACAGTCCGTTCAGTCAGCGGGTACGTCGGTTCTGGGATTGGTTCGTGGAGCATCGAGGCGAAATCGAAGGCCTGCTTAAAGAGCCTAATGCCAATCGTGGGGCACTCGGTGCGCTTATGGATTCGGGCATCGATATTCTTGGGGATAATGTGTACTATAATATAGGTGGCGACTTCGAGCTTACATTCGCTGTGGAGAGCGGTACTGAGTGCCACTATCTCTATCCGTATCTTGCAGGGGCTATGCCCGAGGAGCTTAGGGATAAATGGAAGGTGTTCCCGTGCAAACAGGGGTGCGACAGCCGCGCTTTCACATTCGGCATGTACGACAAGGAGATTGACATATCCGAACTTCTTGTACGGGAGCAGTATGATGAAGAAAACGAGTCGTTCTCAATCAGCTATTATCACCCGGCGCTGGCCGAACTCGACGAAGCCAAGAGCGTAAATGCTTTCTATATAATCCTTGAACTAACAGTAGGGGAGGGCGTTACTTATAATTACGTAGACTCGGTAGAGGCAGTGCCCGATACTGCCGGCATGTACCCGATATGCGAACTTTCTGCCCGCATCAAGGAAACTGTTGAAAAGCATGGCGGTGAATATCATTCCAAGCCCAAACTTGGCTACACTGCGTATGAATGCAAGCCTTCGGACGGCGAACACGCGCTGCGAGAGGATATAATCTGCGGAGTGTCGCGCTATATGGCGCTTTGCCGCGACTATATGAGAAGCGACTCGTCGATTTTCTGCGACTTGGCCGCGCGTGGTGCTGATGCTATGTACCTCGTGATTACTTGCCCCGAGGGTATGGATTCACGCGAGTTTCTCGACTTGCGTTACCGCGTCGAGGACTGGTGCGAGGAAATATTGTCGCGCGAAGAAACGCCCGGTATGGTGCTTGGCGGAGCTATGGGCTGCGACGGGCAGGCATATATCGATTTGATAGCCTATGACGGCCCGGCTTTCCGTCGCATGCTTATGGACGACGACGTGCTCGACAGCATGCTTTGCGGCGAAGACGGTATGGTGGCTGAGGCATATGTGTATGTTCAGGAATTTATGCGAAATGCACCCACTACCACGTTGCGCGACATATAGGCGGGCAACATGGGTTTAACAACGTCTAAAAAAGTATAAAAGCGCCAATTTGGCAGATTTGTTCCTTTGGCATATTGTTTGCATATGTGTTGTACATAAGGACAAATCAAAAAATACGAATATATGCAGAAAGGAACAATCGGAGTAACTACCGAGAATATATTCCCGGTAATCAAAAAGTTTCTATACAGCGATCACGAAATATTCCTGCGCGAGCTGGTGTCGAACGCAGTCGATGCCACACAGAAGTTGCGCGCTCTTGCCTCGTTCGGCGAGTTCAAGGGTGAAACAGGGCCTCTTGATGTTCGCGTTACGGTCGACAAAGAAGCCGGCACGCTCACTGTCAGTGACCGTGGCATAGGTATGACCGCCGAAGATGTCGACAAGTACATCAACCAGATAGCATTCTCCGGCGCAGAAGAATTTCTGAACAAATACAAGGATACCGCAGCGAGCATTATCGGCCACTTCGGCCTTGGCTTCTACTCGGCCTTTATGGTGGCCAAGAAGGTTGTCATAGAGAGTCTTTCGTGGCATGAGGGCGCAGAGCCGGTGCGCTGGGAGTGCGACGGTTCGCCTGAGTACTCCATGGGCAAGGGTGAACGTGCCGAGCGCGGTACCGACATCGTGCTGTATATCGACGATGAAAGCAAGGAATTCCTTGAACAGCAGCGTGTCGATATGCTATTGCGCAAATATTGCCGCTTCCTGCCCGTCCCTGTAATCAGCGGCAAGGAAATGGAATACAAGGACGGCGACTGGGTGGCTACCGACCGCGACTTAGTGGTGAACAACACCGAGCCGCAATGGATGAAGAAACCTGCCGACCTTACCGACGAAGACTACCTGAAATTCTATCAGGAGCTGTACCCCGGGCAGGACGAGCCCTTGTTCTGGATACATCTCAATGTCGATTATCCGTTCAATCTCACGGGCATACTCTTCTTCCCCAAGATTAAGAACAATTTCGACATAAACCGCAACCGTATACAGCTCTACAGCAATCAAGTGTTTGTCACGGACTCTGTAGAAGGCGTCGTGCCCGAGTTTATGCAGCTGCTCCAAGGTGTTATCGACTCGCCGGATATACCGCTGAACGTGTCGCGCTCGTACCTTCAGGCCGATACCGCGGTCAAGAAAATATCAGGCTATATAACCAAGAAAGTGGCTTCGCGTCTTGACGAACTGTTCAAAGCCGACCGTGCCGATTTTGAAAAGAAATGGGACGACATACGCATATTCATCGTATACGGCATGCTGACCGACGAAAAGTTCTGCGATGCCGCTATGAAGTTTATGCTGCTCCGCGATACCGAAGGACGCTATTTCACCCTCGAAGAATACAAGACTCTCGTAGAGGCCGAGCAGACCGACTCCGAGGGCAAGATAGTGTATCTGTACGCCACCAACGCTACCGAGCAGTATAACTACATCAAGGCGGCAAACGACAAGGGCTATAACGTGCTCCTTCTCGACGGACAGCTCGACAATCACTTTGTGGGCTTGCTTGAGCGCAAACTCGAGAACACGAGCCTTGTGCGTGTCGATTCCGACGTGGTGAGCAATCTTATCCGCAAGTCGGACAAGAAAGTGGCGGATCTCACGCCTGTGCAGCGTACCATTCTGTCGCAATTGTTTGAAGTAGCTCCCGGAAAGGTCGAGAAAACATCGTTCGTAGTTCAGTTCGAGGCAATGTCGCCCAATGATCTGCCTATTGTCCTTACGCAGAACGAATATATGCGCCGTATGAAGGAAATGGCCGCCATGCAGCCGGGTATGAGTTTCTACGGTGAGCTGCCCGACAGTTACACGCTGGTGGTAAATACCGAAAATCCTGTGATAAAGGATATTTCGGCAAAGGCCGATAAGGCGCTCGATGCCACCGTGCGACCGCTCGCAGATAAAATAGAGGCAGACAATGCCGCTATAAACGCGGCTCGTGAGGCTGCCGGCAGCGAAGGCTTGCAAGGAGAGGCCAAGACAAAGGTTGACGAGCTTGAAAAAGCTGTGGGAGAAGCGCGAAAGGCTCAGAACGAGGCCATCGCCGCGTACGCCAAGGGTGAGCCTGTGGTAAGCCAGCTGATAGACCTTGCATTGCTTGGCAACGGCTTGCTTAAGGGCGAGCATCTGAGTGACTTCATAGCTCGCTCCGTAGAGCTTCTGAAATAATTGCAGGCTTTTAGCAGATATTCAGGTCTTTAGCAGATATTATTGAACACCCTCTTAAAATGAAAGACCGGGACTTCCGTGTAGTTATCACGACAGGAAGTCCCGGTTTTCTATCAAATGAGAAATATTGCCGCAATAAGGTCGAGGTGTGTTTCGTTAAAATCTATATGGGAAAGATTTTAAACGGGATAATATTGTGCCTTGTTGCCTCGTTGCTGGCTGCTTGTGGTGGCCCGAAGATTGCCACGGCAAACGAGCAGATGGAGCGTGGCGAGTATTTCGATGCCTCCAAGACATATCGCAAGATATATAACAAGCTTACCAAGAGGGAGGAACGTCCCCTCCGTGGCGAGATAGCATTCAAGATGGCTGAATGCCACCGCCGTCTTGGCCAATATGCGCGTGCGGCTGCCGCATATCAGAATGCAGCCCGATACGGCTATGCCGATTCGACTCTTTACCTGCACCTTGCACAGATGCAGCATTCTACCGGGCAGTACGCGGCGGCGGTGAAGAGCTATAGCGAGTATCTGTCTTTCCGACCGTCGGATTTTGTGGCGCAGAACGGTATAATCGGTGCGCGTATGGCTCTTGAAAAGAAGGGTGCCACACGCTATGTGGTAAAGAATGCCAAGCTATTCAACAGCCGCCGGGCGGATTACTCGCCTATGTTCTCCGACCGTAGCCTTGACCAATTGTATTTCACGACTACCAACGAGAACGCCACAGGAACCCGCAAGAGTGAGATTACCGGTATGAAGAAAGGCGACATTTGGTTTGCCGGGCGCAACGAACGCGGCGAATGGAAGCGTCCTGAGCCGGCAGAGGGCGAACTTAATACCGATTTTGACGAAGGCACGCCGGCTTTCAGTCCTGATGGAAGCACTATGTACCTGAGCCGTGCTCGCCGTGAGCCGAACTCGAACACCGGCGTGGAGATATACACTTCGCAACGTTCCGATGCCAAGTGGAGCGCGCCGGTGAAATTCGACATCACGGCCGACACCATATCGAGCTACGCCCACCCGGCGGTATCGCCAGACGGCCGATGGCTCTATTTTGCCAGCGACATGCCGGGAGGGCAGGGCGGCCTTGACTTGTGGCGAATCAATCTTCACGAGCGGCAAGGCTCTCTTGAAAATCTCGGTGAATGGATAAATACTCCCGGGAACGAGATGTTTCCTTATGTGCGTACTGACTCTGTGCTGTATTTTGCGTCCAATGGTCATCCGGGATATGGAGGCCTTGACATATTCAGAGCCGAGCTTACTCCGTCGGGGGGCTGGAAGGTGACCAATATGGGCACTCCGGTCAATTCGGCTTCCGACGATTTCGGCATAACGTTCGGCGAGGGCGAGAGTGGTTTTTTCAGCTCTAATCGTGGCGATACCAGAGGCTATGACCATATTTTTTCGTTCGAGCTTCCTGAATTGAAGATACTTATAAGTGGTTGGGTTCTTGACCGCGATGAGGAGCCGGTGCCTAATGCCGTGATAAGGATAGTGGGCAACGACGGCTCTAACCAGAAGCAGGTGGCTCGCTCCGACGGTTCGTTCTCTTTCCCGCTCGATCGTGGTGTGAGCTATGTGATGCTTGCCGGTGCCAAAGGGTATCTGAATGCCAAGCAGGAGTTTACGAGCGACACGGCTGAGGAAGACGCCGAATATTCGGTCGATTTTATCCTTGCGTCTGTCACAAAGCCTGTTGTGATAGATAATATATTCTACGATTTTGACAGGGCCACGCTTAGACCTGAGTCGAAAACCGCGCTCGACGAGATGGCGCAGGTGCTTCGCGATAATCCTAATGTGACTATCGAAATGGCCTCCCACACCGACCGCAAAGGCTCGGAGGAGTACAATATCAACCTGTCGGCACGACGGGCAAAGTCGGTAATAGACTATCTGATATCCGTGGGTATAGCGCCGGAGCGTCTGCAAAGCCAGGGCTACGGAAAATCGCGACCCAAGACCATAACCAAGAAGCTGGCTCGTGAATACCCCCAATTCCAAGAGGGGCAGGAGCTGACAGAGGAGTTCATTCTTTCTCTGCCGGAGGCTGACCGGGAGGTTGCCGACCAGATAAACCGCCGTACAGAGTTTCAGGTTCTGTCTATAGATTATAAGATGTACTGATGCGTTTTCGTACCGAAATAGAATCAATCAAAGCGTGCTTCGAGCTTGGTCACGCCGACAAGATGGTGCTGCTCGGCTCCTGCTTTACCGACGAGGTGGGCTCGCGCCTTGCTGCTGACGGCTTCGATGTGTGTGCCAATCCTTTCAGGGCGCTGTATAACCCTATGTCGATATGCCGGTGTATAGACCGCATACTGTCGGGTGAGGCATATTCCGAAGCCGATCTTACCTCGGGTCCGCGAGGCTATCATTGTCTTGATTATGCCACACGCTATAGCGGAGCGGACATTGCAGCGTTGCTTGGCGTTCTCAATGATGACGCTTCGAGGCTTCGTGAATCGCTTTGCGCAGGTCCGACAGTGTTCCTTACGTTTGGCACTGCTTATGTTTACCGTCTGCGGGAGGACGGTCGGTTGGTGGGTAACTGCCATAAATTCCCTGCCGGCGATTTTGACCGTCGTCTGCTGTCTGTCGACGAGATAGTGGCCGCGGTTAGCGATTCCTTGCATCGTATGCGCGACGCAGGAGTGCGGCGAGTTGTGTTTACCGTGAGTCCGATACGCCATGTGGCCGACGGGCTCCACGGCAATACCGTTAGCAAGGCCGTGCTTCACCTTGCTGTAGAGCGGCTTTGCGCCGAGTGGGACGGCTTTGTTTCATATTTCCCGGCATATGAGATGATGATTGATGATTTGCGGGATTATCGTTTTTATGCTGCCGATATGAAGCACCCGTCCGATGTGGCAGTGGATTATATCTACGAGTTTTTTTCTCATACATATTTTAATGCCGATACCCGGAGAGAGGCTGTGGAATATCGTCGGCAGTACAAGGCCTCTCTTCATCGACCGATATTATGAATTGTGTATCGATAGCCGATTTGGCTAAATCAGACATAAAGCTGTCGGAACTGCATTTTGCAGCCTCCGACCCAGAAGGGAATAATGTATTTACTGATCTCATAACCGACAGCCGTTCGCTATGTGAACCGGCTGCCACAATCTTCGCCGCATTGCGCACCGGAGTCAACGACGGCCATCGCTATATCCCGGCTCTTTACAACAAAGGGGTAAGGGCATTCATAGTAGAGGAGATTCCTGATGATTGCCATGGTCTTGACGCGGCGTTTGTCGTGGTTGCTTCAGTGGAAGAAGCGTTGCGCGATATTGCCCGACTACGACTGGAAGCCTTGCACGGAGGCATTGTTGTTACAGGCAGCATAGGCAAGACCAAGACAAAAGAGCTGATATACCGGGGATTGCTGGGCAAGGGCGATGCGCGTAGGAGTCCGCGGAGCTGGAATTCCGGCATAGGAATACCGTTGGCCGTCTGGGATATGACCAAGCCGGATGGCACTCCCGATTTTTTTATCACGGAAGCTGCTATCGACGGGCCGGGGCAGGCGCGGAAGATACGCTCCGTGCTTGACGGTTCGTATGACATAGGCGTCGTTACGCCAATCACAACCGAGCACGACGAGGCTTTCCCGTCGCATGCTGCAAAGGTGCGCGAGAAGGTCGAAGTCGTGGCTGGTTGCCGCACGATAGTGTATGCCGATTCTGACGACGAGTTACGGAGGCAGCTTGAGGCGCTACCCGATGTTCGTCTTGTGCCTGTATCCATTGGTAATGACGAGCAGGGCGTCCGCACTGTTTTCCATGCCCTTGCAGCCGCTGTGTTTGCCGAGCTTGGTCTCGATGCGCAGGAGGCGTATTCTTTGCCGATAAGCGACACGCGCCGCGATATATCGCATGGCTGTTTTGGCAATGTTGTGGTTCGCGACCGCTTTACCTATGATCTGCGTTCGCTTGAAGACACTCTCGACTTTTTCAGGCGTCACTGCAATCAAGAATGTGATAAAATACTCGTGCTCGGAGATATTCTTCACGGCCCTATTGCCGACGAAGCGCTTGCCGCGCTGTATGCGCGCGCGCTTGAGCTCGCGCGTCTTGCCGGTATCGGCAAAGTGCTTGCCGTGGGCGATGATATGCGCAAGGTGGCATTCTCGTTCGAGGGCTTGGGCTTTGTGGAAATGGCAACAGATTCGCCGCGCTATACCTCGGCTATTGAGAGCGGTGATTTATGGCGTGATAGCCGGATACTCCTTTTCGGAAATCAGGACGGCGATATCGCGCCATACAGCCGCGCGCTCGAGAGTGCCGACCATGATACGACTCTCGAAGTCGACCTCGATGCCCTGGTGCATAACTATAATTATTACCGCAGGCTGCTTCCTCCCCGTACAGGAATGGTGGCTATGGTGAAGGCTTCGGCTTATGGCATGGGAGCGGAAGAGATCGGCCGGGCTTTGCAGAGTCAGGGTGCGGCATATCTTGCCGTTGCCGTTGTCGATGAGGCTGTTGCCTTGCGCGATGCCGGTATAACGATGCCGGTAATGGTGCTTAATCCGATAACCAACCGTTATCATACCTTGTTTTCCTATAATCTCGAACCGGCCATATTCTCGCCCGAGGAACTTAACCGTATGCTTGCCGAGGCGAAGACGGAAGGCGTGTCGGGATTCCCTATCCATATAAAGATCGATACGGGTATGCACCGTGTGGGCTTTCTCGAAAATCAGATTGATTATATAGCGGAGGTTCTCCAAGGGCAGGAAAATGTAAGGGTTGCGTCGGTGTTCACGCATCTTGCAACTGCCGACTGCCTTGATATGGACGAATATACCGCCGGGCAGATAGAGGCTTTCCAACGTATTGCCGGGAAGCTTGCCTACCGGCTTGGCTATAATCCTAAGCGGCACTACCTTAATACCGCCGGAATGATGCGGTTTGCCGATAGCGGTGATTATGATATGGCACGCCTTGGCATTGGGTTGTACGGTATATCGCCGTATGCGGGACCAGAGGCTGCGTTCTTAAAGCCGGTGGCGGCTTTCCGTTCGCGAATAATATCGCTCAAGCATTGGCCTGCCGGTACTCCGATAGGCTATGGCTGCAAAGGACGGACTGAGCGCGACAGCATAATTGCCACCGTGCCTGTGGGATATGCCGATGGCGTGAACCGTCATCTCGGAAATGGCGGCGCGGGATTCGTTGTGCGCGGGGTAGAGTGTCCCACCATAGGCAATATATGTATGGACTTGTGCATGGTAGACGTGACCGACGCTCAGGGTGTGTCCGTTGGCGACAGTGTGGAAATTTTTGGTTCCCAAATGCCGGTAGAGCGCTTGGCGGAAAGACTGGGCACCATTCCCTATGAGATTCTGACTTCTGTTTCTCCGCGAGTGCGTCGCACGTACTTCTACGTTTAACAGTTTATTGCAATTGCCGGTATGTACGAGGCCGAGAACGCTAAGGCTGAATCGTTTTTCGAGTGGGCGCAGGCTCACCCGAAATTCGGTTTGCTCTTTGCGGCTCTTCTGCTTGCCGTGTGGCTCGCGGGCTTGCTATTTGGCTGGAAATGGGCGTGCCACTGGCAGTTTGGCGGCAAGCTGTGTCTTTTCGATGATTGCTCGCCCAAAACACGCCGCCGAGTTCAGATTGCGCTAATCGGCGTAGCGTTGGCCGTCTGCCTTACGATGTTCTTTGTGTGGAAGTAACAGTATGAAAAATGGTAATCGCAACAGGATCAGCATCATCGACTATCTATGGTATGTTTGAATTACTGTCGATATTATGTATCCAAGGATATGTCGCTCCAGTCTTTTTCTTTGGAAATGATCCACTCCAATGCTTTGCGGCGTTCCATAACGACTTCTTCGTTTAGCTCTCCGCAATTTGTTATCGGGTTTATGCGGTGGTCGACACAGGCCCAGTGGTAGTTGTAGTATAAATCGACCATATCCAATATTTCGGATGGTTGGCGTAGTTTGCAGGAGGCCTTGAAATCTTCAAACTTATGGAATGGTTTGATGAATTGGAACAAATTGTGAGGGCCATCAGGCTCGCACGGCGCTTCCATTTCTTCAGTGGAAACAAGACCGAGAACCCACGCCAATGAATAGCAGCATTCGATTGTCCAACTCAGGTTTATGGCTGTTCGTTCATCGCATTCTTCAAGCAATTTTATCTCTGCGGGGAATAGATAATTTTTGAGTCGGAATTCGTCCACCGCCTGTTCTGTTATTTCCTTTCCCTCCGTTTCGTAGTAGTGGCGGTCTTGCATATAGTCGCACGCAAGCATCGAGAAGAAAAGGCTCGCAATGAAACGTTTGCAAATTTGATTCTCGCTTTTGTAAAGTTTGTAATTACCTATCAGAGGAAGCCCTTTGCAGTAGTCTACTGCCAAAGCGTCGAGCTTTTTGATGGTTTCTTCCCTGCGTTTTATGGCGGTTTCCTTATCAGTATTCATACTATTCACCCATTATATTATACTTTCTCTCTTGTAGTCAGTTATGGAATGTCCTAACTGAGCTATTAGCTCTTGGACAGTTAATCGTTTGTTGATTATTTGTAGGAGTTCATCGTTGGTTGCACCGACCAGCTGTACAAATTGTAGCTTCCCGTTTGGGCTTGAAATTTCACCGGCTTCGTCGAGTATGGTGACGAATCCTGTTATATTTGACAATCCTTCCGAATCAATGCCGTTATGTTGACCCGTATAGATATATTCAAAAGGTTGGAATATAGAACCATTCGAGAATGTTTCTCCTGCCAATAATTGGAATATGCCACAAACGCATTCCAACTCATCTTGCACATTCTTCAAAGACGATTTTTTCAGTTTCAGGGTGAGTTCAAATCCATAACCGCTGTATTCCGTGTTGTCCGACTCTTTTTCATAAAGCTCAGACAGCCCATAAGATACAAAATGAAAGTAATCGTCGCTTTCGTATACATCTATATTGTCCAACGGTCCTCCTCCGAGTCTATATGAAAACAGAGGCGCGAAATGCAGTGGTTCCGTTTGATTCAGGTATAGTTTTCGGAATGTGTTCGCTATTGCATTCCAACCTGTCATATTTTCTTCTCTTTCCATCTTATTTTTATGTTTTGCCGGTCTATCCTGATATGTTTGCATTGGCAATGCCTTTCTTCAAAGAACCATGAATCTCGATGGTATGCCCCCAAAACATATCGTCATCATTATAGTACGCAGTAAAGCTACCGCCTGACGTTATGGAAATTTCCGAAAGTGCAATACGATCAGCAAATGCTTCCTCAGTGATTGGCTTGGCGTCGTTGTTTTCTTCGTCCTCAGCCAGCCAGTCGTTGGCAAGTGCGGTGAGTTTCTTTGCTGCAAATTCACGCATGGTTTTATCCCATGTTTCCTGTTCGACAACCAGCTTTTTTGCCGCAGTACGAACACGGCTCCATGAGGATTTGCTCTCCGGGTTAACCTCAAGCATGAAAGAAACATCGTTGCCGTTCCATAAGAGGGTGGTTTCAAATATGCCAAATTCCCGATTTAGAATCAGTGTTCCCAGCACCTTGTCTTCTATGACCACAGGCTTGTTGTATTCCTCCAAGACCGCCTCTAACTCCGGGCAGGAAACCGCCTGTTCCAGCACCTCTGTGACAGCCCAGCTGTTGAATTTTTCAGGGGTAGTATGTTCAGGTACATACTTATCCAGCAGTTTCCTGACCTTGATGCGGCAGATTTGTCCTCTCTCAAATCGTTTCCAACCTCTTTCGCTATTTTTTTCTTCCTCGGTGACGGGCCATTCCAGCCGTCCCTCTCGAATATTGACTTCTCCGCTGGCACAAAACACCATGCCCAGAGATATGACGGTCATATCCCAGAACCCATTGTCATATCCGGCGCCCAAAGTGTTTTGAATCAGGACGATTACCTCCTTTTCCTCAGAAGCGTATCGCTCATAGAATTTATCAAACTGATTGCTCATATGCGTCTATTTTTGATGATATTTTGAGAAGTGCGTCCATCGTTCGCAAAGTTAACGAAAAATGGCTGTTTGGCACTATTTGCGCCGATTTTTTTGCATTGATGATGCTTGCCGAAATTACTCAGCGCGCTTCTTGAATTAACTCATAACTTTTTCGTAACTTTGCGCTTCGGAAAAAGAAATAAATAGATTTAGACAATGACTGATCTACCCCAGAAATACAATCCTGCAGATGTAGAGGATAAATGGTATGCCTACTGGCTTGAAAACAAGTTGTTCAGCTCTGTGCCGGACGCGCGCGAGGCTTATACGGTGGTTATACCGCCGCCAAATGTTACCGGCGTGCTCCATATGGGTCATATGCTCAATAATACGATACAGGATATTCTGGTGCGCCGTGCGCGTATGCAGGGCAAAAATGCTCTTTGGGTGCCCGGTACGGACCACGCCTCGATTTCTACCGAAACCAAGGTTATAGGCAAGCTCGCAGCCGAGGGCATCAAGAAAACCGACCTCACCCGCGAGGAATTTCTTAGCCACGCGTGGGAGTGGACCGAGAAGCACGGCGGAATAATTCTGCAACAGCTACGCAAACTCGGCGCTTCGTGCGACTGGGATCGCACGGCGTTCACTATGGACGAGAAACGGAGTGCGAGTGTGGAGAAAGTGTTTATCGACCTTTTTGACAAGGGATTGATATACCGCGATCTGCGTATGGTCAACTGGGATCCGCAGAACCGTACCGCCATCAGCGACGACGAGGTGTTCTTCGTCGAGGAGCAGAGCAAGCTTTACTATCTGCGTTACTATCTTGCCGAGGAGCCCGTGCAGCTTGATGCCCCCGAGGGTTCGGTGGTGCATGCCGATGCCGAAGGACGCCATTACGCACTCGTGGCCACTACTCGCCCTGAAACCATCATGGGGGATACCGCGATGTGTATCAATCCTAAAGACCCCAAGAATGCTTGGCTCAAAGGCCGCAAGGTTGTGGTGCCTCTCGTGAACCGTGCCGTACCCGTTATCGAAGACCGCTATGTCGACATTGAGTTTGGCACAGGCTGCCTCAAGGTGACTCCCGCCCACGATAAGAACGACTATATGCTCGGCAAGAACCACTCTCTTGAAACCATCGACATCTTCAACGAGGACGGAACCGTGGCCGAAGTGGCCGGTATGTATGTTGGCATGGATCGTTTCGATGTGCGCAAGGCCATCGCCAAGGATCTTGAAGCAGCAGGTCTTCTTGAGAAAGTAGAGGACTATACCAACAATATCGGACTCTCCGAGCGTACCAAGGTGCCTGTGGAGCCGCGCCTGTCCTTGCAGTGGTTTGTGAAGATGAAGCACTTTGCCGACAAGAGCCTTGCGCCCGTGATGGACGACCTTATCCGCTTCGTGCCCGAAAAATATAAGACCACCTACCGTCTGTGGCTCGAAAACATACAGGATTGGTGTATCAGCCGCCAGCTGTGGTGGGGACACCGTATTCCGGCTTATTTCTATGGCGACGGCAAAGGAAAAGACGAAGCGTTCGTGGTGGCTGCAACCCCTGAGGAAGCTCTCGAGAAAGCCCGCAAGCAGAGCGGCAACGAGGCGTTGCAGGCCGACGACCTGCGTCAGGATCCCGACGCGCTCGACACATGGTTCTCGTCGTGGCTGTGGCCGATTGCCCTTTTCGACGGTATCAATAACCCCGGGAACGACGAAATCAAGTACTATTATCCGACTGCCACGCTCGTCACAGGCCCCGACATCATATTCTTCTGGGTGGCCCGTATGATTATGGCCGGCTATGAGTATGTTGGCGAAAAGCCCTTTGAGAATGTGTACTTTACCGGTATCGTGCGCGACTCTCTGGGACGCAAGATGAGCAAGATGCTCGGTAACTCGCCCGACCCGCTCGAACTGATAGCGCAGTATGGCGCCGACGGTGTGCGTATGGGGCTTATGCTCGCCGCTCCCGCCGGAAACGATATAATGTATGACGACAAGCTCGTGGAGCAGGGACGCAATTTCTGCAACAAGATATGGAATGCTTTCCGCCTTGTAATGGGCTGGGAGGCATCGGCCGAAGCGCAGCCTGAGATTTGCCGCATTGCCGCCGACTGGTTCCGCTCCAAGCTGAACGCCACCGTGGCCGAGGTAGAGGATCTCTTCGGCAAGTTCCGTATCAGCGAGGCTCTTATGGCGGTATATCGCTTGTTCCGCGACGATTTCTCGGCAGTGTACCTCGAGTTGGTCAAGCCAGCTTACGGAAAGCCTGCCGATGAAACCACGCTGCGCGAGGTGACAGCCTTCTTCGACGCCCTTCTGCGTATGCTTCACCCCTTTATGCCGTTTATCACCGAGGAACTATGGCAAGCCATCGAGAAGCGCGCCGACGGCGAATCGGTGATGTACGCCCCGATGCCGGCCGTTGGAGCGGTCGATGCCGATATGCTCGCCCGTATGGACAAGGCTCTTGAGATTGTCAACGGAGTCCGCGGAGTTCGCGCTCGTCGCAATATCCCGGCAAAGGAGGCTGTGAAGCTCCTTGTGATGGGTACGCTCGATGCCGAATCGCAGGCCGTGGTTGCCAAGCTCGCCAATGTGGGTGAAATTGTACTTGGTGCCGAAAAAGACCCCGGAGCGACCACGTTTATGGTCGGGACCGAGGAGTTTGCCGTTCCCCAGAGCGATAATATCGACGTTGAGGCCGAACGCGCCCGTATCGGCAAAGAGATTGACTACCTTGAAGGCTTCCGCGCTTCTGTGATGAAGAAGCTCGCCAACGAACGCTTTGTGTCGCACGCCCCCGAGGCCGTGGTGGCAGCCGAGCGCAAGAAGATGGCCGATGCCGACACCAAGCTCGCCACTCTCCGCGCCGCCCTCGCTGCCCTTGATTGAGAAACTGTTTAACACACATTAGGTAATTACATAACGAGAGCCGGGCAAAACGTCCGGCTCTCGCTTCATATCAAGATAGGTTTATAGGTCGGTGACGCGGGTGGCGAAGAGGCATGCGCCGGTAGTCGTTTCGTTGATTAAGAACACAAACGGGCGGTTGACGTTCATCACCGGCTTTGCAGGCACAGGAGCATCCGGCCCCGGAGCAGTCACCATTCCATTCCATGTAATGGCCGCGCCTTCGGCTCCTTCTTCGGTAAACTCTATTGTGGCCTTTTGGTATATATTAGACTTGGCTTCGATTGTTTCGGTGAAAATGGAATAATTCTGCATTTCTCCGATATTTCTGATGCCCATAGCTGCGAGAGGAGCGTTAAGCCATATTTCCCGTGCTTCTATCTTGAGCTTTGGTAGGGAGAATTCTATAGGCTCATCATTATATTTCAAGTTGGCCAACTTGTCGAGTTCGTCGGAAGCTGTGGACTTGTTGATGTTTGTACCTTTGGCCATTAGCGCCGGTGCGTGCTGTGCTTTTCGCAGTGTTCGCATTTTTTGTCGGTATCGCTGCTTTCTGCGTATTGATGGATTATGATGGAACAGTAGTTAGAGTATCGTGAGGGGCCGGGAACGGGGGGGCCTCCAAGCACGTCATCTTCGTGTTTGCCATATTGAATTATAGGGAAGTTATAGACAATCCATCCTACGTTAACGGCGATATGGCGGTCTTTGCCTGTATCGTTTGCGGGGACTGTAATATCGATACCATCGGCAGATGTGTTATCGATATGGAATCCTTCGATGTCAAACGCGATAGGATTGTGAACCCATACGCAAGGAGGTACGTCGATTTCGTTGCCGATTGTTTGTTCGAGCGACAGGCTTGGGTCGGAAGGAATACCTTATCTAATTATTCTATTCGCAACTAATTGAAACATAGATGTATATAGATTTGATGGTGTACTCGTGGTGTACTAATTAATTGTAAGAATCGAAAATCGGATGCCCGATTTTAGGATTTTTAAGGGACGTTAGTTATATTTAGTTTGATTCTTTTTCTCGATATATCCGAAGATTTGGGAGGGCAGAATGGCTGAACATTGAAAATAAATGATTAACTTTGCAGTCGCAGACTGTTATGCAGAAGCCCGGTCGGGGTTCGAGCGGCGGGATGCAGACATAATGAAAAGCGTTTACTAACGCTCTTTCTTGACGTTCTGAAATCTGGAAAATTATCGGTATAGTCAAGAATGTAGCAAACAGTAGATGCCTTGTGGATATGAATATTCCATCATCAGCAAACGCGAGAGCGAAAGCTGTTGGTGTATATCATATTCTGCGTGAGGCTTCTGCGTTGTTTGCTCGTTCAACTATACCGGGCAATTCCAGAGCCTCAGAACGTGGGACGAGCAACAAGTACGGCTCTCACGCTTTTTTGTTTATTAACGCTACAATGTGAGCCTTGTAGTATGACTGTATATGACAAAGAAAGTTACTGATACAATTTACTTACAATCCTATTTTGAGGAAAAGTTCGATTCTTGGTTTCTTTCAAACTCGACAGACCGAAAGCATATTGAAGATTGCGTTTGCCAATTTATAGATAATAATTTAGATGATTCTATTTATTTGCGGGCAAATGGTGGTCTCGCGTCTGGTCTTTGTTCTTATCCTCATTTTGAGGACGATTTGAAAACGCTAATATCTATACTTAAAGAAATAAATAATTCTGTACGATGAATACGGTAGCAAAAATCGTATGCCTTGTTATGTGTTTTTTGACCAGCACATATGCCGGCTTAATCCAAGCCTCCTCAAATAATCTCAACGTTGAGGTTGTTCAGAACAAAGTTCCATTCAAAGCGGCAACTCCTGATAAATATGATTTGGAGATTGATGGTATATATTTTAAGTACATGACAAAAATTTGAAAACATCGAATTTTGGGGTATAAGTCGG
>ERZ777011.1874-NODE-1874-length-19321-cov-4.826222_pt1 | contig 19321 bp, 17 predicted proteins | sample MGYA00374964_ERZ777011 | MGnify/ENA primary metagenome ERZ777011 (study PRJEB29310, sample SAMD00008975) | mouse gut metagenome | study: EMG produced TPA metagenomics assembly of the Metagenome analysis of fecal microbiota from mouse which was promoted...
AAAAGCCCCTTATAGGGGCAATGCAAGCCACCGGCTAAGCCGGTGGTCTTGACTTCCGGCTTACATCTGAATAACCCTGTCTGCAAATACTGCTTCTTCCTCGCGGTGAGTGGTGTAAATAACGGCAGCTCTGCTGCTTCTTATATAGTTCATCAGCTTTTCGGCGTGTTCCCTGTCCAGGGACGCTGTAGGCTCGTCGAGAAGAAGCAGTTCCGCATCACTGTTGGAAAAGGCTCTGGCGGCATTCACTCTCTGCTGTTCCCCCCCTGAAAGCTGGGATATGGAAGAAATTTCACGGCTTGAAAAAGCAGATACCCCTACAGCATTTTTTATTTCCTCCGGGCGTATGTCACTGAAACTGCCCATTAAAATATTATCGTCAATGGTGGTTTCGTAAAGCTGAGATGCGGCGGGCATATAGGAGAAAATATGGTTTTCCCTAAAATATTCAGGATCATTTGCCGGAGATTTGCCAAATAGTGTTATACTGCCGGATGTGGCCGCATACATCCCCATAATACAGCGGAGCAATGTGGATTTTCCACTGCCGTTTTCCCCCATGATCGCAATATGCTCCCCTTCTTTTACACATAAATTGATATCCGACAGTATTTTTCTGCCCTCTGCTTCAAAACATAACCCGTTAATGACCAAGGCACAGCTACTGTCAGAGCTTTGAGATTTTTTTTCTCTTTTCAGGCTGAAAAGCTCCTTACCATTGTCAATTGGTACGGTATTATATGGGATATATGCCGCCATTTCCTGAATATTTTGAGTTTGAGTTCCTGATTCTTCAATAATGCTTCTAACAGAAGCAAGATTCCCTCCTGATATTTTCACCCTGCCGGGCAAAAATCCCAAAACAGGATAGATGAATCCGCTTACCAGTTCGCTGATGACTCTTTGCAGGGAAATATAAAGATTATTTTTATATAATTGTTCAGCCTCAACATGGAATATATCCCTTCTGGTTTGGTCAAAACGGCTTTTTATTATGCTCTGCAGGCTGTTCATAGTAATGAAATCTGCTTTATACATGAGCTCCTCAATGTTTTTATTCTTTTCTGCTTCAAAGCCCTGGAGCTGGGAGGCATATTTTTCAGAGATGCCTCCTATCTTTTTGCCTGCAAAAATTGTGATACCTATATGAGCCATAATAAAAAATGAAACGGTATCATGAACGTTGACCGATAAAAGCAGCAGAACGCCTATTACGATCACACTGATTACCGACCGGATAATCATCACCCATAATGAGAGGGCGGAATCGGTAAAAGCGGTGATATTCTGGAGCAAATCCTCATCGTTATAGTTTGCCTCCCTTTGATCGTAGGGCAGCGCAAACAGATCCTTATACAATTCTGCCGAGCCTCTGTAAATAAGGTTTGCACACATTACATTTCCATATACATTTACGATGTAGTCCAATGCCAGCATGAAGACCGTTGCCAGAATTAATAAAATAATCATCAATGGGGTTACACCCATGCCGCTTTCTATTTTGCCGATAACATATTGTATCATGATGGGCGCGGTCAAAGGCAGTGCAAAAGACGTGAAAGAAAACACCATCAGCAAAGCCGCAAATTTCAGCTTATGATTTTTTAAAATGATGGCGGTGGATTTAAGTCTGTTTAACAGTTTCATTGTCCTTTTCCCATTCCTTTCATATATCCCATATCGAGAATCTTTACACCCCCCAGGGAACTATCCTCAAAATCCGTATGCGAGGACATAATAAGTATTTGTTCTTTTTCTCTGATTTGTGTAAGGATTTTTCCGAATATCTCCCTTCGTGAGCCGGGGTCAATTGCAGAGAAACTTTCATCGGAAATGATTACGTCATAATCTCCGTAAAAGGCTCTGGCAAGACATATTCTCTGCTGTTCTCCCGAAGATAGATTAAGCATGGAAACTGGAGTGTCTATACCCCCTTGAAATTTGGGGACAAGGTTTTTTAATCCCGTTTGCTCCAAGGCATAATCAAGCTTAATTTCATCTGCATCCTGAAACATTGTGATATTTTCTTTCACTGTACCTGAAATAAGCTGAGGTTCCTGATTTAAATACAAAATTCTTTTCCAAAAGGAGCTTTCCTTAATGCTTTTCAGATTTTTACCGTTACAGATGATATTTCCTTCATAGCCTTTAATCAGATCTGCAAAAATTTTCAGCAGGGTGGATTTACCGCAGCCTGACACTCCATTTAAAATCAAACATTCACCTGATTTTATGTCTATATTTAAGTTTTCAAAGAGACTTTTTCCCTGTAAGGCTTCTTTTCCCTGTAAAGCCTTTTTTTCATAGAATGTTTCTTCCTCTCGTCCATCTTCATAGGCAAAGCTTAGATTTTGCGCCGAAATGGAAGTAATCTTTTCTATATCTTCAATTCCGTCAGAAGTTTCAACCTGTGAGGTCAGCAAAGCATTTATTCTGCTGTTCATGCCCTTAAGCTGCTGATAATCAGAAATACAGGCGGGAATTTGATATAGAGCAGTGGTCAAAAAACCCACTGCCGCCAAAAGTACAATCAAGTCGCTGGTTTCAATGCTGCCCCTGGAAACACCATATCCCCCGATTAGCAGTATGACACAGGTATTCAGGATTGTGTTTGCGGAACCTAAAATTCTCTGCATTGTCATTGTGCCTAAGATTTTTCCCTGGTCAATCTTGTAGTCAGCAATTTCTTTTTGATAGGGTTCAATAACTCTTTCACCGTTGAGAACATAGGCAGCTTCACGATTTCGCACCAGCTCCGCATTGTGATTGTAAATGGCACCCATATGAAAATAGAGCCTTTCATTCTGTTCCGGCAGTTTTCTTCCCCTGTAGGCGCTTATTGAGATTGCTGCCAGGGATATGAAAAGGGTCAAGGCCAGAAGCCAGGGCTCAATCATAATGACATATATACTTGTTAAAATTACCGAGACAGCAGTTCCTGAAATTTTTAGTATAAATCCTGAAAGCTGCTCAGAATAGGTAAAAATATCATTTCGAATAATGGGCAGCATTTTTTCGGCATTTTCGTTGTTTTTATAATTTGCGCCAAGCCAAATGTCTAAAGCATTTTGCTCCAATGCTTCTATCAGTCTTTGCTTAATTGCCAAAGCCTTATTATTTTGAACGCAGAGAAGCAATGCTGATATAATTACGCTGACTGAAAATACTGCAAGTATGCCCCATAGCTTGTTTGGATTTTTTGTTAAAACACTGTCCGCCAAAAGCCCTATGCACTCCAAATAAACGATACTCAGACCTGAACTCAAACAGACGGCAAGTCCCGCCGCAAACAAGCTGCCGGCAGATTTTTTTAGAATATCTTTTGATTGGGTATTCATTTTTATTTTTCCCTCATAGCAAAGTAAAATGTAACCTGTCTTTATAAAAAATCTTATCATAAGCTTCAATAGATTTCAATGAAAAACCATCAGCGGCCCGATGTGGTATATCGTCCGGACCTGCGCGGCCGGTTAATAAAGTAGAAACTATTTCCAATCGTGATAAAAAAATAATACACTTATATATAGCATAAACGACAATTTTATGATAAAGTATTCATGTTAAGCATATAGAGATAAAAGCGCAAAGTAAAGCAGACTTCAAAGCGACAGATGAAGTTGGAAGCGCGCGTGAAGGAGATACGAATGAGCTATGAGGAATTAAATTTAAAAGGCTTTATATACGAAATGAAAGAAGTATCAAGTGGTCCTCACCCACGAAAATTTTGTTTTGTACTGGGGGCAGGTGCTTCGATCTCTTCCGGAATAAAATCAGGCCAGGAGCTGGTTACATAATGTATAAAAATTGAGGATTAACAAAAACGCCATTGCCTGATTTTATAATAAACATATGAGAACAAATGCAGGCCGCAATATTATGAAAGGAATCAGGGTAATTGCCCTAAGTCTTCAGAGAGGTGAGCAAATGGAAATGGAAGTACGCAATTTAGTAAAAACATATGTCAAGAAAAAGAATAGGATTGAAGTATTAAAGAATTTTAATTATACCTTTACAGGCCGAAATATCTACCTGGTCAAGGGCAGGTCGGGGGTTGGTAAATCAACGCTGCTGTCCATACTGGCATTGATGGATGACTGCGACTCGGGAGAAATTATTTATAACGGAAAGGACATTACGAAGCTGCAAAAAGGCGAGAAGGCCGATTTCCGCTATCATAATATAGGGTATGTCTTTCAGGAGTATAATCTGTTTTCCGCATTGACGGTGGAAGAAAATGTTATGATGGCATTTGCGGAAGATAAAGTAAAGCAAAAGGAGTTGGATCATATAGATGAGATTCTTCGGAAAATAGGGCTGCATGAAAGGAAGCATCATAAGGCCAGCGAGCTTTCGGGGGGAGAGATGCAGCGGGCCGCCATTGCCAGAGCATTTGTGAAAAAACCTTCCATTTTAATATGTGATGAGCCTGTATCGAATTTGGACGAAGACAACACCAATGAAATCAAGAAAATATTATCCTCGTATGTGCAGCAAAATGATGTGATTTGTATTATTTCCTGCCATGGAAATGTTATGGATGAGATTGCATCAAATATTATAACCTTGAAATAGCATGGCTGGTTTTGGAGGGAGGAAAAAGGATGAGTCATATTATTTGGAAGGAATTGTTACGATCAAAAAAGTATATGACATTGCTTTATATTATAGTTACATTTATGTTTTTCATAGTAGGTGTTTTGGTTATAAACCACAACAGGGATATGGCCGGGTTTGTTGGCCCTGACATAGAAATTTACGGGACGTTAGTAATGGATGAAAATCCGTATGCGTATTGCTCGACGCTGAATGTGGAACAATGGGAAGTTTTAAATCATGAACAAGTGGATGTTTATTATATGATTATTCGGAATCTTGTGGAGCTGACGGATAATACTACTCTTGCACGCGTAGGATTTTATCTTTTAGGGTGTCCGGTAGACTTTATAAATAACAGGCTTTCAGAATATATCGTGGAAGGAAGGGTGCCGGAGCTGGGCCGTCATGAAGTAATGATGGGAGAAAATATGGCCCGGCTGTACGGATTGTCAGTGGGGTCTGTGTTTGATCATTCGCTGGTTTCCACATCGGCATATCAAGATGATGGAATTGTCGGCATTGCAATCAGCGTGGAAGAAGATGCACGGGAAGATGAGGCGCAATGGACTGTGACCGGGATTATCAGTAGCCATCAGAAGCAACTGGATTGTAGCTTATTCCTGCCGGTAGAAGAGGAAAAGATTTCGGATTTGAGTAATAAAGTCAATATATACTTAAACGGAAAGGTTACGGGGAAAGAATATCTGCAGATAAAAAATGAGATATTGGAAGGCATGGGTGAAGTGCGGGGATACCTGTATCAATATTACTATGAAAGGATAAAAAAGCAGAACGAGGCAAGGTTTATCATTTTTTCCGTAGCGGTCAGTATGTTGGTGATTACTTATATACTGATGATTTATATCTTCAAAAGCGATGCCAGAAAAATAGGAATATTGAATGCTTTGGGATTAAAAAACGGCACCATTACAAAGTATTATTTGTCCCTGTTTTCTATCATATGTCTGCTGGGCTTTGTGACATCGATTATATTGATTTCTTTATATAATATTTATAAAAACAGCAGTTTGGTGGTTATACTGGGGGTATCGGAAACAGCTTATGCGTTGGATTTGAAGACATGCCTGATCTTAATTTCAGGTGGTATCCTTTTCCTGCTGTTACTGGGAGTCATTGTCAGTGTGAAGGTTTACCGCTGCAGGATCATGTATTCTGTTGCACAGAAATAAGCGGGGTGGACAGTATGCTTTATTCTATTTTAAAAAAAGAGGTCATGTCTTCAAAGAAAATATATCTACAGACAGGCTTTTCTTTTATCATGGTTTTTCTGTTGGGCTTTCTTACTGTAGTTTATTGGAATTATACCAAAATCGAGACCAGAGGGCATGATGTTGTTTTTTCCGGTAACCACGTTGAAAGTTTTGGGGATTGGCAGGTTATTGACCGCGGTGATGAATTATTGAATGCCTTGGATGATACGGCCGGATTAAAGGCATATGGGATCTTCATGAGCCCGATTACAAAAAATGCGGAGCCGTTATACGTAGTAGCATGTTCGGGGCAATTTTTTGAGGACAATCTATTTCCTTATATTGTTTCCGGGTCTCGTGAGTACGGCGAAAATATCCTTTGGATTGGAAATGTATTTGCTGCGATTACTGATCTGAAGGTGGGGGGTACTGTAGACGGGGAAGCCGTACATTTGACAGTGGGAGCAATCGTAGATACATTTGACGCGAAATACAATAACGCAATGTTCATGTGCTTGGATGACAGTGTTTACAATAGAATCGTCATAAATTTTGAAGACAAGGCCGGAAAAGAAAATTATTATTCAGTAATATCCCGGTTTCGTAACGAGGCAGGGCTAAACGGATTTGCCGATGAGCCGTATCGGGATAAGGAAAAGGCCAGGAAACAGATGAAGCAGGTGGGATTTGCACTGTGTGCCTTTGCATTCTTTTTCGCAGTATTGCCGGTAGCTTATTTATTAAAGGGTCAGCAGCAGAAAATGGCGATCTTATATACCCTGGGGTATAGAAGAGGGAAAATTATCAGGGTATATCTTCGCCTGATTTTTACGCCGTTTCTTGTTTCGTGTCTGCTGGCAAATGTGATGATTGCTTTGGTGACAGGTCTGAAAGACAAAATTGATTTCAGTGATATAATACAATATGCTGCATATGATAAAGAATTTATCTTTGTTCAGGGGATCGCGGCCGTCGTGTTATTTCTTATATCGGTGATTTCCTTGACGGCTTTCACCCGGAATAGTCGAAGAACATTGAAGGTTATGTAGCAAATATATGATAAATAAAAAGGGGGGCGATGCTATGCAGGAAAGATTTATCAAAATTTATTCACAGGGCAGAATGAGAAAGATAGAGATCTGGGAGGACCGGGCAACAGGGGTGCAGTACCTCTATGTGAAGGAGGGGTATGGAATAGCAATCACGCCGCTGCTGGATAAAAAGGAAAGAATGGAAAGCAGACAGATAGATAAATGAAAAATATTCTCCCCGGTTATGCCGGGGAGAATATTTTTCCCGCGGTGCACCCGGCGGCGCATGTTTCGGTGCCTGACTGCCTGCAGGCAGTTTGCCTGGCGGGAGGAGTGTCTGAATTGCTATGAATTAAATAAAGCCTTCCACAAGGTAATATTTTAGCCCTTGCAAGCGGCAGGAAACTATTATATAGTAATACATGGCGGATTGCTATTACAGGGGAAGAAAGAGATTTGGCGGGCAGACGAAAGTGGTTTATCAGCCGGAAGGATTTCAGGAGCAGGATACGGTTATGGAAGTGATGGAACTGGTGAAATTATTGGAAATACCCGAAGAAGTGGAAAGAAAGCTGGCGGAATATGGGAACAGCAGAGATATTATTATTTCCGATGATATGACAGCAAAAATTTTAAGGCGCAACCAATGGGAAGAAGGACTCAAAAACCTGCAGGAGGCGTTGGGGGATGATCCCACAGGAGTAAAAATACTGTGGGAGCTGCTCCATATTGTCAGTACTTATTCCTATGGCGAATACAGGAAACGCGGCATTTCTGATGAGATATTTGCGGCTACCATGAAATTTTGCACCAGGTTTTTGCGGGAGCGCTATCATACCTATGGGGATTACAATTTCGTGTGGGCATGGTGGTTTCCACGACAGATTTCCTTAAATGAATATCGGATCGGCGCGCTGGAATATGAATTTGTGGACGGTGAAGAGAGAGAAATTGCAATCCATATTCCTTCGGATGCGGATATGGGGAGGGAGTCGGTTTTCCGTTCTCTGGAGGACTTTAAGCAGTTCAGGAACAGATATTTCTCGGGATGGGCAGATGTGGGCATGACGTGCGATACCTGGATGTTAATGCCGGAATTAAAAGATATGTTAGGGGAAGGCTCCAATATAGCTGCATTCCAGAAGCTGTTTGAGATCGACCGTGTGGATTATGAAGCAATGTGGTATATGGGGTGGATTTTTCCGGGGAGGGAAACGATTGATGAAAGCTTACCGGAGGAGACCACGCTTCAGCGGAACCTGAAAAAGTATCTGCTGGCAGGGAAGAAATTCGGAGTTGCCAGGGGGCATCTTGGTGTAAAGGAAAGTTCTAAGGCCGTATAGCAGACTTTTCTATAGGCTGCCTTGCTGGCGTGGTTGATAGAAAGGACAGCCGGCAAGGCTGTAAGGAAAGGATAATGAGATATCAGATCAGACATGCACTGGTACAGTATGGTGCGGAAACCATACTGAAGGATGCAAATTTTGAAGTGCGCGACAAGGAGAAGATTGCTGTCGTGGGTAGGAACGGATGCGGCAAGACTACGCTTTTAAAGCTTATTGCCGGGGACATTACCATGAGCAACCCGGACAGCGATGAAGAATGCGGTATCACCATGGCAGGAAAGCAGGAGATCGGGTTCCTGCGCCAGGTAAATTTTGAAGACAGGGATGTGACGGTGGAAGAGGAAATCAAAAAGACCTTTGCACCGGTGTTTGCGTGTGAAAAACGCATGAGCGAGCTGGAAGAAGAGATGAAGGCCTCAGACAGTCCGGCTCTTCTAAGTGAATACGACGGCCTGCAGAGGCAGATGGAGGCACTGCGGGGTTATTCCTGGCAACAGGATATGGAGATCATGTTTCAGCGGTTTGGATTTGCACTGGAGGACCTGCAGCGCCCCATCGGCAGCTTTTCCGGAGGACAGCAGACCAAGGTGGCATTTATCAAGCTGTTGCTGCACAGACCGGATATTATGCTGCTGGATGAGCCGACCAACCATCTTGACCTGCCTACGATTGAATGGCTGGAGGGCTATCTGAAAAATTATGACAAGGCCGTGGTAATTGTCTCCCATGATCGAATGTTCCTGGATCGGGTGATTGATGTGACCTATGAGATCGAATATCATGAAATGAAGCGGTATCCGGGCGGTTATACCGCGTTTATGAAGCAGAAGGAAGAAGCGCTGGTCAAGCAGGAAAAGGATTACGAGGAACAGCAGAAGGAGATTAAGCGTCTCACCGAGTGGATAGAAAAGTGGAAGAATACGCCCTCCAAGGTGGCTGCCACCCATTCCAAGCGTATGGCTATCGAACACATGGTAAAAATTGAAAAGCCCCGGCGATTTGACACAAAAGCATTTCATGCCAGGTATACGCCCAGGATAGAGAGCTATACCAATGTGGTTCAGGCCAAGGAGCTGGCCATCGGCTATGATTATGTGCTGAGCCGGGTGTCTTTTTTGCTGCAGAAAAAGGAACGGCTTGCCGTGATTGGGGAGAACGGTAAGGGAAAATCTACCCTGTTAAAGACCCTGATCGGGGAGCTGCCTTCCCTGGGCGGCGAGTTTAAGATCGGCCAGAATGTGGAATGGGGATATTTTGACCAGCAGAAAGCAGTGTTGGATGATGCGGATCCGGAACAGACGGTGTTGGACAATTTCTGGGAGGAGTATCCCGGTTATATGCGGGAGGAAGTACGCAGTGCCCTGGGCGGATTTCTTTTTTCCGGTGAGGACGTAATGAAAAAGATGGGGCAGCTTTCCGGAGGAGAAAAGGTCAGGCTTTCTCTTTGCAAGATGCTGCAGACCAGGCCCAATCTGCTGATTCTGGACGAGCCCACCAACCATATGGATATTATCGGCAAGGAAGCTTTGGAGAAGATGCTGAACGAGTATGAGGGTACGGTATTGTTTGTTTCCCATGACAGATATTTTATCAGCCGGATTGCCACGGGGATTCTGGAGTTTTCCCAGACAGAAGTGAAACAATACAAGATGAATTATGAAGATTATCTGGCGGAGAAGCAGAAGGAGGCGGGCCAGGGCAGCGGCGGTACTGGGGTTAAAGGGCCTTATACCGGGGCTTATTCTTCAGAATATCAGGCGGCGTATACAGGAGCCGGGAGCCAGTCTGACGGAGCCGGGGGAAAAGATGCCTCCGGCAGTGATCTGCCTACCCTGAACGATGTGTTTGATAAGAAGACCTATTACAACCCGGGAAAGATCCGTTCCCGGCTGCAGAACCAGCTGGCAAAATACGAAAGGCTGCTGTCGGAGAGCGAGGAAAAGCTGGCAGAGCTGAAGCTGCAGCTTCTGGATCCGGCGCTGGCAAGCAGTTATCCAAAGCTGATGGAGCTTCAGACAGCCATCGAGGCGGAGGAAAAGAATCAGGAGAGCCTTCTGGAGAGGATGGTGGAAACGGAGACGGAGCTGGAAAACATGTAGGACGGCCAGGGTGTATGAAAAAAGTTGCTTTTCGCTAAAACGTTGTCATATATTGTACTGTTGGGCAAAAAATGTATATGCTATGTTGTATATAAACAGTAAATCATATGCTGACAATGGACAAGCCGAACTGGAGAGCGAAATGGAACAGGGATCGAGGAAAAAATTTACCGCTCTGGACGCGGAGCTTTTGTGCGAATGTAAGACAATTACTGCGCCCCTGGATTACTCCATGGATATGCACAATCATGACGGATATGAGGTTTTGCTGGTTTTGGGGGGGGTTGTCAACCTCTACACGGAGTCCGGCGGGAGCAGGCTGGAGCGGGGAGACCTGGTATGTATGGATGAACTGGATTTTCACCGGGTGGAGGTGATTACCAGGGAAACATATGACCGCATTGTGGTGAACGTCAAAAGGCATGTGCTGGAGGCGGCCTCCAGCAGGCAGACAGATTTGCAGACCTGTTTCCGCCGTACACATCTGAGCCATGTGAATGTCGTTCATCTCTCTGAGGAAGAGGTGCAGCAGATGAGCTTCTGTGCCCATTCGCTTCAAAAAAGCCTTCTGCGGAAGCAGCCTGGCGACGAGATCCTGGCGGATGCCTATCTGAAACAGATTATGGTCACGGTAAACCGCCATTTCCTGGAGCAGGACATTCTGCCCCGTATGGAGATTATGCCGGAACTGGTGATGGAAACATTTAATTATATTGAAAATCACCTGGCGGAAGAAATTACCCTGAAAAGCCTGGAGGAAAATCTGCATTACAACGGGACTTATATCAGCAGGTGCTTTAAACGGATAGCGGGTATATCCCTGCAAAGCTATATTTTAGCAAAGAAAATAATGCTGTCCTGCAAGCTGTTGAGGGAGGGCATACCTCCCTGTGACGTGTGCGATATGACAGGGTTCAACAGCTATTCCAATTTCTCCCGGACCTTTTCGAAGCAAGTGGGGAAATCCCCTAAAAAATATCAGATTGAGAACAGATAGCAATGCTGCGTTGGCATGTGAGATTTCACATGCCGTTTTTTTAAGGAAACTGTACCGTCAGGCGCGCACAGTAAGAGTGCGAAGCCTGTTTTTTATGTCGCATTTCGCTAAAAAACAAGTTCTATATTGTGTAGGTGCATAGAAAAATGGTGTGATATAGTTGAAATGTGTACAAAATAGACAAAGGAGGCACAAGATGAAAAAGAATACTACCAGAAAAAAGCCCAATCGAACCCTTGTGAAAATGTGGAATTACAAGTGGATTTACCTGATGCTTGTTCCGGTGATGGCCTATTACATTATCTTTAAGTATATTCCGATGTATGGAATCACGATTGCCTTTAAAGATTACAATGTATTTAAGGGTGTGTTTGAAAGTCCCTGGTGCGGCCTGGATGTGTTTGAAAAGATTTTAAGCAATAAAAACTTCTGGGAGGCCATCAAGAATACACTGCTTTTGAACATGCTGACGCTTGTGGTCAGTTTCCCGCTGACAATCATTGTGTCGCTGATGTTGAATGAGGTGATAAGCGGTAAATTCAAGAAAGTGACCCAGTCCATCCTGTACCTGCCGCATTTCATTTCCTGGGTGGTGGTGGCCGGCATTGCGACAAACCTCTTTTCCATGCAGGGCGGGACTGTCAACCATATTCTGAATAATCTGGGAATAGACTCCGTTCCCTTTTTGAGTAATAACGCCTGGTGGGTTTTCACTTATGTTATCTGTAATGTCTGGAAGGAGATCGGCTGGGGTACCATAATCTACCTGGCAGCCCTGACGGGGGTGGACGAGAGCCTGTATGAGGCGGCATACCTGGACGGGGCATCCAAGTTCCAGAGGCTGATTTACATTACCCTTCCTTCCATCAAGTCGGTGATCGTGACCATGCTGATCCTGCAGATCTCCAAGATGATGACCATCGGTCTGGACGCTCCTCTGCTGTTGGGCAACAAAAAGGTCATGGGTGTGTCGGAGGTTATCAGTACCTATACATACCGGCTGGGTATTGAACGGGCCAAATACAGTGATTCTACGGCAATCGGTCTGTTCCAGTCCGTTATCAATATCATTATCCTGTTTGTGGCAGACAAGTTTGCCAAGGCCATCGGCGAAGACGGAATCATTTAACGGCACGGATGACAAACTCTATCTTGTTAAGAAAGGAACGGAATATGAAGAAGAAAAAAATAACGGTGGGTCAAGTGATAAACGGCATGCTTTTGCTGATACTGGCGTTCGTCTGCCTGTATCCTTTCCTGAATGTAATTGCCTACTCCCTGAGCGGGTACAATGCAGTCTTGTCCGGGAAGGTCACCTTTTACCCGATTGATTTTACCCTTGGCGCCTATCAGCAGATCCTGGGTAAAACCCAGATCTGGAATTCCATGAAAACAACCGTGCTGGTAACACTGATGGGTACGGGTTTAAGCCTGGTCCTTACGATCTTTGCCTCCTATGCCTTGTCCCGCAACGATCTGCCGGGAAGGAAATTCCTCACGGGAATGATTCTTTTCACCATGTATTTCGGGGGCGGCATGATTCCTACCTTCCTGGTGGTGAAAGGTGTGGGCTTATATGACACTCTGGGAGCCCTGTTTATTCCTCAGGCTGTGAATGTCTTCAACTTTATCGTCATGCGGACATTTTTCAGAAACCTGCCGGAGAGCCTGGAGGAAGCAGCCAGGATTGACGGAGCCTCCTACCTGCAGGTTCTGGTCAAAATCGTGCTTCCGCTTTCCCTGCCCATCATCGCTACCATTGGATTGTTCTACGCGGTGGGCTATTGGAATACATACTTTGATGCGCTGATATACATACAGGACCCGAACAAGTACACTCTGCAGCTCCGTCTGAGGAGTCTGCTGTTCGGCGAGGAATTGAATAATTCGGGAGTGAACCTGGAGGGGCTGGGTACCCAGGTTATGACACAGTCCCTGAAGATGGCCACCGTGGCCGTTTCCACCATTCCGATTCTGATCGTGTACCCCTGGCTGCAGAAATATTTTGTCAAGGGCGTTATGGTGGGCTCTGTGAAAGGATAATGAATTGCCCCAGGGTATTCATTATAGTAACTGCGGCCTTTCGGCCGGACATCGGGACGGCGGGGCTGCGTAACAAAAGTAACTCTTAGAAAGGGAGGAAGTATCGTGAAGAAAAAAGCAATTTCTTGTATGCTGGCAGTGTCCATGCTGGCAACGGTTTTGGCCGGCTGCGGAAACAGCCCGGATAACGGAGGAAAGTCCGATGCCGCCGGAGGTAAAGAAAGTCAGCCTGCCATGCAGTCCTCGGCGACCGGCGGAGGCGGCGGAGGCGGCGAAGGCCAGGCGGAGGCCAGCAAGTACCAGACCACTTATGGTTCCAAGACATTTGACAATGTGACCATTACTGTGGAGCTGTTTGACAGGAGCAATGCGCCGGACGGATCCACCATCACCGAGAACAAGTGGACCGAGTATGTGAATCAGGAGATGAATAAGGTAGGCATCAATGTAGAGTTTGTGCCCGTGCCCAGATGGGATGAGGTCACGAAGATGCAGAGCATGGTGGCGGGCCAGACGGCTCCCGACCTGACGCTGACCTATACATACGCCTATGCGGAGGATTATTTCAACCAGGGCGGTATCTGGGATTTATCAGAGTTTATTGACGGTCCGGACCAGGCCCTGAATATGAAGGCGTACCTGGGGCAGGAAGTGCTTGACATCGGGCGAAATCCCAACGGCAGCCTCTACGGTATCGTAGCAAAGCGTGCAACTACGGCAAAGAGTAATATGTTCCTCAGAAAAGACTGGATGGATGACCTCAACCTGAGTGTGCCCACTACCCCGGATGAGCTTTATGACGTGGTGGAGAAGATGACCAAGAACAATCCGGATAACAGAAACGATGTGCTGGGTATGATTATCTGGAATGCCTGGAACCTGCGTATGGCATTTTCCAAGATTGCGGGAGATCCTGTGGCAGTGGAAATTGCCAGCACGGAGGACGCCATTCAGGACTATTATGACGAGGGCATGAAGGATTACTACCGCTTTATGAACCAGATGTACAATAATGGCCTGCTGAACCAGGAGTATTACACCATGTCCGAAGATAATTTCAAGAGCTATATCGTGACGGGTGCGGCGGCCAGCTTTGAGTACAGTGTAAACGGCAGTGTGGACGTGATGAGAGGCTCCCTGCTTAAGACTTTACAGGAAAATGATCCGGGGGCGGACATTATTTCCATTCCTCCCCTTAAGAATGTGAACGACGGGAAACAGTACAGCGCTGCTTATGCTTCCGGCGGCCTGATTGCGTTCTGCCCCAAGACGGCGGACGAGGAGACTGTAGAGGCATGTATGACCTACCTGGACTGGATGTGCACCAAGGAAGGCGGACATGTGCTGTACCATGGATTTGAGGGTGAGCACTATGAGTATGACAGCAATGGCGTGCCCGTAGTGAAAGATGCCGAGTATAATACCAAGGATAAGGACTGGATCAGGGCCGATATATTCCTGGTAGGCAACCAGGGCTATTTTGCCACCGTGGATGATTTCAACGCATGTACGGCTAAGGAAGCACCGGGATACGAGGATCATGTGGTAGCCAATTACGAGAATGCCATGGTGGGAACGCTGAACCATGACTCCACCTATACATCCCCGTCTACGCCTGAGCTGATTACGGACATCAACCTTGTGAAGGACGAGTATCAGGTGAAATGTATTACTTGCCCTCCGGATCAGTTTGAACAGACCTATGAAGAGTATTTGGAGCAGCTGAAAAATGCCGGCGTTCAGACAATCATTGACGAGCGCACGGAGCATGCAGGCAACTGATTGGATATTAGAGGCAGATCCCTTTGGAGGAAGGGACCTGCCTCTAAAAATGAGCAGCTCCCCCCAGGGGACTGCGGTATGCGAGGGACAGAGAAGATGGAACAGAAAAAAGACGGAATGCACTATGCGCCAAAGGGGAAACCCGCGCCGGTGGTGAAGCCGGGGGAGTTTGCCATTGCTGCGGCACATCTGGATCACGGGCATATATACGGAATGTGTAACGGCCTCACGGAGGCGGGGGCACGTATCAAATGGGTGTATGACCCGGATTCGGCTAAGGTGGAAGCCTTTCGGAAGGCGTTCCCGGAGGCCCAGCCGGCATCGGGGGAGAGTCAGATTTTAGAGGATCCGGAGGTCAGGCTGGTGTGCGGGGCGGCGGTCACCAATGAGCGGTGTGCTCTGGGCCTGCGGGTGATGGCGGCGGGAAAGGATTATTTTACGGATAAGGCACCGCTGACCACTCTGGAGCAGCTTAGGGACGCCAGAGACATGGTACGGCGCACCGGAAGAAAGTACATGGTGTATTACAGTGAGCGCATTCATGTGGAGTCGGCGGTGTATGCCGGGCAGCTTATAGAAGAGGGGGCCATAGGCACTCCCATTCATGTGGACGGCTTCGGCCCTCATCGGATTGGAAATCCTGCAGCCAGACCGGACTGGTTCTTCGAGAGAGAAAAATACGGCGGTATCCTCTGTGACATTGGCAGCCATCAGATTGAGCAATTCTTATTTTACTGCGGCGTGAAAGAGGCCACAGTGCAGTATAGTCAGGTGGGAAATTACGCGCATCCGGCGTATCCGGAGCTGGAGGACTTCGGCGAAGCGGTGCTGCTGGGGGATAACGGTGCCACGCAGCATTTTCGGGTGGACTGGTTTACACCGGATGGCCTTTCCGCCTGGGGGGACGGAAGGACCTTTATCCTGGGCACGGAGGGCTATATCGAATTGCGCAAATATGTCAATGTGGGTACCGGGGACGGCAAGGGAGATCATGTGTTTCTGGTAAACCGGGAGGGTGAGCAGTATTTCAATGTCTCCGGGAAGGTGGGCTATCCTTTCTTCGGGCAGTTGATTCTGGACTGCATACACCGCACGGAGGGAGCCATGACCCAGGAGCATGCGTTCCAGGCAGCAGAATTATGCGTACGGGCCCAGAATCAGGCGGTGACGGTTCGATAAGTCAAATGCCCGTGCAGGCACGGCACTTGATTCATAGCTCAGCGTGCAATGTCTGCCGCGGGAATAATGGGGGGCTGCGCTCTTTGGCGTCGCCCGGTAAAAGTTTAACCAGGAGGTATAACGGTATGATACATGTAGCGATAGTGGGAACGGGGAGCATAGCCAATATGCACGCAGCGGGGCTGCTGACGTTTCCGGAGAGGTGCCGGATTGTGGCGCTCTGCGATATCTATCCGGAGAAGGCCGAGGCCATGCGGGATAAATATAAGCTGGACTGCCAGGTGTTTGCGGACCATCAGGCCATGCTCTCTTCGGGCATCCCGATTGATCTGGTACATATCTGTACGCCGCCCTATGTACATTGCGAGATTGCCATAAACTGCATGAACGCCGGATGCAATGTTGTGGTGGAAAAGCCCATGGGCACTTGTCTGGCAGAATGTGATGAGATGCTGGAGGCGGAAAGGCGCAACCATGTGACCATGGCCTGTATTGCCCAGAACCGTTTCAGAAATTCGGTATATAAACTGAAAAAGGTGGCGGAGAGCGGCCTGGCCGGCAAAATATGTCTGGCCCAGGTGGACTCTGCCTGGTGGCGGGGGCATTGCTATTATGATCTCTGGTGGCGGGGGACCTGGGAGAAGGAAGGAGGAGGCCCTACGCTGAACCATGCGGTACACCATATTGACATGCTGAACTGGCTGGAAGGGGAACTTCCCCGGGAGGTTATGGCCATGCTTGCCAATGTGATGCACGATAATGCGGAGGTGGAGGATCTTTCCCTGGCCTGTCTCAGATACGGGAACGGAAGCCTGGCCCGGATTACCAGTTCCGTAGTGCATCATGGGGAGGAGCAGGGGATCACGCTCCAATGTGCGGATGCCAGGATCTCTGCCCCATGGGATGTGAAAGCGGAATGCAGCCAGCCAAACGGGTTCCCTGTACCGGGGGGGAATCAGGAGCTGGCAGAGAAGCTGCAGGAGCTATACCGGGGGATACCGGACCTGCCCTACGAGGGCCATACCGGAGAAATTGATGATGTGCTTACTGCTTTGGAGACCGGGGGGCGTCCCCTGATTACAGGGGAGGATGGCAGGAGGACCGTGGAGGTCATTACGGCCGTCTACCTTTCCGGCTTCAGCGGGCAGACTGTCACCCTTCCCATCGGAAAAGAGCACCCCTGCTATACCTTTGCGGGCCTTTTAAAAAATGCCACGCATTTTTACGAGAAGGCAAATTCGGTGGAAAATTTTGCCGAGGACAAGATTACCCTGGGAAATATGAGCTGAGAACAGGGAAGCGCGGCATGTCTCAGTGTCTGCCCGGTGTGGTTCACGCATATACATGTTAAAAAGTAATGTATATGTGAGGCCTTATGAGAACGATTTTCGTAAAAGACGAACTGGATAAAATTATCCATAACGAACACATCAACTGGAAAAAGGTGATTCCCACCACGGTATTTCTGGTGGCCATGTTCTTCCTGGGCAGAGTTACGGCACAGTCCATGCTGGAGGCCAGGGAGGCGGCAGGACAGACGGCGCTGGCAGATCCGAAGGGTACGGCAGAACAGTTGTATGCAGGGGAAGGCAGCACGGGGCGGGTTCTTCCGGAACAGGCGGCACTGCTGGCTGAAACGGAAAACTGGGGTCTGGGCTTTGGCAAAAGCGGCGAGAAGCCCACAGGAAATGCCACCGTGGAGGAGATGAAGCAGTATAACGCCTACTATTTGGCATCCGGTGAGGAGAAGGTGCTGTATCTTACCTTTGACTGCGGCTATGAGAACGGCAATACGGAAGCCATCCTGAATGCGCTGAAGGCACATAATGCACCGGCAACCTTCTTTGCGGTGGGGCATTTCCTGGAGTCTGCGCCGGAACTGGTAAAGCGCATGGTGGCCGACGGTCATACGGTGGGAAACCATACATATCATCATCCCGACATGTCGAAAATTTCCGACGCGGAATCCTTTGCAAAGGAAATGAACGACGCGGCGGCTCTGTTTAAAGAGGTGACAGGCACGGATATGGCTATGTACTACAGGCCGCCACAGGGAAAGTACAGTACTTCGAACCTGCAGATGGCAAAGGACATGGGATATTCTACTTTTTTCTGGAGTCTTGCTTATGTGGACTGGAATGTTGACGATCAGCCAAGCCATGAGGAAGCCCTGGAAAAGCTTATGGGCAGGGTTCACCCGGGAGCAATTGTGCTCCTGCACAACACCTCTAAGACCAATGGGGAAATCCTGGATGAGGTGCTGACGAAATGGGAAGAGATGGGATATACCTTCCGGCCCCTGTCGGATTTCACGGAAGCTGATACCGGCGGAAACACTGGCGGGACAGGAAATTAATTCCCGCCAGAGCGGCGGGCCGGAGAATCAGCGGCCTGCCAGGCCGGCGGAGTATTCTCGGAAAATGCCGGACATCTTGACAGGTGCGAACCTGGGATGGTACACTTACTGGTAGTTAAGCGATTAACTACCAGTAAAATTTTGGAGGGATGTAGGCATGGAACAGGAAAAATGGTTGGAAAGCGTGTATAGTGACGGCAGCAGATTTTTTGTCTGCAATCCGGAGCCGGAGCTTGGCGAGACAGTGACGATCAGGCTGCGGCTGTATGAGGATGCACCGGTAAAGCATGTGCTGCTGCGAAGCGTGCCGGATGGGGTGGAGCGGCTGACGGAGATGCACCGTGCAGAGGCAGACCACGGTCTGGCCTATTACATTGGGGATCTGCAAATGACAGAATATCGCATGCAGTATCAGTTTTATCTGGTGTGCGAGGATGTTATTTATTATTATAACCAGAAGGAGATAACCACTTACATACCGGACCAGACCTTTGACTTTGTACTGATGACAGACTACCGCCAGCCGTCATGGGTAAAAAATTCCGTGTTTTACCAGATATTTCCGGATCGCTTTTATAACGGGAATCCGAAAAATGATGTACAGGACGGGGAGTATAAACTGAACGGACACCCTGCAATCAAGGTAAGGGATTGGACGCAGAAGCCCCTGGCATATGAACA
>ERZ777011.1875-NODE-1875-length-19318-cov-3.643617_pt1 | contig 19318 bp, 12 predicted proteins | sample MGYA00374964_ERZ777011 | MGnify/ENA primary metagenome ERZ777011 (study PRJEB29310, sample SAMD00008975) | mouse gut metagenome | study: EMG produced TPA metagenomics assembly of the Metagenome analysis of fecal microbiota from mouse which was promoted...
AAGGACGCGTACGACGGAATAATTCTCACGCACGGCACGGATACTCTCTGTTTTACCGCAAATCTTTTCAGTCAGCTTTTCTGCGACATAAAAATACCGCTGGTTTTCGTTTCCGCTCTTTATCCTCTCGACGACGACAGGAGCAGAGGGGTCGAAAACTTCGCGGGCGCGGTTACTTTTATTGAAAGCGTTGATTACGGCGGCGTATTCGTCAGCTTCGAGAACCGTTCGGAAAATTGTAAAATCCACCTCGCAAGCAGAATTATTTCCGCAACGCAGATAAGGGGAGAATACGACAGTATCCTTAACGTGCATTACGGCGAAATAAGGGGTGGAAAATTTGTCTATAACGATAACGACAACAATCCTGCGCCGTCACAGCTGCGTCGTCCGCGTAAGCCCTGTATTGCGCAAAAGCTGTGTACCGACCTTGTCATAATACAGGCTCATTCTCTGTTGAACTTCGATTATTACAGGTTTAACGAGGTAAAGCCCAAAGCGGTCATGGTTCAACTCTATCACAGCGGCACCGTCTGTACGGAGGGGAAGGAAGCCAATTTCAAAAATTTCCTTGCGTACTGTAAAACCCTCGGTATAGAGGTGGTAATAGCCACTATAGACAGCAGTGCGCGCACTTATGGAAGCGCGGTCGGGTTGGCGGATTTGTGTACCGCGGCGTATGACATCAGCTTTGAAATGGCTACGGTCAAAGTGCTTTTGGCGCTGGGCTCCGGCAGAAATATCGCCGACGAACTTCAAACCAACAATTTTTTTGAAAAGCTTCATTAATTAACCACAGTGAATATTTATATGGATAAAGCTTAATTCCTATTGACAAAATAGGAATTAAGCTTTATAATTTTGTAAAAGTTAATTATTTTCTAAAACTTTATGAAGTCTGGACAAATCTTCCTCATGTCCGCATCTGGGCTTTATACTGTTTATTTTATAAAGCTCTTGTCCGAACTTATACATTTCCAAAACGGAAGCGCATAGCTTGTTGCCTAACGGAGTCAGCGAATATTCTGTTTTGGGCGGAACAACGGGGTAAAGGACTCTGTTTATTATACCGTCCTTTTCAAGTTCTTTAAGTTGTTCTGCAAGCATTTTAGGCGTTGCGCTTACAAGTTTTGCTATTTCGCTGTATCTTAAAGTCCTTCCGAAAAGGTAATAAACAATATCTATTTTATATTTACCGCCTATAACCGAAAGTGTAGCGTCAAGCGGACAGCTACAGGATTTAAAAATTTCTTCATTCATATTAAACTCCTTACTTTCCAAAAAGTTAGTATGGCACTTTAAAGTGCGTTCTTGACAATTAGAAAGTTTATGTTATTATAGTCGTAGTGAAATTTTTTGTCAAGATAAATAAAGTTTATAGCGGAGTAAGAATTTGGTTAAAAGATACAGCGTTACGGGAATGACTTGTTCGGCATGCTCGTCGGGCATAGAGCGCGCTATGGGTAGATTGGACGGCGTGTCTTCTTGCGAGGTCAGTCTCATGGCAAAGAGCATGAAGGTCGACTTCGACGAAAGCGTCGTTTCCGAAGAAAAAATATTTTCCGTAGTCAAAGAGCTCGGTTACGGAATTTATAACGAGGGTGAACAACCGGAAGGTAAAGCGCAAAACCGTGATAATAAGCTTTTTATAAGATTTATAATTTCGGTTTGTCTGCTTGCGCCGTTGCTGTATGTTTCAATGGGACATATGATAAAGGCGCCCGTTCCGTTTTTTTTGAATCCGCATAAGGGCTACGGTCAATGGTTCGCGCTGTATCAGTGCATACTTGCCGCCGCGGTCATAGCGGTAAATTTTTCGTTTTTCAAAAACGGAATCGTTGCCGTGTTTAAGCGCGTGCCCAACATGGATACGCTGGTTGCGCTCGGCTCGGGGGCGTCTTTTATATATTCTTTGGTTTTAACCGTGCTTATCTTTGTCGGCAATTCAAACGGAAACCCGTCATGGAGCGGACTTTATTCCGATTTGCATTTTGAAAGCGCCGCTACAATCCTCGCGCTTGTCACGGTGGGCAAATGGCTTGAAGAAAAATCCAAGAAAAAGACGGGCACGGAAATTGAAAAGCTTTTAAAGCTTGCGCCCGACACGGTTACTGTGGAATGCGACGGCGTTCGGAAAACCGTTCCCGTAAAAGAAGTCAAGGTCGGCGATATCGTTGTGGTAAAGCAGGGGGAATATGTTCCCGTCGACGGTATTATAACGGACGGACACGGCTTTGTGGACAAATGCGCCGTAACCGGCGAAAGCCTGCCTGTCGAGGTTACTTCGGGCGACGCGGTTACTTCGGCGGCTATAGTGACAAACGGCGTGCTTAAACTCCGCGCCGAGCGCGTAGGGGATCAGACGACTCTTTCAAAAATAATAGAAATGGTGCGCGAAGCGGGCGCAAGCAAGGCGCCTATTCAGAAGCTTGCCGACAAAATAGCCGGAATTTTTGTTCCCGTAGTTACGGCAATCGCACTTATAACTTTTCTTGTCTGGTTGCTTATCGACGGCGGATTCAGGGCGGAACACTGCGTAACGTACGCTATAAGCGTACTTGTAGTTTCTTGTCCTTGCGCTCTCGGTCTCGCTACGCCTGTTGCTATTATGACGGCAACTGGGAAAGCCGCGTCTTTGGGTATACTTTATAAGGATGCGGAAAGCCTGCAACGCGTTTGCGGCATAAATTCTGTTTTACTTGACAAGACGGCAACTTTGACTTTGGGTAAACCGCAGGTGACCGACGTATGCGTTTTCGGTTGCGACAGAGAGGAAATTCTTAAAATCGCATGCGGAATAGAGCGCAATTCAAACCACCCGCTTGCAAAATGCGTCGTGGAGTACGTAGGCGACGGCGCGGAAGTGAGCGACTTTTCGTATATCGTCGGTCAGGGTGCGCGCGCGGTTTACGGCGGAGAAATTTACAGCCTCGGCAACATAAAGCTTGTTACGGGCGTTAAAATTTCAAAGGAAGTAATAGACTCTGCGGCAAATCTTTCCGCGCAGGGTAAAACCGTACTTTATATGGCGGATTCCAAGCGCGTTGTTGCGCTTATAGCGGTTGCCGACGTCATAAAAGAAGGAAGCGGCCAAGCTATAAGCATGCTTAAAGACCGTAATATGAAAATAGCCATGCTGACCGGTGACGAAAGCAAGACGGCGCAAGCCGTTGCGGCAAGCGTGGGAATTGACGATTTTGTCGCCGAGGTCATGCCCGAAGATAAATTAAATGCGGTTGTTAATCTGCAGAATGCGGGCGGTTGCGTAGCTATGGTCGGAGACGGAATAAACGATTCCCCTGCGCTTAAACAGGCGGACGTTGGCATCGCAATGGGTAGCGGTACGGACGTAGCGATAGATTCGGCGGACGTTATTCTCGTCGGTGAGGATTTGCGCACTCTGGACACTGTTTTCGATTTAAGCCGCGCCACGGTTAGAAATATTAAGGAAAACCTGTTTTGGGCGTTCATTTATAACGTTGTTATGATTCCCGTAGCGGCGGGCGCATTTTCCGCCTTGGGTTTTTCGTTTAACCCCATGATTGCCGCGCTGTGCATGAGTTTGAGCTCCCTCTTTGTGGTTGGTAACGCTTTAAGGCTTTTAAGATACAGGAATAAAAAAATAATAAAGGAAGACAAATATATGAAAAAGATTATTCACATTGAAGGTATGTGTTGCGAGCATTGCGCCAAACGCGTCGAAAACGCGCTTTCCGCCGTTTCCGGCGTTGTGTCGGCGGACGTAAAATTAAAGAAAAAAGCAGCCGTCGTCCGCAGCCGCGAAGAAATCGACGACGCTGAAATTTCCAAGGTAATATCCGAAGCGGGTTATACTGTAACCGCAATTGATAACAAATGACAAAATTACAACGTTTGTGACAATATACGTCAGGATAACGTTTTGACATATCAGCATACGGGGCGGTATAATTTAAACAGGAGGTATACGCCGTATGCAGGACACAATGTTATTGGACAGGCGTACAAAAGATTTGGTTAAGGAGTATGTTCCCGAGGGGGACGTGCTTGACAGTATAGTTTGCTTTTTTTCTATTTTCGCGGATCCCACAAGGGTCAGAATGTTATCCGCGCTGGCAATTTCGGAAATGTGTGTAACCGATTTATCGCGCGTGCTTAATATCAATCAAACCACTGTTTCGCATCAGTTAAGGCTTTTGAAAAATCTCGGAATAGTCAAGTGTGAAAGACAGGGTAAAATAATATTTTACAGTCTTGTGAACGATACCGTAAACGACGTTATGCTTAAAGGCGTCGAGTTTTTGGGCTGTTGAACGGGATTTAAAAGGCGGCGCTTTTGCGCCGCCTTAAAATTTATAAAAAATGCGTTAATTTTCTTGTCATTTCCGCCTTTTTTTGTTAAAATAAAAACGTAAATATTGTGATTTATGGGAGAAACAATATGGTAAAAATCAAAAAAATCCTGCCGGCGTTTTTACTCGCTTTGGCAATGATTACAACTTCCGCATGTTCGTTTTTAGGCGTCGGTGGAAATTCGGTTTCGTTCAATTTGGACGGCGGCGTTCTCGAATCGAGCTTCGACACTTATACGGAAGGTGAAGAAAAAACTCTTCCCGTACCCGTAAAAGAAAATTACGACTTTGCGGGATGGTATCTCAATGAACAGCTTACGGGCGAGCCGGTTGAAAAAATCAGCGCGACAGACAGCGGCGATTTGTCTTTCTGGGCAAAGTGGACGCCTAAATCATTTTCTATTGTATATAACAATATCGAAGGCGCGACCCTTTCAAAGCAACTTGACGGGTATACTTTCGGTACCGGCGTAATACTTCCTACGGCGCAAAAAGAGGGGTATGATTTTAAGGGCTGGTTTGACAATGCCCAGTTTTCGGGCGACGCTTTTTCGATTCTCACCAACACAGCCTCGGGTGATAAATCTTTCTATGCGAAATGGGACGGCTTATCTTATAAGCTCGAGCTTGTATTGAACGGCGGAATACTTGCCGACGCGCCCACTGCGTACACTTACGGCGTGGAAACGGTTTTACCCGTTCCTACGAAAGCAGGTTACAATTTTGACGGTTGGTATGAAAGCTCTGCATTCTCCGGCGACGCGGTTACAAAAATAAACGCAGACGATAAGGCGGGCGACAGAAAATTTTACGCTAACTGGACAGCCAAAGACGGAATAGCCATAACCGCTTTCGGCGGATATGAGGAAGGGGCTTACGTTGAATTCGATAAAATTAACGGCGTAAGCGATTATAAAGTTTCGTATAAAGCTTCGGGAGAGAATTCTTATACGCAAATAGATTCTATGCTTGTTCGCGCATCGGGAACAAAAATCCGCGCGGACGTTGTGGGAATCAAAAAGGGCGTTTACGATATAAAAGTAGAGGCTGGCAATAAAGAGGGCGTTAAAAACGGAATTAACGTAACTGCATACGACCGTACGGGTTATGCGCATTTCGACGGGGCGGCAAGCGACAAAATTTATGCCGCTGGCGTCGGCGCTTATAAAAACGACGGTACTCCTAAGAGCAACGCACAGATTATTTACGTCAGCGAAGCTACCAAAAACACGGTAAAAGCAACCATAAACGGAAAAAATTATACCGGCATAGTAGCAATACTCGGCGGTACCGTAAACAGTAAAGATCCTATAATAATCCGCGTTTTGGGTCAGGTAGCCGCGGCAACATGGAAGAAAGACAACGTTACCTACACAAAATCTTCGTCTACGACGGTGGACGGTTCTGCTAACGGCAATCTTAAAGCTTCCGTCATAAAGGGTAAAAACGGTCAGCAGTTGCCCAAAACAAAAGATATTACGCAAAAAACGCTTATAGACGGCGGTTATAACGTGCTTGATACTTCCGTTTATCCCGAGCTTATCGGTCTGAACAGCAAGGCAACTTATAAGGCGAGCGATAAAGGTTCGGAATATGACGAATACGATTCGGCTTGGAACAACTGCATCATAGGCTCGTCATCCGGCGGCGCTTCAAACGTTACCGTCGAAGGTATAGGAACAGACGCCCAATTATTCCAATGGGGAATGACTTGGATAAACAGCAACAATATAGAAGTAAGAAATCTGACCTTTGACGACTATACGGAGGACGCGTGCAGCTTCGAAGGGAAGAACAACATAGATATAGCAGGCGGCGAAACCGTAGACGACTTCGATTCCAAGCGTATATGGGTGCATAACTGCAAATTCAACGAGGGCGTCAATTACTGGGACGTATGTCCCGAGCAGGATAAGCACGAGGGCGACGGCGCTACGGACTTCAAAAAATGCTCTTATGTGACTATCTCGTACTGCCATTACGAAAACAATCATAAAACAGGACTTATCGGCGGTGATAACAATCAGCAGACTGCAAACGTAACGTTCCACCACAATTTTTATGACAGTTGTAAAAGCAGGCTTCCGCTTGCGCGCCAGGCGAATATGCACATGTTCAACAACTATTATCATAATTCGGGAACAAGCGCTTCGTTGAGGGCTAACGCCTATGCGTTCTTTGAAAACTGCTATTTCGACGGCAGCAACAATACCATGATAGACATACAAAGTCTATCTTCAACCCAAACAAAAACCTACGGAGTAGCTAAAATTTTCGGTTGTTATATGGGCGGCAAAGGGTATTCTTATCAATCGATGCCCTCGTCCGAAAAACCGAGCGATAATAAAGTGCACGAGCCTTTTATAAATATCGTAACCGACAGAAATAAGAAGGTGGAAAGCTCTAACGTTTTTGCAAAGAATTTCGATACCGATTCGACTGTTTTCTATTACGCGGACGGTAAAACGCAGCTTGCGGACGGATTCACGCTGCTTACAGCGGAAGAAGTAAAAACGCGCATACCCGTTTTGGCAGGCGTACACAAAAATTAAAGTTGCAAATAAGAAAAGGCTCCGCCGATGCGGCGGAGCCTTTTCGTCTGTGCAGGACAACTTCAATATTTCATACTTGCGATTATATTGCAAAACTTTCTCAAAAGTGGTATAATCTAAATGTTATGGACGTAATACAGCAAAAACTCAAGCTTCTGCCAGACGCGCCGGGCGTTTATATAATGCTCGACAGCTATAAAAACGTTATTTACGTTGGGAAAGCGCGCATTTTAAAAAACAGGGTCAGACAGTACTTCCATAATTCTCCGAAGCCGGAAAAAGTTACAAAGATGGTTGAAAACATTGCGGATTTCAACTATATTATAACGGATTCGGAAATAGACGCGCTTGCACTTGAAAACAATTTAATAAAAAAATATAAGCCTAAATATAACATTCTTTTAAAGGACGATAAAACTTACCCCTATATCAAGGCGAATATGAGGGAAGAATTCCCTAACTTTTGCATAACTCGCAAAATCAGGAAAGACGGCGGGCGCTATTTCGGTCCTTTTATGGGCGGCATAAACTGCAAAGATATTCTTGACGTTTTGCAGCTTACTTTTAACGTCAGGCTGTGTCATACTCAGATAGGTCCGAAGCCCAAGCGCGAATGTCTCAACTACCATATATGCAGATGCTCTGCCCCTTGCGCACATAAGGCGGACAGGCAGGAGTATGCGGCGCAGGTAAAAAAAGCGCTTTCATTCTTGGACGGCGACTATAAGGACGCCGAACAGCTTTTGAACGAAAAAATGCTTTCCGCCGCCGAAAACGAAAATTTCGAGCTTGCTTTGGAATATAAAAACAAACTCGCAATGCTCGGTAAGCTTGAAGCAAAGCGTATTACCTCGCTAAGCAGGTATATCGACGCGGACATAATCGCTTATGCGACCAACAACCTTTATTCTGCCGTAAACGTGCTTGTAACGCGTAAGGGCATAATGCAGGGCGGAAGCAGCTTTGCGCTTGACGAGGCGCATATGAACGACGGAGAAGCGCTTACGGCTTTTATTACGCAGTATTACGCTTCGCACGAAGTTCCTGCGGAAATTATTTGCGAAGAATTTTGCGAAAAGGAACTTCTTCAAAATTACTTTAAAGAAAAATCCGGTAAAACGGTAGAGATAACTCTCGCAAAGCAGGGCGTTAAAGCGCGTCTTTTAAATATGGCGCAGAAAAACGCTTCCGACTTTTTGGAAAAGTCGGTCGATAAAATCCGCCATCGCGACGATATGACGGTGAACGCCTGCCGCCGTTTGCAGGAAATTTTGAAGCTTGAAAAGTATCCGCGCCGTATGGAGTGCTACGATATTTCCAACATAAGCGGTGTAGATAAAGTCGGTTCCATGGTCGTGTTTATAGACGGCGAGGCCGACAGAAACAGTTACAGAAGGTTCAAAATAAAAACCGTCGAAGGCGCAAACGATTTCGCGTCTTTGCAGGAAGTGCTTGTGCGCAGGCTATCCAAATTGGGAACCGAAGACGAGGAGAGATTCCCCAAGCCGGATCTGATAATTATAGACGGAGGTAAGGGGCAACTATCCGCAGTGCAACAAATTTTTAAAGAAATGTCGGTTGACGGTATTGACCTTATTTCGCTTGCCAAGCGCGAGGAGGAAGTGTTTACGTTAAATTCCGACGAAAGTGTGAAAATTCCTCACCGAGATTACGCGCTCAAAATGCTTCAACGGATAAGGGACGAGGCGCACAGGTTTGCGATAACGTATTTCCGTAATCTTCACTCGAAGCGAAATCTTGACAGCGTGCTGTCCGAAATTGACGGCGTCGGCAAAAAAAAGCGCATTGCGCTTATGGAAAAATTCGGTACGCTGGATAAAATAATCGGCGCCGATACCGACGAGCTTGCCAATACCAACGGGATAGGACCTAAACTTGCCGAAAAAATAAAAAATTACTTTCAAGAAAATTTATGAGACAGTTAAATTACAAATTGATAGTTTCCGATTTTGACGGAACGCTATTGACAAGCGATAACAAGATACCCAAAAGGGTTCGCGCCGCAATAAACGAATATGTTGCTTGCGGCGGAATTTTTGCAGTATGTACCGGCAGAATGTTACGCTCTATCTTGCCGCGCGTTAGAGAACTTGGCTTAAAGGGGCTTGTTGCGGCGTATCAAGGAACGGTTATAGCAGATATAGAAAGCGGAAAAATAATCAAAGACGGCGGCATGAGCTGTGCGCAGTCTGCGGAAGTTTGCCGGAGCATAGAGGGGTTGGGGCGCGCCTTTAATATTTATTGCGGCGATACGCTTTACACAAGTATCGAAAGAGATAACAAATACTTGAAGCTTTACGAAAAAATTACCGGAGTGGAAGCCAACTGCGTTTCGGAAGGGCCTTTGTCGGATTTCGTGCTTTCGCGTAAGCTTTGCTGTCATAAAGCCGCCGTGCTCGTCATGCCCGCAGAAAGAGACGCGGTTTATCAAGAGCTTTCTGAACGTCTCGGCGACCGCTATGACGTAACATGCAGTGCCGAAGTGTTGGTAGAGGTTTCTCCGCTTGGTGAAACCAAGGGGGAAGCATTAAAATATATGGCAAACCGCTTCGGTATTTCATTGGATAACACAGTTGCCGTGGGCGACAATTTAAACGACTTGTCCATGATAAAAGCGGCGGGGGTCGGCGTGGCGGTCGGCAACGCGGATAAAAGACTTAAAGACGCCGCCGACCATGTCACCGTTACGAATAACGAGTGCGCAGTGGCAGAAATTATAGAAGAATACGGGTTTAAACAGTACTATGTATGAAATACTTGCGCCCGCAGGCAATGAAAACAGCGCTCTTGCCGCGATTAATGCGGGCACAGACGCAATTTATCTCGGAATGAATAAATTTTCCGCAAGAAGCTCTGCGGGAAATTTCGACGTTGCCGCGTTTGAAAAAATATGCGGATACGCTCACGCTTTCGGCGTAAAAGTTTACGCGGCGCTGAATACGGTCGTCAAGGACAATGAGCTTACGGAGTTTTTAACTCTCGCGTCCGAGGTGTGGAACGCTGGCGCGGACGCGCTTATATTGCAGGATTTGTTTTTAGGCAAATATATAAAACAAAATGCGCCGCAAATCTCTTTACATCTTTCCACACAGGCTGGCGTATGCAATGTTTACGGCGCGCAGTTAGCCAAGTCCGCGGGCTTCGAAAGGGTAATAACGGCAAGAGAAACCAAATTCGAAGATATAGCGGAAATCGCTAAAATCATTGAAACCGAGGTGTTTGTGCAGGGCGCCCTATGCACGTGCTTTTCGGGGCAGTGTTACATGTCGTCCTTTGCGGGCGGCAACAGCGGAAACAGAGGTAAATGCAAACAGCCTTGCCGTAAAAAGTATTCCATAGACAGGGCGGATTTCAATGACGCGGCATACAGGCTGTCTCTGTCCGATTTGTGCGTCGGAACAAATATCAAAAAGCTTATGGAGGCAGGCGTATATTCCTTTAAAATCGAGGGTAGAATGCGCCGTCCGGAATACGTTTCCGCCGCAGTCGGATATTACAAAAATATTTTAGAAGGCGCGGACGGCGATATAAGCGCGCTTAAACGTACTTACAACCGCGGAAATTATACCGGTGGGCTTGCTTTCGGTCAGGACAAAAAATTTATTTCGTCCGCGGTGCAGGGGCATATAGGTGAATTTGCCGGTATAATAAAAGTGGTTAACGGCGAATATATATGTCAAAGCGTGTTGAAGCCCGGTCACGGCGACGGCTTCAAAATTTTGCGCGGCGGCAAGGAAGCCGGCGGAGGAATATACGGTAAAGCGGTAAACGGCGGTTTTACCGTCCTGACCAAGGACAGACTGAAAAACGGAGACAAGGTTTTTATTACCACCGACACCGAATTAAACGGTCGGCTCCTTGCGCATCAAAGATCGATACCGCTGAAAATCGATTTGGATTTTTCCGCGGGAAAACCCGCATGTGCCGAAATCAACGGGCGCGCCTTTTACGGCGAACTTCCTTTGGAAAAAGCAAAAACGTCTTCCCTTACGGAAGAACAGCTTATGCGTTGTTTTGAAAAGACCGACGTTTATCCGTTTGCGCCATGTTTCGGTACAGTGAAAACCGACGGCGTCTTTGTGGCGTCGTCCGTGCTAAACGCATTCAGACGTAAAGTTTACGCGGATTATTACCGTGAAATTTCAGAATGCAAAAATCCGTCCTCGTCTATACGCGCTTATAATGAAAATTTTCCTGCAACGGAAAATAATAAAACGGCGGTAATTTGCGGAAACCTGAACGGTTTAAAAGCCGATATAGGAATTTTGAAATGCGATTGTCCTTTTGACGGGGTCGGAACTCTTACAGACAATTTCGACGGTGAAAAATTTCTTTATATACCGCCTTATCTAACAGGCGTTGAAACAGAAATTTTCGAAAAGGCCGCTTGCTTATTCGATGGGGTTTACTGCGACTCATATTTCGGACGGAAGCTTGCGGAAAAACTCGGTAAAAAATTTTTTGCGGGTGTCGGTTTTAATATTACAAACAGGCTTTCGCTTTCCGTGTGTAAAGCAGACTATGTATGCCTGTCAAAGGAACTGACCCGTTCCGAAGCGGAAGAACTGTCAAGGGAAAACACTTTTTATCTTACGGCTGGCAATATTAAAGTTATGGATTTGATTTATTGCCCGTTTGAGAAGAAGTGCGCGTCTTGCGACAGAAGAAAAATTTACACGCTTACGGACGAAAACGGGCGCAAGTTTCCTTTGCGCAGGTATGAAGTAACCGGTTGCAGGTTCGAAGTTTATAACTGTGCCGACCTCGTTACGGACGGTTGCGCCGCGGGAAGACTTTTGGACTGCACCCTTACGGATAACGCCGCAGAGATTGCAGCCTGCCGCACGCGCGCGGAGCTGGAAAAATTTTATAAAAATCATACGCGCGGACATTATTCAAACGGTATATTATAAATATGAACGTCAGAAGTTTCAAAAGTCTCGAACTGAATAAAATTTTATCCGCGGTAAGTGAATATGCGGTCCTTGCGGAGGGCAAGGAGAAAGTAAAAACCTGCGTGCCGACGGATAATTTCGTCGTGGCGGAAAAGCTTCTTTCCTGCACGGACGAGTGTGATAAATTGCTTTATGCTTACGGCATAGGCAGGGTGGAGTATTTCGACGACGTTCGCGACGCGGTGGAACGCGCGGCAATGGGTTCGGCGCTGTCTTGCGAAGAGCTGTTAAAGTCCGCCGCGCTTTTGCGTTCGGCGCGTATCGCGCATGACGGTATTGCAAGCGTCGGCAACGGTGAAATTAAAATAATGTCCTCAATGGCGGATAATTTGTATTTCGACAGAGGGCTCGAAAACGATATTTACGAAAAAATAATCCCGCCGGATTTGCTTGCGGATTCCGCCAGCGACAGACTTCGTGCAATAAGAAGCCAAATTAAAAATTTAAACGCCAAAATCCGAGCAAAGCTTTCGGAGTATCTGACCGAATATTCCCGCTATTTGCAGGATGCTATCGTGACGATAAGAAACGACAGGTACGTTATACCCGTTAAAGCTGAATACAAGCACTCTGTACGCGGTTTTGTGCACGACCGCTCGCAAACGGGCGCTACGTTTTTTATAGAGCCCGAGCAGGTGCTGGAATTAAATAACGAATTGATTGCACTTGCCATCGACGAAAAAGAGGAATCGGAAGCAATTTTACGCGCGCTTTCGCTGCGTGTGGGCGCAATGCGCGACAGGCTTTTTGCGGATATGGAAATATTGGCTGAGATGGACTCGTTTTATGCGCGCGCGGAATATTGTTATGTAAACAAGTGCAGTAAACCCGATATAAACCACAGGGGATATATTAAAATAATCAAAGGCAGACATCCTTTGATTGACGCAAAAAAAATTGTTCCCGTTACGGTCGAGCTGGGAGATAAGTACGACTTTCTTCTTCTCAGCGGCGCCAACACGGGCGGTAAAACCGTGACGTTGAAACTGTGCGGGCTGTTTTGTCTTATGGCGGCGTGCGGACTGTTTATTCCCGCCGCGTCAGGCAGTAATATTGCTGTGTTTGATAATGTATTCTGCGATATAGGCGACAGCCAAAGTATAGAAGATAATCTTTCAACGTTTTCTTCGCATATACTTAATATTTCCGAAATATGCTCAAATGCAAATTCAAACAGTTTAGTCCTTTTGGACGAACTCGGCGGAGGGACCAACCCCGAGGAGGGACAGGCGCTTGCCAAAGCGATAATAAAGCATCTTCTGTCAGCGGGTTGCAAGGGCATAATTACCACGCATTTTACCGCTTTGAAGGAATTTGCCTATAACGCCAAGCGTATGGAAAACGCCGGTATGGAGTTTGATTCCGATACGCTCAAACCGCTTTACAGCATTAGGATAGGGCTTGCCGGCACAAGCAACGCGCTGATTATAGCGCGGCGTCTGGGGCTCGGGGAAAGTATTCTTTCCGACGCTGAAAACTACCTGTCGGACGACGAGCGCACTTTGGAAAATATAATCCGCAGCGCACAGGAAAGTAAAGCGCAAGCCGAAGAAAAATTGCGTTCCGCTTCCGCCATGGAATCTGAATGCGCGAAGAAACTTGCGGAACTCAATTCGCGCATAGAGGGGTTAAATGCGGAAAAGGAAAAAATTTCGCGTGCGGCAAGGAGCGAAAGCAGGAGAATAATAGCAGAACGCACAGAACGTGCCGAAGAAATTCTTGCCGAGATAGAAAATATTTTCAAAGCGGAGGAAGTTACCCAGTCCGACCTTATAAAAGCGCGTACGCTTAAAAATAAGATGCAACAAATTTCTTTCGACGACGAAGATAAAAAGCCGACCGTAAACGAATACGTTCAGGCCACGAAAGAAAATTTAAAAGTCGGGGCGTCCGTATTTGTAAAAAAATTGCAGAGTATAGGCAAAGTTACAAGCTTTAACGTAAGTAAAGGAGAAGCGGAAGTCGAATGCGGCAGTATGAAACTGCATTGCCGTATTGACGGTTTACTTCTGACGGGAGAAAAAAAGTCCGAGCACGGCAAAGTCAGAATAGTAAAAAATATCCCCGTATCGGCGCCTTTGCTCGAAATAAATGTTTTAGGCATGACGGTGGAAGAAGCTTTGTACGAAGTCGATAATTTTATCGATAAAGCGGTTACCGACAATCTTGAAGAAATAAAAGTTATTCACGGAGTGGGAACCGGCAGACTGAGGGAAGCCATTGCCCGCCGCCTTCAAAAGCACAGACATGTGGCAAGCTTCCGTGCGGGAAAATACGGAGAGGGAGAAACAGGCGTAACTTTTATAAAAATTAAATAGTCAATAATTGCCCTTAACTTTAATATTATATAAATAGTATTTTGTTTTGAGGGTAAACTATTGAAGGGTAAACTTATTTCGGTTGTTACAAATTGCGTTTTGGTCGTTATAGTTCTCGCTGTATCTTTTGTCGGTTTTTTCGGCGGAAAGGCTGTGGCTGTTTCCAACAAAAATCCAAATCTGTATTACCGCGCGGAAAACGGTTCGGGCGTCAGCTTGATGTTTAATGTGTACGAGCATACGGAAAACGTGTTGAAGATACTTGATATTCTCGACGAATACGAGAGTAAATCCACGTTTTTTATAGGCGGAAGCTGGGCGGACGACAACGTCGATTGCGTGCGCGAAATATACGGGCGCGGACACGAAATAGCCAGTCACGGATATTTTCACAAAGACCATTCGCGTATGACGGTTGAAAAAAATCTTGAAGAAATCCGCCCAAGCGTAAAACTTCTTAACATGATTTGCAATTATAACGTAACTCTTTTCGCGCCGCCCTCGGGTGCTTTTTGCGAAGCTACGTTAAACGCTTGCATTTCTCTCGGTTTAAAGGTTATAATGTGGAGTAGGGACACTATTGACTGGCGCGATAAGGACGCGGGCGTCATTTATTCCCGTGCGACCGAAAATTTGGGAAAAGGAGAGTTTGTGCTGATGCACCCTACTGATTGCACGGTAACCGCCCTCCCGAAAATATTGACTTACATAAGAGATAACGGTCTTTCCGCCGTTACGGTATCTCAAAATTTAGGAGAATAATGCTTCACTGTAAAAAATTCGATAACGGAATCAGATTAATCGTAAAAAACATGCCGGGGCTTTTGTCCGTTTCCATGGGTATAATAGTCCATACCGGCGCAAGTCTTGAAAGCGACAGCGAGGACGGAATATCGCATTTTATAGAACATATGATGTTCAAGGGAACGCAAAAGCGCACGGCTTTCGAGATTTCCGACGAGATGGACAGGATAGGCGCGCAAATGAACGCTTTCACGTCTAAGGACATAACATGTTATTACGCGAAATCGACAACGTCCAACGCAGGAAAGGCTTTTGAAATTCTGTCGGATTTATTTTTGAACAGCGCATTTCCCGAGGAGGAAATGAAGCGTGAAAAGGGCGTTATAGTCGAAGAAATAAATATGAACGACGATACTCCCGACGACCTTTGTCTGGACACGCTTTCGCAGGCGTTTTACGGCGAGAACGGCTATGGCAGAAATATCCTCGGCAGCAGAAAAAACGTAAATTCGTTTACGGTTTCAGACGTAAAAAATTATATGTCGCGGCATTACGTTCCGCAAAACATTGTAATTGCCATGGCGGGCAACATCGAAACGTCGTTTGCCGAAGAACTTGCGGAAAAATATTTTTCCCGTCTTTCGCCTTGTTCGGCTGAAAAATTTCATGTCGACGTAAAGCTTACCGCAAAATCGCTGCTGCGCAAGAAAAATATAGAGCAAATTCATCTGGGGCTTGCTTTTCCTTCCGTCAAGCGTTACGACAGGCTTTTCGACGCGACGCAGATAATGAACTGCATTCTCGGCGGAAGCATGTCGTCAAGACTGTTTCAGAAAGTCAGGGAGGAGTTGGGGCTTGCCTATACGGTTTACTCTTACGTTTCTCCGTTTGAGGAAGTGGGGTCTTTGGTTGTTTACGCAGGCGTCAATCCCGAAAATTATTTGAAGTGTTACGACGCTGTGTTCGATTGCATAAACGATATTAAGAAAAAGAATATCACCAACGAAGAATTTTTACGCGGTAAGGAACAGCTTATTTCGTCTTCGATATTCGCGCAGGAAAGCACAAGCTCGCAAATGCTTCTTTACGGCAGAGAGCTTATTTACAGCGATAAAATTTATAACTTCGAAGAAAGAGTCGAAAAGGTAAAAAGAATGACCGTTGACGAGGTGTTCGAAGCTATAGACGTAAACTTCGACGAAAAGTATCTTGCCGCGGCGCTTATCGGCAATGCGGACAAGCCGTTGGATTTATGAGCGAAATCAAGCACGGCTTCGGTCCCGTCTGCGATAAAAACTGCAAGCTTCTGATATTGGGCAGTTTTCCGTCGGTTAAAAGCAGGCAAATAGATTTTTATTACGGGAATCCTCAAAACCGTTTTTGGCGCGTAATTTGTTCACACTTTAATGAACCGGTGCCGCCTACGACGGAAGAAAAGCGTGCTTTCCTGTTAAAATACGGCATTGCGCTGTGGGATATAGTCACGGAGTGTGAGATAGTCGGGTCGCAGGACTCGACTATAAAAAATTTTAAGACGGCAAATATCAAATCTCTCTTGCAAAATTCAAATATTCGGTATATAATATTAAACGGTGCGACCGCTTATAAAATTTTCGAAAAACATTTTTCGGATATCGGCACGCCTTATATCAAATTATCGTCGACAAGCCCCGCAAATACCCGCTTTGACGAAACGGAGTGGCATAATGCTTTATCAAGAGTTTTTTGACGAGTTGACGGCTCTTTCGGACGCCGAATACCGCGATTTCCATAAAAGACTATTAAAAAACGATAAAATAAAAGTATTGGGCGTGCGTGTCCCGCAGCTTCGTAAGCTTGCAAAAAAATATAAAAACTCATTGCAAACGCTTATGGGGTTTCCCGACGAATATTACGAAGTAACTTTCGTAAAGCTTGCCGCCGCGTCGTATCTAGGGTATTCCGAGCTTTTGAAGTACATAGACAAGTGTGTGTCGCTTATGGACAATTGGGCAACTTGCGACTGCTTTGCACCCGTGTGCGTGGGAAGTCATAGGGACGAGTTTCTTTCGTATATAGAAAAATTCATATCGGAAGACAAGGAATTTTATCAACGCTTCGCGCTCACGACGTTACTTCATTTTTATGTTGAGGAAAAATATACGCACGTTATAATAAGCACGTTAAAACGCGCAGACACAAGTTATTATTATGTGCATATGGCGGCTGCATGGCTTATAGCCGAGCTGTTGATAAAGCAATATTCCGTCGGTGAAGCGTTTTTGAAGGAAAACGTGGCGGCAGGCTTTATGGACGCGAAAACTCACAATAAGGCAATTCAAAAAGCGTGCGAAAGTTTTAGACTTTCGGACGGGATAAAAAAATATTTAAAGGAATTAAAAATTTAACTCTATGGACATTTCGGCAAAATTGACGGAGGAATTCAGCCTCAGACCCGACCACGTAAAAAATATTCTCGGACTTTTGGACGAGGGGAATACGATTCCCTTTATAGCCCGCTACCGCAAAGAGATGACAGGCGCGATAGACGACCAGGTTTTGAGAAATCTCAACGACAGGTACGAGTATCTTAAAAATCTCGAAAAGCGCAAGGAGGAGGTCGCAAGGGCAATAACCGAACAGGAAAAGATGACCGACGAAATTCAGGCGGCTATCGACGGCGCGCAGACCATGACCGAGATTGAGGACGTATACCGTCCCTTCAAGCAGAAGAAAAAGACCCGCGCTTCCGTGGCGACGGAAAAGGGCTTAAAGCCTCTTGCGGAATTCATTTTGGAGCAACAGGGCGACCCGTATGCGGAAGCCGGAAAATACATAGACGCGGAAAAGGGCGTCAACAACGCGGAAGAAGCAATTGCAGGGGCAAAGGATATAATAGCGGAAGTTGTGTCGGACAATGCGGAACTCCGTAAGAAGCTGCGCGCTTTATTGGAAAAGCACGGCGAAATGCAGGTTAAGCTTGTCAAGGACGACGAAAGAAGCACCTACGCAATGTACGCGGATTATGCCGAGCTTATTCCAGAAATCAAAAATCACCGCATACTCGCTATAAACAGGGGCGAAAAAGAAGAATGCTTAAAGGTTAAAATATTTTTCGAGCCTTCAATCGCAAAGCGCGTATGCGTGGCAAAGTTTATAAAAAACAAAAACGAAACCCAATGCGCAAAACTGATTGAAGAAGCAGCCGAGGACGGATACGACAGACTTATCGAGCCGAGTATCGAAAGAGAAGTCAGGGCAATTCTTACCGACAGGGCAAGCGAACAGGCGATAAAAATGTTCGAGGTAAATCTCCGTCCGCTGTTGTTACAGCCGCCCGTTAAGGGAAAAGTGACGCTTGGACTCGACCCCGGATACCGTACGGGTTGCAAAGTTGCCGTTGTCGACGAGACGGGTAAAGTGCTGGATACGGGCGTAATTTTTCCCGTGCCGCCCAAACCCGATATCGAGGGCAGTAAAAAAATAATCAAAGATTTAATTGAAAAACATAACGTAGATATAATTTCCATAGGTAACGGTACGGCAAGTAAGGAGACGGAAATATTCGTTGCCGACTTATTGAAAGAGGTTGACAGAAACGTCAGCTATGCCGTCGTAAACGAAGCGGGCGCAAGCGTCTATTCCGCAAGTCCGCTTGCCGTAGAAGAGTTTCCCGATCTGGATTTGACAAAGCGTTCCGCAATTTCGATTGCAAGGCGCTTGCAGGACCCTTTGGCGGAGCTCATAAAAATAGACCCCAAATCAATAGGAGTCGGTCAGTATCAGCACGATATGGATAAAAAGAGACTTGACGGCGTTTTGGGCGGCGTCCTCGAAGACTGCGTAAACAGCGTAGGCGTAGACCTGAATACCGCAAGCGTTTCGCTGTTGAAATACGTTGCGGGACTTAATGCGGGCATAGCCAAAAACATAGTTCTTTACAGGGAAGAAAACGGAAAATTCAACTCCCGCTCGCAGCTTTTGAAGGTTTCGAAACTGGGTGCAAAGGCTTACGAGCAGTGCGCGGGCTTTTTACGTATTCCCGACGGAAAAAATATATTCGACAACACGGCGGTTCACCCCGAATCTTATAAAAAAGCCGAAAAGCTGCTTTCGCTGTTCGGTTATTCCGAAGCGGACGTAAGGGCAAGAAATTTGGGCGATTTACCGTCAAAGGTAAAGGAATACGGCGCGGATAAGGCGGCGCAGCTGTGCGAACTGGACAAAGCCACTATGAACGATATTATTGCAGAGCTTATTAAACCCGGCAGAGATATCCGCGACAGTCTGCCTGCCAGAAAGCTTAGAAAAGACATAATGGGAATAGAAGATTTAGCCGTCGGTATGGAGGTTGAGGGTACGGTAAGAAACGTAATCGACTTCGGCGCGTTTATAGACATAGGCGTTCATCAGGACGG
>ERZ777011.1879-NODE-1879-length-19303-cov-3.870532_pt1 | contig 19303 bp, 16 predicted proteins | sample MGYA00374964_ERZ777011 | MGnify/ENA primary metagenome ERZ777011 (study PRJEB29310, sample SAMD00008975) | mouse gut metagenome | study: EMG produced TPA metagenomics assembly of the Metagenome analysis of fecal microbiota from mouse which was promoted...
GCATATCATACCTGCGGGGTGGAGGGCTGTACCCAGGCAGGGGCCCACAGCCACAGCACCTGCGGAGTGGCAGGCTGTGACCAGACCGGGGAGCACAGCCACGGCATGTGCGGGATAGCCGGGTGCATGCAGATCGGGGAGCACAGCCACAGTGTGTGCGGGATAGCCGGGTGTACGGAAACGTGTGTACATCAGCATAACGGCGTGTACTGTTACCCACACAGCGCGGACGACGGCCACGCATATCATACCTGCGGGGTGGAGGGCTGTACCCAGGCAGGGGCCCACAGCCACAACATCTGCGGAGTAGCAGGCTGTGACCAGACCGGGGAGCACAGCCACGGTACCTGCGGAGTGGCGGGTTGTACCCAGACCGGAGAGCACAGCCATAGCACCTGCGGAGTAGCAGGCTGTGACCAGACCGGGGAGCACAGCCACGGCACCTGCGGGGTGGCGGGTTGTACCCAGATCGGGGAGCACAGCCACGGCACCTGCGGAGTAGCGGGTTGTACCCAGATCGGAGCCCACAGCCACGGAGGGCATGAATCCGGCGGGGGGCGTCATCACGGCGGTCATGGCGGCGGCCATCATTAATGGCTGGACTACAGGCAAGGGGAGGCAAATGATAGATTATAGTATTCAAAACAAAAAGGCATGGGAATATAGCGCATATGAGTTTTGGGTAGAGCATTCGGGGACACCGGCCGAAAGGGCTCGAATGGATGTGGAAGACCCGAAGGGGATGCTGAAAAGATATGCCGCTTACTTTGACACGTACAACGGTGTAAAAATTGCAAATATATGCGGCTCCTGCGGAAAGAAGGCTGTTCCGTTGGCGCTTCTGGGGGCAGAGGTTACAATTTTTGATATATCGGAGGACAATAAGAAATATGCCCTGGAAGTCGCGGATGCTGCAAAGGTTGCTTTGAACTTTGAAGTATGTGATATATTGGAAATTGATATAGAGAAGTATGGAAATTATTTTGATGTATTGTTTATGGAGGGAGGCGTGCTGCATTATTTTCATGACATTGATAAGTTCATGGGCATTATGTATGCGCTGCTGAAAAGCGGCGGGAAGATGATTTGCAGTGATTTTCATCCTTTTACGAAAATAGAGGATATATTAGAGCTTGAACAGCCTGCTATGAATTATTTTTCTACGGAAGTTTTTGAAGGCGAAATGGCTCATGCCCGTTTTTATGAGGAGAATATCCGAAAACAGATGCCACGATGCAGTTACCGGAAATATACAATCAGTGAGATTATTAACTCTGTGATCAACAGTGGTTTTATCCTGCGAAAGTTTGACGAGCATCCGGCATGGACAAATGAGCGGATACCGGGAGAGTTTACCGTAGTAGCGAATAAGGCGTGAGGGAAAGCGGCAGAAGCAGACAGGAATGTCCGGCAGGATATTTCCGACAGGAAATTTTCTGAAAGACACTTGAAATTTACCGGCAGCTATATTAAACTGAAGGTGAAGAAGGAATTTTATGGATCGGAAAGCGTCGGAGGAGGGGGTCATTCTCCGGCGGACAGATAAGGAGGTGCTGATTTGAGAATAGATTCTGTTCACAACACATTTTCCAATCGAAGCTCCCTATATGAAAAGTTATCCAGCGGGAAAAGGATTAACCGTGCGGCGGATGACGCTGCCGGGCTTGCGATTGCGCAAAAGATCTTAAAGGAAAACAAAGGGCTGGACATGGGGGCATCCAATATCCGCGACGGTATCAGTGCCGCTAATGTGGCGGACGGAGCCATCGGAACCATGACGGATTCCCTGCAGAGAATCCATGAGCTTGGTATTCAGGCATCCAACGGCCTGTACAGTGATTCCGACAGGAAAATGATTCAGGGTGAGGTGAATCAGCTTCTTCAGGATGTGCAGCGAACGGCGGTGGGGACGAGGTTTAATGAAATGTCCCTTTTAGACGGCAGTATGGCAGATATGAATATTGCGGCCAATGCGGACGGAACCGGTATGAAGATCGGTATGGAGAATGTGACACTGAAGTCTCTGGGAATCAATGGGTTTGACGTCACCAAGGACTTTGACCTTTCGGTAATTGACGAGGCCATCAGCAAGGTCAGCTCTGCCAGGGGCAGGCTGGGCGCCGCGACAAACGCCATGGAGCATGCTTACAACAGTAACAGGGTGACTTCTGAGAACCTGACAGCCTCGGGAAGCCGCATCGAGGATCTGGATATTCCCAAGGCGGTTTCGGAGAGGCAGAAAAACAAGCTGCTGCAGGATTACCGAATGGGAATGATGCGCAGAAAGATGCAGGATGACTCATCGGTTTTGAAGCTTTTTGGTATGTGAGATATAGGATGGGACTGTTGTAAAACAAGGATTTTGGCAAATATGGTTTTCAGAAAGGGATGTCAGCCATATTTATTATTGAATCCGAGTTTTGCAACAGTCTTATTTTGTTATAGGTTGATAATTTCGACGGCGGCAGAAAGCAGCAAACATTGAAAAGCAGACGGCATGGGCAGGAACCCCAAGGACGCAGGGAATAATGTGAGGAAGCAGAGGAAACCCCAAGGACGCAAGAGATAGTGCGAGGAAACAAAGGACAATGTAAGGAAAGCAAATAAAGAAGCAAATAAGGAAGCAAATAAAGAAGCAAATAAAGGAGCAAATAAAGAAGCAAATAAAGAAGCAGGAGGTTAAGGAAATGTACGAATTTAAGGAAGAGTATCTGACGGGGATTGAGCAGATCGATCAGGAGCACAGGAGGCTTTTCGAGATCGCGGAAGAGCTGTATGAGCTGAAGAATGAGGAGTTTATCCCGGATAAGTACGACAACATACGGCATATTCTGGAGGAACTGAGGGACTATACCCTCACCCATTTTGAGCATGAGGAAGAGTATATGAAGAGCATCGGGTACAAAAGGATGTTTACACAGGTGAGCCAGCATAATGCCCTGCGGGAAACCATAGGTAACTGGGATCTGGACGCCATCGACGAGAATCAGGACCAGGCCATTGACGAGATGCTGGGACTGATTACGGACTGGCTGGTGAACCACATTCTGAATGAGGATAAGCTAATCGTGTAACGAGAACTGCCTGTTCAATTTTTACATTTTAGATACAATTTTACAGTACCTTTGATACTTGTACCTGCTATAATGCCTGATATAGACAAATTCGTGATAAAGAGAGGAATTGACTATGTGTGGGATTTGCGGGATTATCAGGAAGGCCGGCAGGAAGCAAGGTGCTGGTATTTAACGGTGAGATTAATAATGATCGGGAGCTGCGGGAGACATAGCCTGGGAAAGGGCATGTCTTCCGCAGTGCTTCTGATTCGGAAGTATTGACAGCTTTCTGCTGTGGCATCGGATTTACTTTGAAGGAGAGCTATCAGGTTGGAAGAGATCAGAATTCTTATCATAGAAGACGAAAAGCCCATTGCGGACATTTTGAAATATGACCTGAGCGGAGAGGGGTACCGGGTGGATTGTGCTTACACCGGAGCCCGGGGAATGCTGGCAGTGGAAGAGTTCAGGCCACATCTGGTGCTTCTGGACTGGATGCTGCCGGATATAAGCGGTGTGGACCTGCTGAAATATGTAACGGAAGGGTATCATATCCCGGTGATAATGCTGACGGCCCGGGGAACCATTGAGGACAAGGTATACGGGATGTCCTGCGGCGCGGATGACTATATTACCAAGCCCTTTGACCTGCGGGAGGTCAATATCCGCATTCAGGCAGTGCTCCGGAGGCTGGGCAGGGTATTGGAAAAGGAGAAAAAGGAGTTATTTCGGATGCAGGATGTCCTGATTCATGCCGGGGAGCGGACAGCGATTCTGGAGGGAAGGCGGGTAGAGCTGACTCCCAAGGAATTTGACCTGTTGCTGTGGCTGGTACGGCATCCAAGGCAGGTTTTTACCAGAGCAAGGCTGCTGGATACGGTCTGGGGGTACGATGTTGAAGGAGATACCAGGACAGTGGACATCCACATTCAAAGGCTTCGGAAAAAACTCCATGTGGAAGAAGCGATAGTCACTGTCCATGGAGTGGGGTATAAATATGTGCCGGAAAAAGCTTAAGATCTGTCACAGCGTTTTATTCCGGATCAGTGTCTGGATTCTACTCATCGGGCTTACGGCAATGGCATTGGTCCATTATTTCATGGAAATCCAGATGCGGTATCAGATGGAAAACCAGATCACGGAAGAGCTCCTGCGGGTGCGGGAGAACGGATTGCTCTATATGCGGCAGACAATGCTCTTAAATAAGGGGCAGATGTTTGAGATGTATGGAGGCGAAATCGGGGAGATGCTGAGACGCGCAGGCTACCAGGAAATCTTTCTCTGTGATGAGAAGGGGCAGCTGATTTCCGGCGATAGGGAAGCATTTGTGCTGCGGCAGCAGGAGGAAGATTTCATACGGGCCGGAAAAGGAGAAAGCGTCTTTGTCATTCATTACGGGGGACAGGGACAGTGCAAGGTTTTCTTTTCCATGCCTGTGATGGTAAACGATGAGATGATCGGTACCATCAGCTGCTCCTTTGACTATGGGGAGCTTTACCGGGGGCAGCTGGATACAATCAGACGGATGACGGGGATCATTGTGGCAGCCTTTACTTTGATCTGCCTGGTGATCTGGCTGACGGTCTATCGGATCCTTTTGCCGATCCGGAAGCTGAGCCGTGGAGCCGCCGAGGTCTCTGCCTGTCTGGCGGATGGACGGCAGGGCAGCACGATTTTAAGCAGTCTGGGATTCCAGCGGCGCAGGGATGAGATCGGAGAGCTGGCTGCAAATTATCTGGAAATGCTGCGGGTGATCGAGGGCCAGATCGACAGGATCCGGGAAGATAAGGACAGAATCATCACATTGTGGAACAGCCGTCAGGAATTTTACAATAATGTGACTCACGAACTGAAAACTCCCCTCACTACCATTTCCGGATATGCACAGCTGATGGAGAAGAACGGCCCGGAAGATGAAAGTCTTTTTTACATGGGGACGGAGCATATCCTTAGGGAGAGCAGCCGGCTTCATCGGATGGTGGTTCAGCTTCTGGAGCTGCAGGATAAGGCGGAGGAGGCGGAGACGGAACGGCTGGATCTGGCAGTGCTCCTGGAAAGCGTGACGGAAGCCATGAGGATTAAGGCCGGGCGATATGAAAATGAGCTGCTGCTGGAGACAGACGGGGATAAAAGTTTTCCTGTATTGGGATATGAGGACAGGATTCGGCAGGTGTTTATTAATGTAATCGACAATGCCATAAAATATGGAGACAGAAAGAGGCCCATCTGTATCAGAATCGGGAGGCAGGAGGAGAAGATCTGCACCACGATAACAAACTGGGGCAGAGGAATCCCCGGGGAGGATCTGGAGAGGATCTTTGAGCCTTTCTACCGGGCAGACAGGGAGTTTTCCAGAGAAACGGGAAGCTCCGGCCTGGGGTTGTCGATTGCCGCCAGGATCATGGAGGAGCACGGCGGGCATATTTCTGCGGACAGTGTGGCCGGGCAGACAATATTTACGATCCGGTTTCCGGCAGCATGAGGGCGGAGACTGCCGGCGGAGGATGGCTGGCCGCCAGGTTTGAGTGCCTGCTGAGGCGGGCAGATGGGAGTTAGTATGAGGCAGGGAAAACGGAGAGCCTGCAGAGTCTTTCTGACCGCGGCTCTGGCGGCGCTGGTTATAGGAGGCTGTGGCCACAAAGAGAGAACCCGGGTCATTGTACTTCCGCCGATAGAAGCTCAGGCACCGGACAATGAAAAGTTCCGGATCAACAGTATTCGGGAATATGTGGGCAGCGGCAGGGAGGAAGAGCGGCTGCACCTGGCCTGGGGGGAGCCGGGGACGGATTTGCTTTACCTGATGAAGGAGGAGGACGGAAAATATCTGTACCAGACCATTGACACCCGCAGCAATACGGTGGCCGGCAGTGTCTGTGTGGAGGACCGGGCCGGGGATATGGCCAATGTTTCCATTGCGCCAGGGGGCGGATCCGTTTCCTATGAAATTCAAAATGGGGGGGGTGGTATGGAGCTGAAGGTGTTCTTCCCGGAGCCGGGGATTCGGCAGACTCTTCACACGTGGGAGGATTCGGAAGAAACATATTCCTATATCTGGAGTGATGACGGTACAAAGCTGATTTCCTGGCAGAACGGGGATACGAAAAATCCTTATGCGGACTGGCGTATAACGGAATATCATCTGGATAGCGTGCTTAAGGATACCCGGGAAGGCTTCTTTAACGGGAGGAGGACACAGTTTTTGATGAAGGGACAGGGATACTCCTGGCGGATTGTGCTCCCCAATGCAGACGGTTCGGAGATTTATGTGCGGGAGCAGTTTCGCACCTTCAATGATTCCATGACAGATGAGGGGGTGAATCAGGAGGACCAGGGGAAGGATGCCTTTAACTGGCTGCTGACGGAGGATGCTGACGTGACAGAACTGGCGGAATATTCGAAGGAGTCTGTTTATCCTGTCAAATACACGCCTGTGGGGCTGTATGTGCAGGAAGAGGACGGAAGCCTGTGCCTGGTGGACAATATCCGTTCGGAGCACCCGGTGAAAAAGGAGCTGCTTCCGGCTGCCCGGGAGCAGTATGTCTCCGTGCCTTGTATCTGTGAAAACGGCGATCATGTTTTCCTTACAGAGTGGCTGAATTATTCCCGATACCAGATCAGCGGAGTGCGGATCCTGGGCGGTGAGGCAGACGGGGATCCGGTGGTGATGTATCAGGATAATTATGACAGCCTGATCCGGATGACGGTTCAGCAGGATCAGGCTGTCATATTCTGGGGGAAGGAGTCCCTGGACGAAGAGCAGTATCATTATAAGGTTACGGTGTTGGAATACTGAGCCGTATGCGGACGAGCCGGTAGTCTGAACGATTACCGGCTTTCACTTCGGCTATTTCGAAGCAGGACGGTTAAAAACGGTTACGGCATTGTAATTTCCCGGAGAAACATGTATAATGGGGGTACGGAGCGGTCTTTGCGCTTTGGTTTCACGGATTGCTTGTACCTGCGGCTCAAATCCGCAGGTTACAGAAAGGAATGGATATTATGATGTCGGATATGACGCAGTTACTGCATTCCATGGAGAACACGATCAAGCTGCAGACCCGGGCCGGCGCCGAGAGAAGGGCCAGAAAGGCCGAGCGGGAGGAGAAGGAGTTTCTGGAGAAGCTTAAGCAGGCGGCGGCCGGCAAGATGGAGCTGGACGGCAGGGCGGCTAAGGTGAAGGGCGCGGAAGCGGCGGCACAGCGGGACCAGCTGATCGGCCTGATGATGCTTTGAGGCGTCAAACAGGAGAAATACTCCGGATAAATAAGAGAAAGGTGAGCCTGCCTGTGAAAACTGGAGGAAAGGCGGCTTTGTTAAAGCAACGCATCTTTAAAATCATTCAGATCGGAAACAGGACGGACATTTCCAGTATGTGCTTTGACATTTTCATTATCATTGTCATACTGGCTAATATTTCCGTTACTTTTTTACAGACCTTTGACGAGGCCGCCGGGTACGCAGGCGTCATGGGAATCGTGGAGCCGGTTACCATGGTGATCTTCCTGGTGGAGTATCTGCTGAGGCTCTGGACGGCGGACTGCCTGTACCCGGAGAAGACTTATCCGGCGGCAGTCCTTCGGTTTGCGGTGTCTTTTTACGGGGTGGTGGATCTGCTGACGATCCTGCCCTATTTCTGCCCTTTTTTTATACCCAGCGGGGCGGTAGCCTTTCGTATGCTGCGGGTGGTGCGGATCCTGCGTCTGTTTCAGATCAATTCCCGGTATGACGCCTTCAATGTGATTACGGAGGTATTGAAGGAAAAGAGAAACGCGCTGGTATCTTCCATTTTTCTGGTACTGGTGCTGATGCTGGCATCCTCCCTGTGCATGTACGGCCTGGAGCATGAGGCCCAGCCGGATCACTTTTCCAATGCCTTTTCCGGTATCTGGTGGTCGGTGTCTACCCTGCTGACGGTGGGGTACGGGGATATTTATCCGGTGACCATAGGAGGGAAGCTGATGGCGATTGTCATTGCCTTCCTGGGGGTGGGCATGGTGGCGATTCCCACGGGTATTATTTCGGCGGGATTCGTGGAGTATTACACGAAGATCAAGGTGGGGAACTATTCCCGCCATGATGCGGATTTTATTACCTTACATGTGGCGGAGGGCCATCCCTTTACAGGCGTTTCCTTAAAGGAGCTGAAGCTTCCCCAGGGCCTGTATCCAGCGGTGGTGCTTCGGGGGGAGGATGTGTATACTCCTCATCAAAGCCTGGTCCTGGAGGAAGGCGACAGTCTGCTCCTTGGCACCGTCAGCACGGCAGGGCCGGAGTGCCGCATTGAGGAGGTGTGTCTGGAGCCGGAGCATTGCTGGATCGGCTGCAGGATTAAGGAGCTGGATATTTCCCGCAGGGTCTTTATCGTGATGGTGAAGCGGGGGAAGGAGAATATCTGTCCTCAGGGCACAACGCTGCTGGAAGAGGGGGACGTGGTGCTTCTGCTGGAAAAGATGTAGAAGCGGGGGAGTTATATGCCGGAAGAAAAGATTCGCAGAATATTTCTGGAGTATCCCGAAGTCATTTACGGATTTACAGATATTGCATACAGTACATATGCGGACAGTTATCAGTCTGCTTTAGTATTTGCGGTTCCATACGGGGAACAGCTTACATTGGAAACCTATTCTGAAGCGAAGTTTGAAAAGGGCATTCAGGATGCCAAAGCAGTAGTGGAAAAGATTTTGGCACAGCTGAAAAAAGTGCTTGACGAATCGGAGGTAACATATGATATTCCACCTGCAGTACAAAATAACGAGACGGAGCTGGCCGCTCCTTTTTCCTTTAAGTATGCGGCGGTGAATGCCGGGTTAGGCTGGATTGGGAAAAATGATGTGGTGATTACCCCAAAGTATGGGCCAAGAGTAAGATTATCTGCCGTCCTAATCAAGGCGCAATTTACTTATGGCAGAAAAATCTTAAAGAGTCAATGTCCCGAAGACTGCAGAAAATGTGTGGATGCCTGCCCATACAAAGCATTGCATAATGTACAATGGGATAGCAGTTCCTTCAGAAATGACATAATAGATTATAAACTGTGTAACGAAAAAAGAAGCTTATTTGCTGCGGCACTTGGAAGAAAAAGTGCCTGCGGTCTCTGTATGGCGGCCTGTCCGTTTGGAGGATATAAAATGAACCATAAGATTGTCAGCCTTCCCAGGGAAGTATGGGCGGGTACCGTGATACCCATGCGGTATACCACGGAAAATTATTTTGATGTAAAGATCGAAAAGAAAGAAGAGGGATATGGGGTGGAAATCTGTAAATGCAGATTTGACGCACCGGTATCCCATTATCCGGAGGAATATGATTTCCCGGACAAGCTGTATCAGGAGCATTGGGAGAAGGCATATGCCTGGGGAATCGTGGAGGAGCGGGAGGACGGCCCCGGGCTGCTGGCCTGCATTGAAACCTGTCCTGAGGAATGGAGCAACCGCCTGGTAGTTACGGAGCTTTGGGTACATGAGAGCCTAAGGAGGCAGGGGATTGGCCGCAGGCTGATGGCGATTGCAAAGGAGCAGGCGGTTTTGGAGCATCGGCGGGCAATTATTCTGGAAACCCAGTCCTGCAATGCGGGAGCGATCAGCTTTTATGAGCAGGAGGGCTTTGAGCTGATCGGTTTCGACAGCTGCTGTTATTCCAACCGCGACAGGGAGCGGAAGGAAGTCCGTGTGAATATGGGGTATTTCTTCAGGACAAAGGCTCAGGAGGTAAGGGAGAAGCTTGTCCTGCGGAAGGAGAGGGAAACGGATTACCATAAGACGGAGCAGATGGTGCTGGATGCGTTCTGGAACAAGCATCACATGGGCTGTGACGAGCATCTTCTGGTACATAAGCTCAGAGGCAGTGAGGCGTATCTGCCGGAACTGTCAAGAGTGGCGGTAATCGGAGAGGAAATTGTGGGGGTGATCTGCTATGCAAGGGCAATGCTGAAGCAGGGAGAGCGAACGAAGGAAATCCTGCTGTTCGGACCTTTGTGCGTGGCACCTGCATGGCAGGGTTGCGGGATCGGCGGCAGGCTGTTAAAGGAGACGCTTGGCACCGCAAGGGAGATGGGCTATGAGGGAGTGGTTATCTTTGGCGAGCCGGATTATTATCCCCGACAGGGCTTTCAGACCTGTGACCGTTTCGGAATCACGACCATAGACGGGAAGAATTTTGACGCCTTTCTGGGAATAGAGCTGGCAGAGGGCGGGCTGAAAGGGTTTGGCGGACGCTTTCTTGTGCCGGAGGTTTATGAAGATTTGAGCCCGGAGGAAAACGAGCTTTTTACGAAGAACTTCAGGACGCCGGAAAAGCAGAGGTTTCCCGGCCAGTGGGATTGAAAGGCTGTGGAGATCTGAAATGAAAAGGAAAAACTTGGAGGAAGCTACAAATGACGAAAAAGCAGCGGGCACTGGAGATCATAGAGAGACTGAAGCAGGAATATCCCCAGGCGGCCTGTACGCTGGATTATGACCAGGCGTGGAAGCTCCTGGTCAGCGTCCGGCTGGCGGCACAGTGCACCGACGCCAGGGTCAATGTGGTAGTGGAGAAGCTGTACGAGCGGTTCCCGGATGTGGATGCCCTGGCGGAGGCGCCGGTGGAAGAAATTGAGAAAATCGTCCATCCCTGCGGCCTGGGAAACAGTAAGGCCAGGGACATCAGTGCCTGTATGAGGATGCTTAAATTCGAGTATGGCGGTAAGGTTCCGGAGGATTTTGAGGCGCTGCTGAAGCTGCCGGGGGTGGGACGTAAAAGCGCCAACCTGATTATGGGGGACGTGTTCGGCAAACCGGCCATTGTCACGGATACCCACTGCATCCGGCTGGTAAACCGCATGGGGCTGGTGGACGGAATCAAGGAACCGGCAAAGGTGGAAAAGGAGCTGTGGAAGATCATTCCGCCGGAGGAAGGAAGCGATTTCTGCCATCGGCTGGTGGACCATGGCAGGGCGGTCTGCACTGCCAGGACTGCGCCTTATTGCGACAGATGCTGCGTGGGGGATCTGTGCAAAAAGGCGGGAGTGTGAGAGGGAGGAACTAAAGCGGATTCTCGGGAAATACGGGTGTGCGTAAAAACGGTGAGATCTGCCGTAACATTTTCATGGCCGCCGCATATAATAGGTGCAGAAGGGAAGCGTAGCGGCAGGTGACATGCCGTCACTTCGCAGGCGGGGGCGGGCACCGGAGGACAGTATGGAAATATATGTGGTAAAGCCGGGAGACACAATAGACAGCATTGCACTGGGGCTGGGAGCAGATGTCCGGCAGCTGATCTATGACAATCAACTGGTGTATCCGTACGAGCTTGCCGTGGGGCAGGCTCTTTTTGCGGCCGGAGAGAGGAGAAGTGCCGCCAGGTCCCTTTCCGCCGGCGGTTATGCCTATCCTTTTATCAGTCCCTGGGTACTGGAGCAGACCCTGCCTTTCCTGTCGGAGCTGTTCGTATTCTCATATGGCTTTACCGGTGAGGGGGAGCTGCTGCCGCCTGCTTACGGAGAAGATGACTGGATGATTGCCGAAGCAAAGAATTACGGTACTCGTCCTATTTTGACACTGACGCCCTTTGGAGAGGACGGAAATTTTAATAACCGTCTGATCCATTCGGTGGTCAACAATGAGGAATACAAAGCCAATCTCATACAGAATCTTTTGGATATTATGGAAGAAAAGGGTTACCAGGGGATTGATATAGATTTTGAGTATATTCTGGCGGCGGACAGGGATGCCTTTACCGCTTTTGTGCAGGAGGCGGCAGAGGCCATGCGGGAGAACGGGTATCGCACTTCCGTGGCACTGGCCCCCAAGACGTCCTCGGAGCAGAAGGGGCTTCTCTATGAGGGAAAGGATTACCGTGCCCTGGGAGAAGCGGCAGACCATGTGCTGCTGATGACCTACGAGTGGGGCTATACCTATGGGCCGCCCATGGCGGTAGCCCCTTTGAACCAGGTGCGCAGGGTGGTGGAGTATGCCCTGACCCAGATCCCGGCAGAAAAGGTTGACTTAGGGATACCCAATTACGGATATGACTGGCCCCTGCCCTATGTAAGAGGGACCACAGCGGCCGAAACCATCAACAATGTCCAGGCGGTGCGCATTGCCGTGGAAAACGGTGCGCGAATCCTTTTCGACAATGTGGCGGAAAGCCCTTACTTTACGTATACGGATAACGGCACGGAGCATGAGGTCTGGTTTGAGGACGTGAGAAGCCTGCTTGCAAAGTTTGAGCTGATAAAGGAGTATGGGCTGCGGGGCTGCGGCTACTGGCAGATCATGCAGTGGTTCCGGGCAAACTGGCTGCTGCTTCAGGACCAGTTCTATATTTTGAAGCAATAGCCCGGTCACTCATATATTTCCTTTCCGCCGCAGAAGCGGCATAAGCGGTGTTATTTTTGGGAGTTTCTGTGAGCCAGGCTGTGTGCGAGAAGAAAAACACCTGCCAGCATTTGCGCAAGGGAGATACCCAGCAGGAAGCCTGATAAAAAGTCCTGGAAATCGGTTCCCCGGAACATCTGGGAAAGGGCCAGCATCGTGCAGCCTGTCAGGATTAAAATGAATCCGATGATTAACAGCTTGGTGTTTTTCAGGTGCTGCATTTCCTGAATCATTTTCAGGATCTGCTCATTGTCGTAGGTGTGGATGCTTTTTTCGTCTTCTTCGCCACTCATCAGCTCAGCCAGGGTGGTATCCAGCTCCTTGCATAATAATTCAATTACGGAATAGTCCGGTATACATTTTCCCGTTTCCCACTTGGAAACCGTTTTGTTGGAAACACCGATTTTCTCCGCAAGCTGCTCCTGGGTTAAATTTTTTTCTTTTCGCTTTCTGGTTATGAACCTGCCGATTGCCATCTGATCCATTTGAAATCCCTCCCGGTAATTTAATATCTGTATTTTAACAAGTATTGGGGTAAAATTACATCCCCCAAAAGGAGAATATGCGTGGAATGTAAGAAATTGCGGCAAATATATCTGTAAGCTGTGGCAAATAGACAAGAAATGTAGCACAGTTTTATTGGCATTCAGATAAGGAGATGATATAATGGATATACCTACTCGACGGTTACGGAAAGGGCATGTATAATTAAGAAAACAGTATTAAAGACAGGAGTTACTTACGCTTATGAATCAGAGTCCTACCGGAACCTGTTAAAATATGCAGATGTGACAAAATGCCTAATAAGATAATTTAATATAATAATTGACTAGCATGTTAATGTGTGATATTTTATAAATGGAAGTGATCACTCCAAAATTTAAAAACAAAGGAGATTGTATTATTATGAAGAGAACAATAGCTGCATTTTGTATGGCAATACTTGTATTTGCGGGCAGTTCCATGACTGCGTTGGCGGCAGTGTGCCCTCATCCGAATGCACCGGGTGGGGTACATCACTTTACTTCGTGCAAGCCTGCGGGAAATGGGGGGCGCATAGAGGATCATGGATTTCACTCATATTTATACGGTTATGATGATACTGGTAAACCCATGTATCGTAATGACTGCAGAATGACGGAGGCGTTTCAATATTGCATATATGTGTGTCACTGGTGCGGGTTGGAGAATCCGGATAGCCCTCATGAACATTCGCTGGGAATCCAGCATAGTATTTCTCACAAATAATTTCTTTTTGAGGAGGTTCCGAAGAATGGGGAAAAAACTTTGGTGCTGCATACTTGCAGGAGCACTGATCCTTTCGCTTTGCGGTTGTGGAGAAGGAAATCAAGGGACGGGAGGGAACAGCGGCACAGGGAATGCAGAAGGCTCCGGAACTTCCGCAAAGGGCGGCTCGGCAGAGGGCGAGACTTCTGATCCGGCGGGAGAGGATTTATTCCTCTCCCTGGCGGATCTGCCCTGGCAGGACAATTCATTGGATGCTTATTCGGCTGTATTGAATATACCTCTGCGGTATACGGAGCAGGATACCATCAGAGAAAGTGGCGTCGAGATGTATGTTTTGGGGAATACCCGTGCTTCCGTTTTTAAAAAGCAGATTTTTCCGAAGCCGGAAGATTGCTGGGATGAGATAAAAGCGGTCACAGATCAGGGTATGGAAACCTCTTTTCGCCTGGCCTTCCGGGAGGGGAAAATCAATCAGGCCTGGGCGGCGGGGAGCGTTGCGGGAAGCGATCACTATATCATGATGGCAGGTGTTGAGACAAATGCCGATGGGGAATTCGTATATTCCTTTTTTGAGACGAATGAGGATATGCAGGTCCTGAACAGTTTCCGGGTGGACTGTCTGGACAGGAACGATTATGAACTCCCACAGCAGCTTCAGGCGGATGCAGGGGGTAACCTTCATATGATTACCAGCAGATTTTCCGGTGGTACCTGTCACTACTATATTGTTGCGCCGGACGGAGCTTTGTTGACGGAGGGCAGTCCCCGGGGTGGATTCCCGGCGGATAATGTACCTGTGCTGTTTCCTTTGTATGACGGCAGAGTGGGACTGGGGTTCAGGGAACAGCTGCAATGTGTAGATCCCGAGACCGGGGAGGCAGAGATTCTGGCAAATATCAAACCGGGTTACAGGGGCTGCATTCTCTGGGATGAAAAGACGCTTCTCTACGCAGACGGGGAAGGGCTGTACCGCAGCGGCCTGTCCGGGGAGAATCCGGAGCTTTTGTATGCCTGGAGCAGCCATGGGGTTTCGGTTTCGGAAATAAAGGCCATGCAGGTCAGGGAGAACCGTGATATTGATCTGATTTACATGGATGGCAGAGGAGCAAATTATCTGAAGCTGACACCGACTACGGAGGAGGTGGAGATCCGGGAGATCACCATTGGATTATCTCAGGGCTCCGGCAGGAAGTATCAGGCAGTCGCGGCGGCGTTCCATAAAAAATACCCGGCATACCGTGTGGAGATAAAGTCCTATGGCTATAATGACACCAACCTTCTGACGGAACTGATTGCAGGGAAGGGGCCGGTGCTGGTGGATACGTGGTTGGTGGGTTTTGAGACGAATGAAGAATGGTGGGAGCCCCTGGACGAGGTTTTCCGGCAGCTGGATCCGGAGGAAGAGCTGATTCCCCAGGTGGTGGATGCGGGAAGGATCAACGGCACGCTGTATGGCATTGTCACAGACTTTAGTTTGGATACAATGGTCACCTTTGCAGAGGAACCTGAGGAGTGGGACTATGATACCTTTTTGAGCTGCTTTGACGAAGGGGATTCTTCCATGAAATCTGTTTTGCTGCCTTTGAACGGCAGCGGAGGAGAGTCTTTTCTTGCTAAGCTTTTTTTTCATGGTCTGCAGGAAAACTATTTGTTTGATGCGGAGAGCTGTACCACCCGCTTTGACAGCGAGGAATTTCGTAAAATACTGAGGCTTGGTCGTTATTTCGAGGAAAGAGAGCATCAGGGGACCAGTGAAGATGTGCGGCAGGGGACATCACTGTGTGCGCAGGCATATATAGATGCGCCGGAGGATCTGGCGTGCCTCAGGATCTGGGGCGGGGATAAGCTTCGATATGTGGGGTATCCCTCCGGGGAGGGTTCCAGGCATTATATAGAGGGTGCATATCCCATAGCGGTTCGCGCAAATGCCACGGCGGAGGAAAAGCAGCTGGCCCATAGCTTCCTGCAGTTTCTTCTATCCCATGATGCACAGATGGAAGCTATGTCGGCAGAAACAACAGGTAATTATCAGATGAGCGTGCGCAGGGATGTGCTGGAAGAGCAGATTGACCGTATGAATGGGGATACTTATCCGAATGTCCATGGTTTCCCGCAGTTCCATTTAGGGGAACAGGTGGACAAAGAGCTTGACAGGGCTGTTTTGTATAGTCTGCTGGAGAAGGCGGAGCCAAGACAGTATATGCCCAGGGAGCTTGTAAGCATTTTTTCGGAGGAACTGACCGATTATTTATCCGGGAATCTGACGGAGGATGTGGTGATTGAGCACCTGGAAAACCGGGTGGGACTGTACCTTTCGGAACAAAAATAGAGGCTGACGGAGGAACACTGCTGTGAGAATGTATGATATTATCATGAAAAAGAGAAACGGGGGAGAGCTGACCCCGGAGGAAATCAGTTTCTTTGTGGAGGGGTATACCGGGGGGGCAATTCCCGATTATCAGGCATCGGCGCTGATGATGGCCATTTATTTTCAGGGGATGACAGACGGGGAGACCTGTGAGCTTACCATGGCCATGGCCCGCAGCGGGGACATGCTGGATCTGTCCCCTATCCGGGGAATCAAGGTTGACAAGCACAGCACCGGCGGTGTGGGGGACAAGACTTCGCTGGCGCTGGCGCCCATGGCGGCGGCCTGCGGGATTCCGGTGGCTAAGATGAGCGGAAGAGGGCTGGGGCATACCGGCGGTACCATCGACAAGCTGGAAAGCTTTCCGGGCTTTACCACGGCCCTGTCCAGAGAGCAGTTTATCACAAACGTAAACCGTATCGGTATTGCCATCATGGGGCAGACTGCGGATCTTGCACCGGCGGATAAGAAGCTATATGCCCTGCGGGATGTAACGGCTACGGTAGACAATATGTCTCTGATTGCCAGCTCTATTATGAGCAAGAAGCTGGCGGCAGGAGCGGATGCCATTGTGCTGGATGTAAAGACCGGAAGCGGCGCCTTCATGAAGAAGGAAGCAGATGCCAGGGCTCTTGCGGAGGAGATGGTAAGGATCGGAACCAATGCGGGACGGAAGACCGTTGCCGTGATTTCGGACATGGATCAGCCGCTGGGCTTTGCCGTGGGCAATGCGCTGGAGGTGAAGGAGGCAATTGATACCCTGAAAGGGCACGGCCCTGCAGACTTTCTGGAGCTGTGCCTGGCCCTGGGAAGTCAGATGCTGATGGCGGGAGGCAGGGCAAATGATTTGAAGTCAGCCAGAGCTATGCTGGAGCAGGGGATTGCAGACGGGAGCGCGCTGAAGAAGCTGGCGGAATTTGTGGAAGCCCAGGGAGGTGACAGCAGTGTGGTCTATCATCCGGAGCGTCTGCCCCAGGCGTCCCTTCAGAAGGAGGTACTTTCTCCTGCGGACGGTTATGTCAGTCGGATCGTCTGCGACGAGGTGGGAATCTGTTCCCTGCTTCTGGGCGGCGGCCGGGAGACCAAGGAGAGCAGTATTGACCTCTCCGTGGGGCTGGTGCTGTGCAGGAAGGTGGGGGATGCGGTGAGGGCAGGGGAGCCCCTTGCGGTGATTCATGCCAATGACGGCAGAAAGGCGGCAGAGGCGGAGAGGAGATTCCTGGCAGCCTGCACCATAGCGGCGGAGCCGCCGGCGAAGGCCCCCTTTATTAAAGAGATTCTAACAGGCGGCAGGTCATAGTTCCCCCGGCAGGATAATATAATGGGAGTATGAAGAAAAGGGAAAGAAAAAATAACAGCGGTCAGAAAAGGGAGGCCCTGGTAGAGTCTCTGCGGCTGCCCAAGGACATCTGCATGGGGGCCATGAAGGTGACCATGACGGGAAGCAGAGAGGCCTGGATAGAAAATTACCGGGGAATCCTGGAATATACGGAGGAGTTGATTCTGCTGCAGGGAAAGACCTGCCAGGTCTGTTTTGAGGGAACCTGTCTTTCCATTGATTATTACACAAATGAGGATATGAAGATCAGCGGCTGTATCAATTGTGTAAGGTATCTGTAGTCGCCGCCAGGCGGCGGAACGCGGGGGAAGTATGGTTGAGTTTTTAAAATATCTCAGAGGGTATCTGCGCATCCGTGTCAGCGGTTTTTCGCCGGAGCGCTTCATGAACCTGTGCAGCAACAAGGGGATTCTTCTCTGGAAGATTGTCAGAGAGGGAGATGTATACTACATGAATATCAACCTGAAGGGCTTTCGGGCACTGCGACCAATTGCCAGAAAGACGGGTACCAGGGTGGCCATATTGGAACGATATGGGCTGCCCTTTTTTGTGCCCAAGCTGTTGAAGCGGAAGGTTTTTCTGGCAGGGCTGCTCTTTGCCGTGGCGTTCTGGATGTGGTCCTCCCTGTTTATCTGGAATATCGAGCTGTCAGGGAATTATCAGATTACGGACGATATGTTCGGGAGCTTTCTGAAGGAAAACACGGTGGCTGTGGGGATGCGAAAGGATGCGCTGGATATTGAGAAGCTGGAAAAGGAAATCCGACGGCGTTTTCCGGAGGTAACCTGGGCTTCTGCCAGACTGTCCGGCACGAAGCTGCTGATTGATATAAAGGAGAATGATGCCCCGATTATCAGGGAAAGTGAGAAGAAGGATGTGGGAAGCGATCTTGTCTCCGCTTATGCCGGGACTGTGGTCTCCATCGTGGTACGCAGCGGCGTACCGGTGGTGGCGGCAGGAGACACGGTGGAAGCGGGAACCGTGCTGGTGGAAGGGAAGGTGCCGATTTATAACGACGACGCCACGGTGCGGGAGTATCTGTATGTAGATGCGGATGCGGATATTATTTTGGAGCATGTAAGGGAATTTTCCGCCAGCCTTCCCCTGGATTACATAAAAAAGGAATATACCGGCCGGGAGAAGACGAAGCTTTACTTCAGATTCGGGGAAAAGCAGTTGAAAATGCCCCAGGATCGTCCCTTTCTGGTGTATGACAGTGTAATCCGGGAGAGCAGGCCGCTGCTTTTCGAGAAGCTTTCCATACCTGTCTATAAAGGCTCCTACACTTACCGGGAGTACCTGAATGTGGAATATAAATATTCCCGGGAGGAGGCGGAAGGGCAGCTAAAGGAAAAATTAAGGATTTTTCTTGAAAGTTTAGAGGAAAAGGGGGTACAAATTATTGAAAAAGATGTTAAAATAGATATAAGCGGCAATTCATGGGTTCTCTCCGGGCAGTTTTTGGTGTGGGAGCCGGTGGGAGACAGTGTGGCCGTGGAAAAGATTATTATTGGGGAAACGGAAGCGGATGAGTGAATGTTCGATGAGACTGGAAATGGGGGCGGAGCATATGCGGAAGATATTCGGTATGCAGGATGCCTATGTGAAAAAGCTGGAGCGGGACTTCCAGGTGACGATTGTTGACAGGAACGGCGGAGTGACGATTACCGGCAGGGAGGATATGGTGAAAAAGGCAGCGGCGGTGCTGAGGCAGCTTACCATACTTTCCGGCAGGGGAAATGAAATAGAGGAGCAGAGCGTAGATTACGCCATTATTATGGGTATGGAAGAAAAAGAAAAACTACTTACGGAGATCGATTCCGACTGTATCTGCCACACGGTGAACGGGAAACCGGTAAAGCCAAAGACCCTGGGGCAGAAGGCATATGTGGATGCCATCAGAAACAATATGATTGTGTTTGGCCTGGGACCTGCAGGA
>ERZ777011.1880-NODE-1880-length-19294-cov-17.006185_pt1 | contig 19294 bp, 15 predicted proteins | sample MGYA00374964_ERZ777011 | MGnify/ENA primary metagenome ERZ777011 (study PRJEB29310, sample SAMD00008975) | mouse gut metagenome | study: EMG produced TPA metagenomics assembly of the Metagenome analysis of fecal microbiota from mouse which was promoted...
TTGTGTTCATTTGTGTTGCGGAAACATAAACGACGCCCGCGCGCCGGTTTTGGCCTCTTCGGCAACACATACACATAAGGTCAGAGTAGGGCGGCAAGAGACGGTATTATTGATGGATGAGTCTGCGCATCTTCTTCCGGAGTCCAACCTTTGCCCTTAATCCAAGCCACTCGGCATCCTATGGATTCAGCTGGGATTATGTCCTTTTTGAGGCTGTCTCCGACCACAAGCACCTCTTCCGGCCTAAATCCGAGAGCTTCCACCCCAAGAGAAAATATCTTCGGGTCGGGCTTGCGGACTCCGACAACGGCACTTTCCACAATCTTCCTGAAATATTTGAGCAGGCCGAAGTCAGCAAGCACCGCCTCAACGTTGCCGTAGAAATTGGAAACGAGTACAAGCGGATAAACCTCCGCAAGAGATTCGATGACGGGCCTCGCCCGTTCTACGGATGCTTTAGCCGATTCGTAACACCGCAAAGCCACCGATTCCGAAACAGCGTCGGCCTGGGCTTCAGAAAGCATACCCCGCTCCACAAGCCAACCGAACTCGATGCGCATCTTGATACGCATCAGGTCGCGGAAATCGTGGTGAGGCAGTATATGACGTGTTCTGGCGAGCTCACGTTCAGCAAAGACATAAGCGTCGCGGAACTGCTCTTTGGACACAGGCACACCTTCTTCCTGATACGCATGCCATATCACTTCACTCCAATGGTCGCCACCTGTATCGACGGTGCCGCCATAATCGAATATTATCCCTTTTATGCCATCAAGAAACCTGTTCATTGCTTTTCGAGTTGAAGTGTGAAACGTCGGCAGATGCGTTCGTGGCGCACCACCATATATATAAGAAGGATGTTGAGCACCGTAAGTTCAAAGGCAAAATACAACCACGGCATCCGGAATATAAGAAGAGCCGCGAACAGCGCGAAAGTACGCGTGTTGAAAGAAAGTATGTTGGTGTACTTCATCAGGGGCTTTGAAGCCTGACGGAACTCTTCGCGGAAAGACTGCGGTATCCTATGCCCGTAACGCGCGGCCAACACACGGCGCAAGCGTTGCATCCACGGGGTGCGTTTCTCCTGGCCTACCGTATAGTTGGTATAGAAAAGAAGCGTGAACTTCTGCCAAAAACCTTTTTTCCACGACAAGGAACGGAACTTATCCCACAAATCGGATGCGGAATCAAGCTCCGACCCCTCTTCGCCCTTAAGGAAGTAGAGATGGAACTGGCGGTAATAGTCAGCCATGGCAGCCTGAACGCCATGGAAAACGCCTGTGGCAACCGCCACCACCCATATCACCCACGCATGGGCGGAAAAGAAATCGGAAGAGGCGTTCTCACGCAGGCATATCGCTATATATATGGCCGCAAACCACACATCTCCGCTCACGCCGTCGAGGATGCGACCGATCCGCGAATACTGCTTGGTCATACGAGCGAGCTGGCCGTCGGCAGAGTCGAACGAATCGGCAAGCATCAGCAAAAGGCATCCCGCAAGATTGAGCCATATGTCCGTGAAATAGAAAAGGCATCCCGACGCGAGCCCGATGAATATGGAAGCGATGGTGATGGCATTGGGCGTTATCCCCAGCCTTTTGGCCATCAACGCCCACCTATAACCGATCGGACGGTAAAACTTGAGGTCGAACCATTCCTCTGTGTCAAGCGATTTCAACGAATTCCTGAAATCATCTGATGTGCTTATCTTCTCACCCATAAATTCATCTTTTGTCTCTGATTGTCTTAAGCACGCATTTGGCGATGAACGGCGCGGCCTCCTTGCGGCAAGGGGCAAACGAGGGCCAGTCATTGAAGTCAATTATCCTTATGGAACCGTCTTGGTCCACAATGCAGTCTCCCCCATAAACCTTCACCTCAAGCGTGTCGGAAGCCTTCTGACAAATCTCGCGCAGGTAATCCTCCGAAAACGGGATGCCCTGCGACTTTCCGTTGACGGCTTCGTAACCGTATTTGGAATGGCCCATATCAAACGGATAGAACCAATAGAAGAACGGCTGGCCGGATATACCGTAGAACTTCACAAGGTCGCCTTCAAGATGGCGGTTGATCACGGCGCGCCTGATTCCACGGAGACAATACTCCTGAAGCATGTCCTGCGCCTCCTCGATGTGGCGGCAATAGCTGACATCCTCTTTATGCATCGCGTGGAAATCGCCCCGCTTGATCCAGCACGACGAGAATCCAGCCTCCACAAGCTCACGGCCTACGGACTCGTTGGTGTTGACAATCAGCGAATCGGGATACGGGATGCCGTGTCCCATAAGCAGACGCGTCATTTTCTCACGTGTGCAGTTTTCGATTCCGTAGCCAGAATTTATGACAATCACCCCCTTGTCCTCAAGTGACTGGAGCTTGGCAATGGAAGCCTGTTCACGGCACATATTCAGCACTACGTCGGCATCAATGTCCGACTCTATGAATCTCTCCTCGCTGAAGATGTCCACTATGCATCCTCTTTTGCGAAGCTCGTCGGCAGCAGCGTTGAATATCGCGGCATCGTTGCCTATATGGTTGGGAGAATAAGCTCCGGCACGCATGATGCCGGCAATCCTTATGTCTGACATAAGCAAGTGTTAAAAGAAAGTAAAGAGTAGAAAAGTATATGGTTCAGGAATTGATGAACGCCTCGGCCACGGCAATGTCGGCGGCATGGTCAACATCGACTATCTTACCGAGATCAAAACCCTTGATTCTCAGACCAGCATCGACCAGAGCGCGCTGATAATTGCGCATACGGCTCACACCTCTGTCCATGCAGTCCTCAAGAACGTCGATCGCAGGCTCCGAAAGGCCGTATATACCCCCGGAGATGTACCTGACGCCGTCCCAAGGGCAGTCGCGAAAGGCGAGGATGTCCATACGGTCGTCCACATCTATATAAAGCGGCTTTTCATCGTCGATGAACCCGGTCATTGCCATCATTCCGTCCACATCCTCAGGCGCATCACGGAAAGCATCTACATATGGAGCGAAATCCTGAGTGCGGAAAATCGTGTCAACTGTGGTAAGGATGAAACGTCCCTTCCCGCGCATCAGGCGCGAAAGCTCATAGAACGAATGCATCGAACTCGGGGTGGACTTGACGATAAGCCTCAACGGGACAGCAAGCGAAGGAGCCAAATCGACGAGGAAACGCTGCACGTCGGTCATCTGTTCATTCACTATGACGCTGACTGACTCGGCTCCGCACCCTATGAACACGTTTATCAGCCGTTCGATCATAGGGCGGCCGTCGAGATCAACGAGCGGTTTAGGGCGGTCAACGCCCTCTTGCCGGAGCCTCGACCCCTCTCCGGCGGCAATTATACCGTAATGCATCTTATTCAACAAACGGGGGAACGAATCCCCCGAGACTTAGAGTGTGTTTGAGATTTTTATTCTGATTTGCCAGGCAGTTTTTTTACAGTGATATGCTCTTTTGAGCGTGCCTTTATGGATCAATCCTGCTGTCCGCCGGATTCCGGAGAAACAGCGGCAGGAGCTGAAGGCTTCCTGTCGGCCTCCTTCTCGGAAGCCTCTTTCGCCGACCTGCCCTTGTCGGCTTTGCGGGAATCGGTCTGTTTGCGCAGAGGGTTGGCCGAAGCACGCTCGAAACTGCGGCGACAGCGGAAAATGTCGATTGCCTTGTAAATCGCCTCCCGCATCGACGTCTCGTCAGCCACTCCCTTCCCGGCTATGTCGTAGGCAGTGCCATGGTCGGGGGAAGTGCGCACGAACGGCAGCCCTGCTGTAAAGTTCACCCCGTTCTCCCGAGCCAAAGCCTTGAAAGGGGCAAGCCCCTGGTCATGATACATGGCCACCACCCCGTCGAAGTTCTTATAGACATCCGTAGCAAAGAACCCGTCGGCACTGTACGGGCCGAAAGCCAGGATTCCCTCCGCCACGCATTGGTCGATGGCCGGAGCAATCGTCTCCTGCTCCTCTTTTCCCAAAAGCCCGTGGTCGCCGCAGTGCGGATTGAGCGACAGCACGGCTATTTTAGGACGCTCGCAGGCGAAATCCGCCCTGAGCGAACGGTCAAAGAGCCTCACCACCTCCACGATGCGTTCCTTGGTAACGGCTTCCGCCACCTTTCCTATGGGAAGATGCGTGGTAACAAGAGCTACCCTGACATGGTCGTCAAACAGAATCATCAGAGACTTTGCGCCGTCGCCGGCTTTCGACTGAAGATATTCCGTATGGCCTGAGAAGCGGAACCCGTCGCCTTGAATGGTGTTCTTGTCAATCGGGGCGGTAACGAGCACATCTATGTCTCCCGCGAGCAAAGCCTCCGTGGCCTTTTCAAGCGAAAGAAGCGCAGCGGCGCCGCTTTCCGCCGACGGAGTGCCGGGAACGACCTTGATGTCTTCGTTGGATATGTTGACGACATTGACCTCTCCGTCCGCCACACCCTCGGCAGAGGATACCTGACGGAAATAGAAATCGCCGATGCCTAAAGCCTTGCGATAGAACGACACCAATTTTGACGTTCCGAATATGACCGGAGTGCAGACTTCCGTGAAGCCTTCCGCACCGACGGCCTTTAGTATTATCTCATAAGAGATACCGTTAATGTCGCCGTGGGAAATTCCCACTCTTATAGGACGGGCCATGGTAAGTACTGGATACTGTGATTGTTGAGTATTTAATGATTTCTGTCATTGCTTGCAAGAAGTGGAAAGCATTCCGCATGCAGCAAGGATGTCTTCTCCGCGCGACGCGCGTATGGTGGCTATTATTCCGTGGGAATTGAGGCAATTCCGCATCATAAGCATTCTCTCTTCGCTGCAGGGGACGAGATCCACGCCCGCAACCGCATGGAAGCGTATGAGGTTGACACGGCACCGGACATTGCCTATGAGCTTGACCAGCATCTCGGCATGAGCGATGTCATCGTTCACGCCGCGCCACATTATGTATTCCAGCGACAGACGACGCTGATGGGAGAAATCGTATGAGGAAAGCACCTTCATCACGCTTGCGATAGGGAAGGCCTTCTGCGCAGGCATCAGCTGTCCACGTTCGCGGGCATCGGCGGTATGGACAGATATGGCCACATGCACCGAAGTGCGGTCGAGAAGCTCCTTGAGTTCCGGCAGCTTTCCGACGGTAGAGACAGTGATTCGCTTCGGGCTCCAGGCAAATCCCCATTGCGCGGTCAGAATCTCTATGACCTTCATCACCTCGCCTAAATTGTCGAGCGGCTCGCCCATCCCCATAAAGACCACGTTTGTAAGGTCTGAAAGCCCGTCGGAGGCACCTGCCGACAGAATCTGGTTTATAATCTGATGGGCGGTGAGCTGGGCCTTGAAGCCCATCTTCCCCGTGGCACAGAAATAACAGTTCATCTTGCATCCCACCTGTGAGGAGACGCAAAGCGTGGCACGTTCCTTGTCGGGTATGTATACGGTTTCAACCGAACGCCCCTCCCCCGCCGGGAAAAGATACTTCACGGTCCCGTCGGAGGAACGCATCTTCTTGACTGGTTTTTCACGTCCGACGACATAGTGTTCGGCAAGCCATTCACGGTTGCGCCTGGAAATGTTGTTCATCTCATCGAACGACTCCACACGCTTCCCATATATCCATTGCGCAAGCTGGCGACCCACGAAGCGCGGCATGTTTCCGGCAATCGCAATGTCTTCAAGCTCATGAAGGGTCAGTCCTATCAGAGGGTATTTTCTCATCGGGAATACTTAGAGTGTATTTGAATTCTTTTTCTGGTTCTAAAAAACAGTTTTACAAGTCCTTCCGGGAGCTGGAACCAGAGGCATAGCGAACCACGCCACGTGGCAAAGGCCGGAAAGGACGCAAAAAACCGGATGTTTCTTGAAAGTCTGACGGGCCACAGGCCCAAAGCCCATAGCCCGTCCGTTCACTTCATGACGAGTCAGGCAATCAATCGCCTGCCTCGAATTTGTACACGTTGTTGACAATCTTGCGGTCGCCACGGAGCATACCCTGCATGTCGGGGTTCACGAGCTGGTAATACTGCTGCTCGTAGCTGTCGGCATTGTAGGGGAAGTTCTCGTTCTTGCGGCTCTTCACGCGGTAGGCGTAAACACCGTCGGCACCTTTGACAACATAGACCTTGGCACCGGGGTTCGTGCCGGATATGCGGCCGGTAACCGCCGGATCGGAAACGCTGTAGTTGCGTCCAAAGCGGAAAGCCGGGCTTGATGAAGACTGCACGCCCATAGCGGCTGCGGCAGAGGCCACGGAAGAAGCCTTGGCCTGGTATTGTTTCACCATGGCATCGCCAGCCTTGGAGGCGCGCACCTCGCCGGTGAGAAGATCCTTCACTTTCTTGTTGTCGGCCGGGATGAAATCCTCATACTCGGAATCGACCGCCACTGCATAGAGAGCCGGGGCATTGGCATCTTTCGATTCGTAGATGTGGCTCACGTCCCCCTTGTTGCCGTCAATCATCACCCAGCGTACCACCTGGCGGCTGTCGGGATAATACTGGTTCATGCCCTGGAAGCGCGGCACTGCGGGAAGCGACTGCGTGAAGTCGAATTCCTGCACGTTATACCCTGCCTTGGCGGCATTGGCCTTGAACTTGGCAGCGGTGCTGTTGGCAGCGAGGAACTTCTCAAGCTTCGCACGCTCGTCGCTGACCGTACGCACGCTCGGCTTCACGTCATAGCTGATTTCCTCGTATTCGTAGACTTCCACCGGAGCCTTCTTGTCGGCAACCTGCGCATACACCGCGCCATCGTTGGATTTGAAAAGCTCAACATATCTGCCACCGGCGTTCAATAGGGTGTCGAGCTGGCCTTTCTCGATGGCATTCGTAGGCCCGGCGGCGGTGAAGAGCTGGATCCACTGCTTGGGCTGCACGGTTACGCTGTCCGTCTTGTACACAGACTTGATGGAATCCACCACGATGCCGGAATTGAGAGTGGCAAGCACCTTTGCAGGAAGGGCGGCACCGGCCACGGAAACGATGTTGACCTGAATCGAATCCACCTCAGCACGGCGTGAACCCATCTTTACAATAGTGAAGCCCCTTGGAGTCTCACTGATGAGCGACACGGAATCCGCAGGCGCGGAAGCCACATAGCTCTTGATAGCCGCGTTGGAGATGTCGGAAGCGCGGAGCTGACGGCGTTCCACCACCACGCCTTCACGGCGCATATCCTTGCCGAGGGTGCTGTCGCGGAGAGCCTTGACGGCCTTCTGGGCAAGAGCCTTGGCATTCTTGATGTCGGCTGCGGAAGGCACCACGTTCACGGCGATGAAAGAAACCTCCTTGGTCGGCTCCATCACCTCGAAACGGTAGCGTTCCTGCTTGTAGCGGTCGTTGATTTCAGAGGCACTGACAGGATACTTCTTCTCATCGAGCTGGCCGAAAGGCTTGAAAGCGATTTCGACGTCGGCGGTGGCCACGTAGTCGTTGTACATCGATTTCTTGTCAAGTTCGTTGGCCTTCACAGTCCCGTAGAGAAGACGCTGGTATGTGTTGCGTGCGATCATCTGCTTCGTCTCCTCCTCCACCGCAAGCCACTGACGCTGGAAAGGAGCCATGTCAGCGTCCGAGAGGCCGTTGCGCTTGGGATTGAAGATGATTTCATAAGCCTGCGCAGGAGTGGAAACCTGCACGCCGCTGGCCATCAGCTGGCGTATGACGAGATTGATCTTTTCGTTGATGGGGTTTTCGAGCATATAGAAGCGGAGCTGGTTGCCCGTGGAACGGACACCTGCCTTGTCCACAGCGTCGTCGAGGAGTTTCTCGCCCACGAGCTGTTCGAGCGCCATCTGCGCAAGGATCTGCGTGTCGAAATTGGCGTATTGCTGCGGATTCTGCCTGCGGGCCTCCTCAAGCTGGTTGTTGAGTTCCTGCCGCTTGCGTTGATACTCAGTATAGTCGATTTTCTGTTTACCCACCTTGGCCACCGTCGTCTGGTTGCCGAAGAGCTTACTGCCGTTGGTAATCGCATCGCCAACGATGAAAGCAAGCAGAGCCACACCGATCACGATGATGAGAAACACCGACTTGCTTCTGATTTTCTCTAATGTTGCCATTCTGAAATATAGCTGATATTGGTTAATTTCTTATTTAAGCACGCCTAACGAAACAACAACCATACCACTGGCTGCCAATATCTTAATATCAGCAAGACAGGGCTTGGGAAGTCCTTCTCACGACATTCCGCCAAAGGCAGAGATGCTTTTAAGCACGCAAAGATAACACTTTATGGACAATCAGGCAAGAATATCGACGTTTTTTCGCAAATTTTGGAGTGTGTTTGGATTTTTATTCTGATTATTACAGGCAGCTTTTACAGTGTTCCGGGTCTTGGGACGTGGCTCACAGCCCGCCATGCAACGGATGGAAGACCGCATTTCCCGACAAGGCAAAAGCGGCCGGGGCAACCCGCCCTCGACCGCCTTTGCCTATGTTCCGAAAAACTCATCAAAGCCCGAACTCCTTGCGGAAACCGTCCGCAAGATCGAGCTCTTCCCAAGGGAAAAGCTTCACCGACAGCTCAATCGGCCTGCCGTTGTCATAGCGCGACCCGAACCTCTTGACCACAGTCTCCGGCCTGCGCCCCATATGTCCGTATGAAGCCGTCTCCTTATATATAGGCGCACGCAGTCCAAGAGACTCCTCAATCGCCCGAGGACGCAGATCCACGAGAGAACGCACCTTGTCGGCAATCTCAGCGTCAGAAAGCCCGACGTGCGAAGTGCCGTAGGTATTGACGAATATGTTCACCGGCTCCGCCACTCCGATGGCGTAGCTCACCTGCAGAAGCACCTCGTCGGCAACACCTGCGGCAACAAGGTTCTTGGCTATGTGGCGCGCGGCATAAGCAGCCGAACGGTCAACCTTGGACGGGTCTTTGCCCGAGAAAGCGCCGCCCCCGTGGGCTCCCCGGCCGCCGTAAGTGTCCACGATGATCTTGCGCCCGGTAAGCCCGGTGTCGGCATGCGGCCCGCCGAGGACGAACTTGCCAGTGGGATTCACGTGCAGCGTCAGATTGTCGTCGAAAAGCCTGCGGGTGGCTTCCGGGAGCTTGGCTATCACACGCGGCAGAAGCACCTCTCGCACGTCCTTCTCAATCTGCTCAAGCATCTGCCTGTCGGCCGCCAGCTGCGCGGCAGGCGTGCCGTCGAGAGGCTCCACGAACTCGTCATGCTGGGTGGAGACCACGATTGTGTGGATGCGTTGGGGCTTCCCGTCGTCGCCGTATTCCACTGTGGTCTGGCTTTTCGCGTCGGGACGCAGATACGTTACGAGCTTACCTTTGCGGTAATAGTTCATATGCTTTCCTTCACGGCGTATGTCGGCAAGTTCGCGAAGAAGAAGATGCGAGATATAGAGCGAAAGCGGAATATAATCCTCTGTCTCGTTGGTGGCATAGCCGAACATCATGCCCTGGTCGCCAGCCCCCTGCTCATCCTCGCTGCGTTCCACACCGCGATGTATGTCAGGACTCTGCTCATGGATCGTGCTCAATATCCCGCAGCTGTCTCCGTCGAAGCGGTAAGCCCCGCGGTTGTAGCCTATATCATTGATAAGCCTACGCGTAACCGCCGGAATGTCAACGTATGCCTGGCTTGTAACCTCTCCGGCCACCACCACCTGCCCGGTGGTGCAGAGGGTTTCGATGGCGACCTTAGAGTTTTTGTCGCGCGCGAGGAATTCGTCAAGAAGAGCGTCGCTGATCTGGTCGGCGACTTTGTCGGGATGTCCTTCGGAGACTGACTCCGATGTAAATAAATAGCTCATAAACAGCTGTTAAAAGTTAAACTACATAAGTAGATTCTTAGAGTGTGTTTGATTCAAGCCGGAAAAGGACGGAAGGCATGGAAACAAAAAAGGCATCCGAGGGATTCCGGCGGATTTCCCCTGAATGCTTCAACAATCGGCGTCGGAAGGCTCCGGAGCAAGACCGAAGTGCGACGCGTCGTGCAGTTTTAGCATTTTTTCGGGTGGTTGCAAGCAGCCAAATTTATCCACCTTCGCATCCGTGCCATCCGGCCTTTGCGAAACAGACTGCAAAATTACTAACTTCTTTTCTTAAAAACAAACTCTGAAGCGTTTTTCTCATTTCAGACCAAAAATCACTCCTGCCTACACAAAAAGGAGCGGCAGAAAACCGGTTTGCCTCATTAAGTGGCATTTGCATTTGATGGTTCATACAGATTAAATTTAACTCATTTTTACTTAAAATATCAGTTATAAACCATTTTTAATGGTTGGCCGATGCAGTTTTTTCATAAAAAGTTTTGCCAATTGCGAAAGTGTATCTAATTTTACGCCGAATTTCGCTTTGGGCAACATGCGCAAAGCGATTTCCGGCTACGCACAAGCCTTACGCTCCGCAACGGAGGGAGGCTGGAAGCGAGGCCGAACTGCTAAACTTAGACAAAAACAGAAAAATCAAATCTTATCATGGCAACACCAACTGCTAAAAAGCCTAACGGAAAATTAGGCGTGCTTGTAGTGGGACTCGGCGCAGTAACCACCACCTTTATGACCGGCGTCTTCATGGCCCGCAAAGGACTCGCAAAGCCCGTCGGTTCTATGACGCAATACGACAAAATCCGTGTCGGCCGCGGCAAAGACAAGAAATACCTCCATTATAAAGACATCGTGCCCCTGGCCGACCTCAACGACATCGTATTCGGCGCATGGGACGTGTTCCCCGCCAACGCCTACGAGTCGGCAATCAACGCCGAAGTCCTCAAAGAGAAGGACATCGAGCCTGTGAAGGACGAGCTCATCGCCATCAACCCGATGAAAGCAGCCTTCGACCGCAACTACGCAAAACGCCTCGACGGCGAGAACACCATGGGCGACATCACCCGCTGGGAAATGACAGAACGCCTGCGCGAAGACATCCGCCGCTTCAAGGAGGAGACCGGCGTTGAACGCGCAGTGGTGCTCTGGGCCGCCTCGACCGAGGTCTATGTGCCTGTGGACGAGAACGTGCACGCCACCGTCGAATCGCTTGAAAAGGCGATGAAGGCCGACGACCGCGAACACATAGCACCCTCGATGTGCTACGCCTACGCCGCCCTCAGCGAAGGATGCCCCTTCATCATGGGCGCCCCGAACACGACCGTGGACATCCCGGCAATGTGGGAGCTTTCCGAGAAGACCTGCATGCCTATCGCAGGCAAGGACTTCAAGACAGGCCAGACTCTCGTGAAATCGGGCTTCGCCCCGATCATCGGCACCCGCTGCCTCGGCCTGTCCGGATGGTTCTCGACCAACATCCTCGGCAACCGCGACGGCCTCGTGCTCGACGAGCCTGCCAACTTCCGCACCAAGGAGGTCAGCAAGCTCTCCACGCTCGAGTCGATCCTCGTGCCTGAAGACCAGCCCGACCTCTACGGCCACGGCAACGACGAAGACACCCAGTACTACCACAAGGTGCGCATCAACTACTATCCGCCGCGCAACGACAACAAGGAGGGCTGGGACAACATCGACATCTTCGGCTGGATGAACTATCCGATGCAGATCAAGATCAACTTCCTCTGCCGCGACTCCATCCTTGCCGCACCGCTCTGCCTCGACCTCGTGCTCCTGAGCGACCTCGCTGCCCGCGACGGCCGCCACGGCATCCAACGCTTCCTGAGCTTCTTCCTCAAGAGCCCGATGCACGACTACACCGAGGACGAAATCCCCGTAAACCACCTCTTCCAGCAGTACGTCATGCTGAAGAACGCCATCCGCGAGATGGGCGGCTACGAGGCCGACGAGGAAATCGATTGATTCCGCCCCGACACATTAATTTAAATATAAAGAAAGAGCCAGCCCGGATTCCTGATGGATCCGGGCTGTTTTCATTCGCATATGTCCGCGGCACAGTCAGCGGCGATAGCGGATGCGGCGGCGTTCGATGCGCATGGAACGCCGCGTCGCCTTACGCCCTTCGTCGTCCTCCTCGCTTAAGACGCTGACCTCGCGTTCAGTCCAGTTGCCATGAGAATCCTCGGCCTTGCAGACGTATGTCTGCGTGTCGGTGGATTCATAGTCATATTCAGCAGACGTTGCCACCGACCTCACCAATCGTCCGGCATCGTCGTACTCATACATGACGCGCGTTGTCCATTCCGCACCCACAAGTTCAAGAGAAGCAGGATAACCGGATTCGTCCCATGTGTAATATTCCGTATATCCGGATTCGGAATACTCGCCGTCGGGACGGTTGTGGAAAAAAGACACGATGCGTCTTTGCGCGTCGCGCTCTATAGACACCATAATACCCTCTTCGGAAGCCTTGTCGGCCGCCGGCAACGTATTGCCGTCAGCATCGGCAATAAAATCCACGTCCAGAGACTTCACCTTCTTGCCGCTCCAGACCGACCATGAGGCAAGGGTGGCGATGCTGCCGTCGGGAGCGAAAGCCATCGAATCAACGTTCACATCGCGAGGGCTGTCTATGGTGTAATACTCCAAGACGCAGCTTTCCACGTTCCCTTTAAGCTCCTTCCAGGCAAGGTCGGGAGCGGAAAACAGCTCCTCATCCTCACCATCAACGGATTTCAGCGAATCCGAATCGGAAGACGACGCATTCCGGGAGCCACACGATGCCAGAGCGGCAACAGCCAAGACGGCAGGGAGGAAAAGATATCTTAATTCCATAATGCAAATCTTTTTATGGCGCAAAGTTAACGGCAAGAGTCGGTAAACGCGAATTGATTTATAGTTAAATTTCCATAATTTTAGTCAACATAATCAAATTTTATCGACATTCGGGGACAAAACGATACGACAAGGGTGTAGATAACGGAATTTTTTACTACCTTTGCATTATGAATTCCGGAGGGGACGCAAGTCTCCTCCCTCTTTTTGCATAAACCGATGATAGACCGCCAGGCGCTTTCCGACTTTGTCGAGCAAAAGCTAAAAGACACGGGATGCTTCCTTACAGACGTAAAAGTAACCCCAGACAACCAGATAACAGTTGAAATCGACAGCATGAACGCAGTCGACATTGACGAGTGCGTGTCGCTGACGCGCGCCATCGAGGCGGAGTTCGACCGCGACAAGGAGGACTACGAACTCGAAGTAGGCTCGGCAGGACTGACGTCGCCTTTGAGGGTGCCGCGCCAATACGAGAAACACATCGGCCACGACGTGGAAGTGCTCACAAACGACGGGCGCAAAATCCACGGAATGCTCAAGGAGGCCGACGCCGAAGGGTTCACCGTGGCAACCGAGCGCAAGGTGAAGCCGGAAGGGGCAAAGCGTCCTGTGACGGAAACCGTCGAGGAACGGTTCGGCTACGGAGACGTGAAACACACCAAATATGATCTGAAATTCTAAAAACTACATACGGCATCCGCGCCATACCCGGAGAGGACAGGCGCGGAGCCGACACAAAGATAATATGGCAAAGAAAGCGGAGACAGTAAATATGGTCGATCGGTTCGCCGAGTTCAAGGAACTCAAGAACATCGACAAGACCACTATGATAAGCGTGCTCGAAGAGTCGTTTCGCAACGTGCTGGCAAAGATGTTCGGCAGCGACGAGAACTTCGACGTCATCATGAACCCCGACAAAGGCGACTGCGAAATCTACCAGAACCTTGAAGTGGTGGCCGACGACGCGGTAGACAACAAGGACATGCAGATAGGCCTTGCCGAGGCGCGCGAAATCGACCCTGAGTGCGAAATCGGGGAAGACGTGGCCAAACGCATATATTTCGAGAAGTTCGGCCGCCGGGCGATCCTCAACCTCCGCCAGACGCTGCAGTCGAAAATCCTCGACCTTCAGAAAGACGCCATATATTCAAAGTTCAAGGAACTCGAAGGCGAAATCATCACCGGCGAAGTGCACCAGATATGGAAAAGGGAGATGCTCCTGCTCGACGACGACCAGAACGAGCTTCTGATGCCCAAAGAGGAACAGATCCCGTCCGACTTCTTCCACAAGGGCGACCTCGTGCGTGCAGTGGTGAAGACGGTGGACAACACCAACAACAACCCTAAAGTGATAGTAAGCCGCACCGACGAACGCTTCCTGCGCCGTCTTTTCGAGCAGGAAGTGCCGGAAATACACGACGGGCTGATTACAATCAGGGCAGTGGCCCGCGTGCCGGGCGAACGCGCCAAGATAGCGGTAGAGAGCTATGACGACCGCATCGACCCCGTAGGGGCATGCGTCGGAGTGAAGGGAAGCCGCATCCACGGCATAGTACGTGAACTGAAGAACGAGAACATCGACGTGATTCCGTTCACCAACAACCAGCAGCTCTTCATCCAACGCGCACTCAGCCCGGCCAAAGTAAGCTCCATCCGCCTCAACGAAGAGGAGAAGAAGGCCGAAGTGTTCCTGCATCCCGACGAGGTGTCGCTGGCGATAGGCAAGGGAGGCCTCAACATACGCCTGGCATCGATGCTCACCGGCTACACGATCGACGTTTACCGCGACCTCGAAGAGGGCGAAGAGGACATCTATCTCGACGAATTCCGCGACGAAATCGACGACTGGGTGGTGGAAGCGCTCAAAAACCTCGGCCTGAGCACCGCCAAAGCCGTGCTCAACGCCCCGCAGCAGCTCCTCGACCAGGCCGACCTCGAAGACACCACGCTCCAGCAGGTAATGGACGTGCTACGTGCCGAATTCGCAGACTGAAAAGCCTGCGGACTGCGGTAGCCATCAAGCCTCTTTTCAAAATTTCCAAGAACAGACCACCAATCAGTATATGCCAATAAGAATAAGCAAAATAGCAAAAGAACTCAATGTCGGAGTGAGCACTGCGGCCGAGTTTCTGCGGAAACACGACATCGAGGTCGACGAAACCAACCCCAATGCCCGCATCGGGGAAGACGCCGCCGACCTCCTCCGCAAGGAATACAGCAAGGACAAAGACACCAAGACACGCTCCGACATCTTCACAACATCGAGGCTCACAGGCAAAAAGGCCAGCAAGCAGAACCGTTCCAGGACAGAGGAAATCAAGACCGAAGTGCCCAAGGCCGCAGGCCCGCGCGTGCTCGGCAAGATAGACCTGTCCACTGGATCAGCCATCACTCCCAAGCCTGAGAAGCCCAAGGCCGATACTGAGGCAAAACCGCAACAGGCAGAGAGCCGACCGGCTCCGGAAGCAAAAACCGAGCCCAAGCCGCAGCCTGAAAAGAAGGCAAAAGCCGACGACACGCACAAGCAGCCTGCCCAGGAACTGAAACCGGAGCCGAAACCGGAAGCGAAACCTGAGGCAACGGCCGAAAAGGCCGAGCCGACTCAACCGGCAAGCCCCGCAAAAGCCCCTGAACACAAGCCTGCATCAAAGCCGCTGCCGGCGAAAGAGGAAAAGCCTGAAAAGAAGGCCGATGAGAAGCCGGCTCCAGAAAAGCCGCAGCCCGCAGAAGAGAAGAAGGCTCCAGAAGCTACGGAAAACGACGGAGGAGTGTTCCGCCTGAATACTCCAGGAGCAGGCATACAGCTCAAGGTCGTGGACAAGATAGACCTGTCCGCGCTCAACCAGAACACCCGCCCCAAAAAGAAGAGCAAAGAGGAGCGGCGCAAAGAGCGGATAGACCGCAGCCACGCCGGAGGGGCGGCGCAGGCCCAGGGCGGCGCAGGCTCCGACCGCAAAAAGCGCAAACGCATCGGCAAAGAGAAGGTGGACATCGAGAAGGCCGGCGCACAGGTTACAAAGAACCCTGAATCCAAACAGAACGGCGGCGGAAACAACCGCCCCGGAAACGGCAACCAACGCCGCGACCGAAACGACCGCGGAGGAGCGGCGGCAAAACGCGAACGCGGCCCGAAACGCCCGGTGAAGCAGGAGGTCAACAGCGAAGACGTGCAGCGTCAGGTGAAAGAGACCCTGGCCCGTCTCACCAACAAGACCACCAAGAAGAGCGTCAAATGGCGCAAAGAGAAGCGCGAAGAGATGCACCACCGCGAGATGGAAAATGCCGAACGCGAAGCCGCACAGAGCAAAATCATAAAAATCACGGAATTCGTGACGGCCAACGACCTCGCGCAGCTTATGGACGTGCCTATCAACAACATCATCGCCACTTGCATGAACCTCGGCGTGATGGTGTCCATCAACCAGCGGCTTGACGCAGAGACCATCAACATCGTGGCCGAAGAGTTCGGATTCACCACCGAATACGTGAGCGCCGACGTGACAGAGGCAATCACCACCGTGGAGGATGCGGAAGAAGACCTCCTGCCGCGTCCGCCGATCGTAACGGTGATGGGACACGTGGACCATGGCAAGACATCGCTTCTGGACTACATCCGCAAGGCCAACGTGATCGCAGGCGAAGCAGGAGGCATCACCCAGCACATAGGCGCATACAACGTGGAGCTTTCCGACGGACGCCACATAACCTTCCTCGACACCCCGGGCCACGAGGCGTTCACCGCAATGCGTGCCCGAGGCGCGAAAGTAACCGACCTGGCCATCATCATCGTGGCGGCCGACGACGACGTGATGCCGCAGACGGTCGAAGCAATCAACCATGCCTCGGCAGCCGGCGTACCGATGGTGTTCGCCATAAACAAAATAGACAAGCCCACGGCCAACCCCGACAAAATCAAGGAGCAGCTGTCTGCTATGAACTATCTCGTCGAGGAATGGGGCGGCAAATACCAGTCGCAGGACATTTCAGCCAAGAAAGGCCTCGGAGTGGACGAGCTTATGGAGAAAGTGCTGCTTGAAGCCGAGATGCTCGACCTCAAGGCCAATCCCGACCGCGCCGCAATAGGCTCAGTCATAGAGTCGAGCCTCGACAAAGGGCGCGGCTACGTGGCCACTGTGCTCGTGCAGAACGGAACGCTCCGCGTGGGCGACGTGGTACTTGCCGGAACGCATTACGGAAAAATCAAGGCAATGTTCAACGAGCGCAACCAGAGGGTGAAGGAGGCCGGGCCATCCACTCCCGTGCTCATACTCGGCCTCAACGGCGCGCCTACGGCAGGAGACACGTTCAACGTGCTTGAAACGGAGCAGGAGGCACGCGAAATCGCAGGAAAGCGCGAACAGCTCCAGCGAGAACTCGGCCTGCGCACCAAGAAACGCCTCGGCCTCGAAGAGCTCGGACGCCGCCGCGCGCTCGACGATTTCCATGAGCTCAACCTCGTGGTCAAAGGCGACGTGGACGGTTCGATCGAAGCCCTGTCCGACTCGCTCATCAAGCTGTCCACACCGGAAGTGCAGGTCAACGTGCTTCACAAAGGCGTGGGCGCGATTTCGGAAAGCGACGTTACGCTCGCCGCAGCCTCCGACGCAATCATCATCGGCTTCCAGGTGCGTCCTTCAGGCGCAGCCCGCAAGGAGGCAGAGAAGGAAGGCGTGGAAATCCGCCTCTACTCGGTCATCTACAAGGCCATAGAGGAGGTGAAAGACGCCATGGAAGGCATGCTCGCACCCGAAATCAAGGAGGAAATCACAGGAAACGCCGAAGTGCTTCAGACCTACCACATATCGAAGGTCGGCACCATCGCCGGAGCCATCGTGCGCGACGGCAAAATCAAGCGCACCAGCAAAGTGCGCCTGATCCGCGACGGAATCGTGGTCTACACAGGCGAACTCGGCTCGCTGAAACGCTTCAAGGACGACGTGAAGGACGTCGTGTCGGGCTACGACTGCGGCCTGTCCATCCAAGGATACAACGACGTGCGTGAAGGCGACATAATCGAGGCATACGAGGAAGTGGCTGTCAAGAAGACCCTCACACAAGGCACAAAAGACTGACGACCGTGTACTGCATAATCAACATAGGGAGCAATCTCGGCGACCGCCGCCTCAACCTCTCCCGCGCAATGCGCGCCGTAGGGATGGAATTCGGCGATTTCGAGATGTCGCACGCGGTGGAGTCGAAACCTTCTGGTTTCGACTCCACACGCCGTTTCCTCAACGTCTCTATGCTTTTCCAGAGCGACCTCGAGCCGCAGCAGGTGCTTGAGAGACTGCAGGAAATTGAGAATAAAATATCACCCGCCCCACACAGGAACCCGGACGGAAGCTACCGCGACCGCATAATCGACATAGACATCGTGGCGATCGACGACATGGTGATTGACACTCCGACCCTGAAAGTTCCGCACCCGCGTCTGGCCGAACGTCGTTTCTTCCTTGAGCCGCTCAAGGAGATAGCCCCGCAATGGAAGCACCCGGCATCCGGGCTTACCGCCCGCCAGATGCTCGCCATGCTGCCTCCGGAAACCGAAGACGAACCGGAAGATACGACACAGAAATGAATTCCGAAGCCGAATACGCTGTACTGATTTCAAAGGGGAAAGTGCTGATTCAGGCTTGCAGAGGCGAGACGCCGCGCCTGCCACGCCCCGACGAGGTTTCGCTTCAGACCGGACCATCGATGGACGGACGCTTCAGGTTCGGCCATCCCATAGACGCCGAAGCCATAGCCGTAGACGAAGGCAGCGTCGGAGAGACGATGCCTACCCAGGAATGGACAGAACTCAGGGCTTCGGCCTCAATCATCCCGGCCGAGCACTATGCCGCAGCCGCAAAAGCCTCAGAACTGCTTTTCTGGGACTCCACCACTCGCAGATGCTCCGTATGCGGCGCGGAAATGGTACGCCACACGGAAATAAGCAAACGCTGCACAGGATGCGGACGCGAGATATGGCCGACGCTTTCCCCGGCAGTCATCGTACTCGTGCGGCGCGGAAAAGAAGCCCTTCTCGTACACGCGAAGACATTCTCCAAGCCTTTCTACGGACTCGTGGCAGGATTCGTCGAAACCGGCGAAAGCCTTGAGGAATGCGTACGGCGCGAGGTCAAGGAGGAGACATCCCTCGAAATAGACAACATCCGCTATTTCGGCTCACAGTCATGGCCCTTTCCATCGCAGCTGATGATCGGATTCACTGCCGATTACGCAAGCGGCGAAGTGCGGTTCTCCGACGGAGAGCTGACATCAGGCGGCTTCTTCAGCCGCGACAGCCTGCCGCAGATTCCCAGACCTCCGAGCATCGCCAGGGAGATGATAGACGCCTGGCTGGAAGGACGCATCGACAGCCAAACGCGCCCGGCAAACAACCCGCAGGAATAAAAAATTTGCGGGAACGGGAAAAAAGCATTACCTTTGCACCGCAGAAAGCCGGAAGTGTGCTTACTTTGCGCCCTGGTTTTCCTGCTTTACTTAAAAGAATATGCTTGGCATATTCCAGTGGCCCTGATGGCGGAATCGGTAGACGCGTCGGTCTCAAACACCGATGGAGCAATCCGTGCCGGTTCGACCCCGGCTCAGGGTACTGAAACGGGGAGTAGAGCAATCTACTCCCTTTTCTTGTGCCGTTACCCCTCGCAACTCATTGGTCTGCTCATAGATAAG
>ERZ777011.1881-NODE-1881-length-19289-cov-2.961370_pt1 | contig 19289 bp, 16 predicted proteins | sample MGYA00374964_ERZ777011 | MGnify/ENA primary metagenome ERZ777011 (study PRJEB29310, sample SAMD00008975) | mouse gut metagenome | study: EMG produced TPA metagenomics assembly of the Metagenome analysis of fecal microbiota from mouse which was promoted...
GGCGAGTTGGTGCACGTCATTGCTGACGCTCATATTTATGACAGGCATATTCCGCTTGTCAAAGAGCTGATATCAAGACCCGTATATGACGCCCCGACATTCTGGCTTAATCCGGATATACACGATTTTTATAAATTTACAAGGGACGACGTTAAGCTTGAAAACTATGTAACAGGTCCTCAGATAAAGGACATTCCCGTTGCGATATAATTCAGGAGGAAAATGCTATGAATCTGATTGTTGCCGTTGACAGAAACTGGGGTATAGGCTATAAAAACGGGCTTTTGGTGAGGATTCCCGAGGACCAGAAGCGGTTCCGCGAAACGACGACAGGCAAAGCCGTCATTATGGGGAGAAAGACGCTTGAGAGCTTTCCGGGCAAAAAACCTCTCAAAAACAGGCTTAATATAGTTATAACAAGGGATAAGGCTTACTCTGTTGACGGCGCGGTCGTCGTACACGGGATAGAGGAGGCTGTCGCCGCCGCGTCAGATTACGCTGACGAAGACATATATGTTATCGGAGGGGAATCGGTATACAGGCAGATGCTTCCTTTATGCGATACGGCGTATATCACCAAGATAGATTACGCATATCAGGCGGACGCGCATTTTCCGGATCTTGATGGCATGGATGACTGGCATATAACTGAGATAAGCGATGAGAGGACTTATTTTGATATTATATTTGAATATGTGAAATACGAGAGGAAGTAGGAATATGAAAGAAAAAACGGGCAAGGATTATATTTCGCCGGAGAGTAAAAAGAAGCTTTGGAAGACCTTTGCGATCAAAATGACGCTTGCAGTCGTGCTGCTCGCTCTGGCTATTTTTCTTACAGTGTACTGGAATAAATAATCACGATTATCAGAAAACGGCATATCTTAAACCATAGAGGGCACGCGCCGCATACAAACGGGGCGGCCTTATTATTTTGAAAGGATTGGTAAGGATATGTTAGTTGCTTTAGATGCAGGACACGGCGGCAGCGATCCGGGCGCCGTGTACAATGGCAGACAGGAAAAGGACGATAACCTCAGGCTTGCCAAAGCCGTGGGCGATATCCTTGAGAGACGCGGAGTAAACGTGGTTTATACAAGGACGAACGATATTTATGAAACTCCGTTCAAAAAGGCGACGGACGCGAACGAAGCGGGAGCGGATTATTTTGTGTCGTTTCACCGTAACTCCGTGGAAAATCCCAATACCGCGTCGGGAGCCCAGACTCTTATATACAGCAGCGGCGGTGAGAAAGAGCGGCTTGCGAGGAATATTCAGGATAATCTGACGGAATTGGGCTTTAAGGACATGGGAGTTGTCGAGCGGCCGAACCTTGTAGTTCTTAAGAGGACCCGTATGCCGGCGGTTCTGATCGAAACCGGCTTCATAAACAATGAAAAGGACAATGCTAAATTTGACAGGGATTTTGACGCGATCGCGCAGGGAATAGCGGACGGAATCCTTTCTACCATCGGCTACGGGGAGACCGTGCAGACGAACGCCAGAGTTGAGCAGCAGGCGGTAAACCGATGGGGAAACGATGATGACGACTGCAACGATCCGTACGGCGGGTTTACGAACGATCAGGGCGACGGAGTCATCAAGGATACCAGACCGAGGGGCGAGCGCGATGTTATGCCGGATCCAGGCATGGGAACGGATACGGAAACAGTGCCAGGCCAAAGCAGAGAAGGCGCGGCGCCGCCGGAATCGGACGATGAAACCTGCGTGTGCAGTAAGCTTTACCGCGTTCAGGTAGGAGCTTTCCGAAGCCGCGAGAATGCAGACAGACTTCTCAATTCCCTGCTTGCCGACGGTTTTCCGGCGTTTATAATATATTCTGACGGTCTGTATAAAGTTCAGGTAGGGGCATATCAGAATCTTGATAATGCCGTAAGAATGGAACGCAGACTGAGAAGATTCAGATACAATACCTTCATTACGACATAATGACAGGAACATCATAATATGCTTCACAGAATGGATCCCGGGCGCTTGATTCAGGCGCGCCGGGATATTTTTTAACGTCGCAATAAGATTACGGCGGTAAATTTTAATGGAATTGCAGATGGATTTGTGTTAAAATAATACAAATATAAATTTTACAGGAGGGGAAAAAATGGCATTTTGTAAAAGCTGCGGGGCGGATATAGCTGACGGCGACAAATTCTGTACGAAATGCGGAACGCCGGTGGACAGGACGGAGAATATTCCGCAGACGGAATTTGACTCGGCGCGGCAGGAGACGGTTGAAGAACAGGAGCTTTACATATCAAATGACGATGCGCCTGAGTCCGGTGCGGACGGCAAAAATGGATTTGACAAAAAAATAGCCCTAATAATAGCTGCGGCGGTACTTATTCTTATCGGGGTGACCGTTGCGGGAATACTTGTTATGAACGGCATAAGGCACAAACAGGTAAACAAGAGCAAAACCATAGATGTAAACAGATATATTGAGATTGATGTAAACGGCTATAACGGTCAGGGAAGGGCAGAAATAAACCTTAATTATGCTGAGTTTTACGACGCTGTTTTTAACGCTGTCGGCGGAAGCAAGGCAAACGGCAGTAGGAAGTATGAGTACAAAACAACGGCTTCTAATATATGCCGTACGGTAAGCTTTGTAGTCACGCCGGATAGCGGGCTTTCAAACGGGGATAAGGTTAAGGTTGAAATGCTTTATGATGAAGACGTGTTGAAGGATACCGGAATAGTCCTGGAGTTCAAAAGTCTTGAGAAGAATGTAAGCGGGCTGAAAGACGCGAAAAAGGTTGATATTTTTCAGTACCTTGAAATGACCTTTAACGGGAGAAGCGGCTCGGTATGGGTTATCTGCGAAAACAACGCAAAGGAAAAAGGGCTGAAGGACGTACGCTTTACCGTGGAGAATAATTACAACCTTTCCGTCGGTGATGAATTTACTGTCAGGGTCGACGATTATCATGTGAATATGCTCAGGGACAACTACGGAATCGAGCTGGAAAGCACCTTAAAGACTTATAAGATCGACAAAAACGATGTGGACAGGTATATCGAATCGATTTCCGACATATCCGACGGACTTTTTGATATCATGGACGGATATGCGCTGGAGGAAATAGAAAATACATATGAATGGAAATGGGAAACGGAGATCTCTGACATACAGTATATGGGAATGTATCTGCTTTATCCAAATGAAAGCAGCACTTATTATGAGAACTATGTGTTTATGATTTATACCGCTGAAGTAACTTTGGGAGATGAGGACAGAGAGCCTGTAAAGGTATTTCTTCCGGTTCAGGTCAGCGATTTGGTATGCTTCGCCACAGGAGAGCAGGAATGCAGCAGCTGGGTAAATCTTTGGGACGACGGCAGGACCGACGGAGATTATGCGTGCACCGGGTATTTGAGCGAGCGGGATATGTTTCTTGATATAATGAATGAAGAAAACCTGATGAATTTCATGTATGAAATAAGCGCCGGAATGCGCGATTATTACGACTATCCGATTCAACCCGGATTTCCGGCAGATAAGGAAACCGGAGCGCAGACCGGACCGGAGGAAACAGGGACAGACCGGAATGAAACGATGGAGGAGATTGCCGGGGCGCGTTGAAGCCGGGAAAGTGTATTATGACGCAAACATGAATTTATTGCGCTGATGGATAAGTATTTAATTTAACAAAGTTATACAGAGCCGGAACGACTTGCTATTCTCAAGACGTTCCGGCTCTTTTATGCGCGCAGAAGCGGCTGTCCGCTGCCGTATCATATCATTATCTGAGCTCGGCGAGCTTTTCAAGCGCGACGTAAAGCTGAGATATTTTGTACCATGTGCTGTACCCTACGTCTCCGGTCACGGGCAGGTCGAAAATAGACTGGAATTTGCTGACTGCCGCGGCGGTCTCTTCTCCGTAGATTCCGTCAACCGCAAGTGAGGGTATATTGCTGTATGTCTGGCGTATTGACGCGAGCTGTTCCTGAATGGTGCGGACCTCGGTGCCGCTGTCGCCTATGTCGAGAGTGTAGCCCGGCCATGAGATAGGTACTCCGGACACCTCCTCGGCTGTGTTGATGTAAATATTGCTTCCGTAATATGTGCGCAGAATCTGAATCGCGGTATAGCCGTCGTCGCCGAGGCTTTTTGAACCCCACTGGCTCATTCCCGCGCAGGTGGTGCGTTTGCCGTCGCAGTATTGCGTGAGCAGAGGCTGTTTTATGTTGGGACGCGAAACGTAATCGGCAAAAACTTCGTCCACTATTCTTCCTACATTGTCAAAAATATTGCGCTCGTTTATCCATTTGTGGTCGTAAGCGGTGGATGAGGTTATCGTGAAATAATAGCCCTTATTTCTGTACCATTCCGTATACACGCGGTTGAGGGTAAAGGAAACTATGGCTATTACGTTGGCGGTAATGGTAGCCTCCGGCCATGTCGGATATATTTCGCTGCACGCCACGTTTTTGATGTAGTCGGTAAATCTTACATAATAATTGTTTGCCGAGGAGTCGGAGGGGGCGCCGTCGTGAACGACGACTATCTCAGGCACGACCACGCGGTCAAGTACGATTTCGCCGGTATTGCTGATCGGTTTAATCTCAGCCTCGGGTATTTTTGGAGGATAATTTCCGAAAAGCGTGTTGGGGCCAATTACAAATACGTTGGACTGCTGACCTGCGTCAAGGCTTTGCAGCTGAATGTTCTGAATAGACTGCTCGCCCGGAAAAATATTGATGCCGTTTACCGATATAGGCGCGTAGCCGGGCGCCCTCACAATGAGATTGTATTCGGAATACGGCTGCTCGACTCCCGGCTCCTGGCTGAATTCCAAGGGAGGCGCGGGAAGCGTGACGGAAGAAGTCTGTCCGTTTGAGTCCGTCGTTATTTCGTCGATGACCTCCTCCGGTTCTCCGGTAAAGGAAATGTCGGCAACCGCGTTTTCAATGGGACGTCCGTCCTCTCCCGTGACGTCTACCCTGAGGCTCCCGGAATCCGGCATTGTTTGCATGATTTTATATAAAGACATACAAGGCTCCTGAAACTAATCACTAATATAATATGCGAGAGAGCGGGAAAAGTTGAGTAAAAAAGTATGAAAAAGAAAAAGGAGACCTGCTTTTTATCTCTCCCCAAAACGCGCTGCGCTGGAAAAGACAAAAACAGGTCAAAGGTTTTGTAAGAATATTCTATGTCATACGATAATGCTTCCGTTATTGATATTAATATCTTTGAGCATTGAATTGAAGCTATCGGTGTCGATAGGTCTTGAATAAAGGAAACCCTGAGCCGCGTCGCAGCCGCATTCGCTGAGAAAGTCCGCCTGCACCTTGGTCTCCACACCTTCGGCAATTATGTCAAGTCCTATGTCCTTGGACATTGAAATGGTGTGACCGAGAATCTTTCTGCCCCTTTCCGACACCATAAATTCATTGAGGAAGTAGCGGTCAATCTTGAGTACGTCAAATTTGGTTTTCTGAAGCATATTCAGCGACGAATAACCGGAACCGAAATCGTCCATCAGCATTGTAAAACCGCTTTCCTTGAACAACTCCACTGAGCGCTCGACATCCGCGGATTCTGCCGATTCGGTGATTTCTATCTGGAGAAGTCCTATGGGTATATCATACTTCTTTACAAGGTCGTAAAGCTCTTTTACCGTATCTTTGCCTTTTAAGTACGCGCGCGAAACGTTGACTGAGATGGGAACGGGAGGTATCCCCGCGTCTATCCAGCTTCTTATCTGTCTCGCGGCAGACTCCCAGATGAAGCGGTCAAGTTTGAGTATAAAGCCGTTTTTCTCGAATACAGGGATGAAGTCGCCCGGAGATATAAGTCCTCTGGCATGATGCCGCCACCTTGTCAGCGCTTCAGCTCCGATTATCCTGCCTGTGGATATGCTTACCTTGGGCTGCAGAAACATCAGGAATTCTCCGTTTTTCAGCGCGCTGTTCATATCCTCTTCAATATGCTGAACCTTGTGCATATCCTCAAGCGCGCTCTCGTCAAAGAAAGCAATGTTCTCAAGCGCGTTCCCCTTGACGCTCTGTCTTGCTATGCCGGCGTTGTCTCCGCAGCGGCGTGAGGGCATATCGGGATCGTTCATTATGTATATACCGAAGCAAAGCTTGAAATCAATGTCCATAACTCCCAAAATCTGACTTTCAAGCTGTCTGATAAAAGAAATTATCTCGTCCTTTTCATTAAAAGTCATAACAAACATATACAGATCCGCAGAAAGTCTTGAGTGCGGCATATTATCGCCGCACATAAGGTTGAGGACCTCGCTGATAAGGGCGAGGAGTCTGTCGCCGACCTCCGGACTGTAGTTGTCGTTTATAAGCTTGAAATGTTCAACGTCAAACTGAATGAAGGCGACCTTTTTATTATTTCTTTCGCTGATAAGTCTTGCTATCCGTTTCTGGATAATGGCGGGATTCCTGTCGGAGGTGAAGGAGGCTAAAATTTCATGGTTGCGTATCTCGCTGTCCTTGAACGGACGGATATTGACAAGGACATATTTAATATGTCCTGCAGGGTCTTTGCCAAATACAGCGGAAAGATTCACAAGCTCAGGCACTCCGCCGAATATGTTCATCTTCAGGGCTAATTCAGTCTCGGCTTTGTCAGTGCCGTCCTTTATCCCCGCCTCTATCTGGTCGCGAAATATCTGGTACACCGGCACAGACTCAGGCTCCACCATATTCGCTGACATAAGGTAATCAAAAGGGCGTTTTACGCCCTCCGGAATAACATTGTCATAGTACATGGCGACCGTAACGTCGTTTTCACAGTCCCATAAAAAATTTAACTTATGTCCTGAATTTTTGATAATATTATCCGTTATTTCGTAATAACGGCTTTTATCCAGTTTATCACCCATAAATATCACCGTCTTTTAGTTATAACGTGAACATAAAAATCACTTTATTGTGATTATAACATATTGATCGTAACAATACAATTCGCATTTGGAAAATATTTACGCAGAGGCTTGAAATCGCCTGTGTTTTATGTTACTATTTTATGGATTAAGAAAAAAGCACCGGCTGTTTTATGTCTTATTGTGTTTTTTTTTTGAAATTTTTTACCGGAATGCCGCGGTACAGCGGCGGTTTTATACGGTGCATCTGCATATTATTGAAACCCTCTGCGAGGATATTATGATGCGCTGAAAAGCAGCGCGGGACAAATGAAAGGAACGGGTTATAAGGATGAAAGCATTTCTGATTCTTGAGGACGGCAATGTTTTTGAGGGAACGGGCATCGGAGCGGATAAGGAAGTTATAAGCGAGATAGTCTTCAATACCTCGATGACGGGTTATCTGGAGGTACTGACCGATCCATCCTATGCCGGACAGGCGGTCGTTATGACATATCCGCTTATCGGCAATTACGGCATATGCGGCGCGGACAAAGAATCGGACAGACCGTGGCCGGACGGGTTTATTGTCAGGGAGCTTTCTCCCATTCCGAGCAATTTCAGAAGCGAGGATACGATCCAGAATTTTCTTGAAAAAAACGGGATTCCGGGAATCGAGGGGATAGACACTCGCGCCCTTACCAAGATCCTTCGGGAAAAGGGTACGATGAACGGAATGATAACCAGGAACCAGAATTACGATCTTGAGACGGTTATTCCCGAACTTAAAAAATATACGACGGGCAAGGTCGTTGAAAAAGTTACCTGCGAGGGTCGCGAGGTGCTTGAAGGAGACGGCTTTAGGGTCGCGCTCATGGATTTCGGCGCGAAAAGAAATATTGCGCGTTCTCTTAATAACAGAGGCTGCCGTGTCACAGTATATCCGGCGCTTACTTCGGCGGAGGAGATTCTTGCGGATAAGCCCGACGGAATCATGCTTTCCAACGGACCGGGAGACCCAAAGGAATGCCAGTCAGTGATAGCCGAGCTAAAGAAGCTTTACGATTCTGACGTGCCGATTTTTGCGATCTGCCTCGGACATCAGCTTATGGCGCTCGCCACCGGCGCGGACACGCATAAAATGAAATACGGGCACAGGGGAGCGAACCACCCCGTCAAGGACCTGAGGACAGGAAGGGTTTATATATCCTCGCAGAATCACGGCTATGTGGTGGATATGGATACGATAAGACCGGAGATCGCCCGCCCCGCGTTTATAAATGTCAACGATAAGACCAACGAGGGTCTTGAATATATAGGCAAAAATATTTTTACGGTCCAGTTCCACCCTGAGGCGTGCGCGGGACCGAAGGATTCGGATTTTCTTTTTGACAGGTTTATGGATATGATGAAGAAAGGCGGGAACCGGAATGCCGAAAAATAATAATATCAAAAAGGTGCTTGTAATAGGGTCGGGACCGATAGTTATCGGTCAGGCCGCTGAATTTGACTATGCCGGGACTCAGGCGTGCCGCTCCTTAAAGGAGGAAGGTGTCGAGGTAGTGCTTGTCAATTCCAATCCCGCTACGATAATGACGGACAAGGACATAGCGGACGAGGTTTATATTGAGCCGCTCACTGTCAGATCGCTTGAACAGATAATACTCAAGGAAAAGCCGGACAGCATTCTTCCGACGCTCGGAGGACAGGCTGGGCTTAATCTTGCAATGGAGATAGCGGAGACGGGATTTCTTGAGGAGCATGGCGTAAAGCTTATCGGAACGACCGCGCTCACCATCAAGAAAGCAGAGGACAGGCTTGAGTTTAAGACCACCATGGAAAAGATAGGCGAGCCTTGCGCTCCGTCCCTTGTCGTGGAAAATATCGAGGACGGAATCGCTTTCACCAACACGATCGGCTATCCCGTTGTTTTAAGACCTGCTTATACGCTCGGCGGAAGCGGCGGCGGTATAGCGCACAACGAGGAGGAGCTTGTCGATATACTTTCCAACGGACTCAGGCTCAGCCGCGTCGGACAGGTTCTTGTAGAACGCTGTATCGCGGGCTGGAAGGAAATCGAGTATGAGGTTATGCGCGACGCGAACGGCACCTGCATAACCGTCTGCAACATGGAAAATATAGACCCCGTCGGCGTGCATACGGGCGACAGCATTGTCGTCGCGCCCTCGCAGACGCTTTCAGACAAGGAATATCAGATGCTCCGTTCCTCGGCGCTCAATATAATCGACGAATTACAGATTACCGGAGGCTGCAACGTCCAGTTTGCGCTTCATCCGACAAGCTTTGAATATTGTGTTATCGAGGTAAATCCCAGGGTCAGCCGCTCTTCGGCGCTTGCCTCCAAAGCGACGGGTTATCCTATCGCCAAGGTCGCGGCTAAGATAGCGCTCGGATATAATCTTGACGAGATACCTAACGCCATTACGCACAAGACCTTCGCAAGCTTTGAGCCTGCGCTTGATTACTGCGTTGTTAAGATTCCCAGACTTCCTTTTGACAAATTCATCACCGCGTCGCGCAAGCTTACCACGCAGATGAAGGCGACTGGGGAGGTAATGAGCATATGCACCAATTTTGAGGGCGCGCTTATGAAAGCCATACGTTCTTTGGAGCAGCATGTGGATTCGCTTATAAACGACGATTATTCCTCATGCAGCGACGAGGATATAATCGGACTTTTACAGAATGTGGACGACAAGAGAATGTACGTCATAGCCGAAGCCATAAGGCGCGGAATTTCATATGAAAAGATACATTCCGTCACGATGATAGACGAATGGTTCATAGATAAATTCAGCAATATAGTTAAGATGGAAAAGCGCCTCGCCAAAGAGCCGATGACAAAGGAGCTTATGCTTGAGGCAAAGAGAATTGAATTTCCCGATACAGTCATCGCGAAGCTCACGGACCGCACAGAAAAAGAAGTGAAGGCTCTGCGCAACGAATACGGGATACGCGCGGCGTTTAAAATGGTGGATACCTGCGCGGCGGAGTTTGAGGCAAGCACACCGTATTATTATTCCTGCTATAATTCGGAAAACGAGGTCGCGCTTACCAAGCCTGAGAAAAAAGTGCTTGTGCTTGGTTCCGGCCCTATAAGGATAGGACAGGGAATAGAGTTTGACTACTGCTCGGTCCACAGCACATGGGCGTTTAGCGCAGAGGGCTATGAAACCATAATCATCAACAACAATCCCGAAACGGTAAGTACGGATTTTGATATTGCGGACAAGCTCTATTTTGAGCCGCTCACTCCCGAAGACGTTGAGAGCATTGTCGAGCTTGAGAAGCCTGACGGCGCTGTGGTGCAGTTCGGAGGGCAGACCGCCATCAAGCTTACCAAGAGCCTTATGGAAATGGGCGTGCCGATCCTCGGCACAAGCGCAAAGGACGTAGACGCGGCGGAGGACAGGGAGCTTTTCGACAAGATACTTGAGGAGTGCGGTATTCCCAGAGCCGCGGGCAAAACGGTCTTCACTGCCGACGAAGCGATCGCGGCGGCGAACGAGCTTGGTTATCCGGTGCTTGTAAGACCCTCGTATGTGCTCGGAGGACAGGGAATGCAGATCGCCATATCCGACGAGGACATCAGGGAATTTATGTCGATAATCAACAGGCAGGTGCAGGAGCATCCGATACTTGTTGACAAATATCTTATGGGAAAAGAAATAGAGGTCGACGCGGTGTGTGACGGCGAGGATATCCTTATTCCCGGCATAATGGAGCACATTGAGAGAGCGGGAATTCATTCCGGCGACAGTATATCGGTCTATCCGGCGCAGAGCCTTTCTCCGAAGATCATAGATATGCTTGAGGATTACACGGCAAAGCTCGCGAGATCGCTCCATGTAAGAGGTCTTATAAATATACAGTTTATCGTGTACAATGATCAGGTGTATGTTATCGAGGTCAATCCCCGCTCGTCAAGAACGGTTCCGTATATCAGCAAGGTGACCGGTATACCTATCGTAAAGCTTGCTACGCAGGTTATTATCGGCAACACGATAAAAGGTCTCGGCTACACGCCGGGTCTTCAGAAGAAAGCAGATTATATCGCTATAAAGATGCCCGTATTTTCCTTTGAAAAAATAAGGGGCGCGGACATAAGCCTCGGACCGGAGATGAAGTCCACCGGCGAGTGTCTTGGCATAGCCAAGAGCTTCAACGAGGCGCTTTACAAGGCGTTTCTCGGCGCGGGAGTGAACCTTCCCAAGCATAAGCAGATGATAATGACCGTTAACGACAACGAGAAAAAGGACGCCGTTTCCGTTGCGAAAAGATTTGCCGCGCTCGGCTATACTATTTACGCGACATGGGGAACAGCGAAATATCTTCAGGACAACGGCGTGGACGCCGTAAGGGTAAATAAAGTGGAGCAGGAAGCGCCTACGCTTCTTGACCTTATTCTTGACCACAAGATAGACCTTGTAATAGACATACCTTCAAACGGCATCGAGAGGAGCCACGACGGATTCATTATAAGGCGGCACGCCATCGAAACGGGAGTAAACGTGCTGACCTCCATGGATACGGCGAACGCTCTGCTTGCGAGTCTTGAGAGCGCGGGGGAGCAGAAGCTTACTCCGATAGATATTGCTACGGTATAGTTTTTGACCCTCGGCGCGAAGCGCCGGGGGAGATTTTATAGGAGATATGACAGAATGAAGATTTTGGATAAAATTTCAAATATCATCGGAAACGCGTTTGAAAGCTGCGGATACGACCGTGTCTACGGAAAGGCGGGATTATCGAACCGCCCTGACCTTTGTCAGTTTCAGTGCAACGGAGCGATGGCTGCGGCAAAGAAGTACGGCAAGGCGCCGTTTATGATCGGCGATGAGATCGTGGAGAAATTGTCCGGCGATCCGGCGTTTAAAACCGTGGAATGCGTTAAGCCCGGCTTTATAAATATGGTAATGAGCGGGGAATTTATCGGAGATTATGTGCGAGAAATGGCGCGAAGCGATAAGTTCGGCTGTGAGTGCGGGGAGAAGGATGAGGTCGTTTTCCTTGATTACGGCGGCGCGAACGTCGCAAAGCCCCTGCATATAGGACATCTGCGCTCTGCCATTATAGGCGAGAGCGTCAAAAGAATCTGCGCGTTCGCGGGTTATAAGACGGTCGCCGACGTGCATCTTGGCGACTGGGGGCTTCAGATGGGGCTTATCATCATGGAGCTGAAAAACCGCAAGCCGGAGTTGCCTTATTTTGACGAAAAATATGAGGGAGAGTATCCTAATGAAGCGCCCTTTACCTTGGCGGAGCTTGACGAGATCTACCCTAGCGCGAGCGCAAAATCAAAAGAGGACGAGGAATTTAAAAAAGCGGCTCAGCAGGCGACCGTGCTTTTGCAGAACGGACACAGGGGATATACGGCTCTGTGGCGTCATATAATGGAGGTTTCGATTCCCGACCTTAAAAGAAATTACGATAATCTGAACGTGAGCTTCGACCTTTGGAAGGGCGAGAGCGACGCAAAGCTTTATATCGCGGATATGATCCGGGATATGGAGGACAAAGGGATCGCTCACGAAAGTCAGGGCGCGCTGGTGGTCGATATTACAGAAGAGGGCGACTCAAAAGAGCTTCCTCCATGTATCGTGCGCAAATCCGACGGCGCGGCGAACTACGAGACCTCGGACCTTGCGACGCTTATAGAGCGTGAAAGGGAGTATTCACCCAAGACGTATATATATCTTGCTGACAAAAGACAGGAACTGCATTATACGCAGTTTTTCAGGACGGCAAAAAAAGCGGGCATAGTGAGTCCGGAAACAGAGCTTAAATTCATTGGCTTCGGAACGATGAACGGCAGCGACGGAAAGCCGTTCAAAACCCGTCAGGGCGGCGTTCTGCGGCTTGAGTATCTTATAAAGGAAATAAACGATGCGGTATACGCGAAGATAATGGAAAACCGCACAGTAGACGAGACCGAGGCGAGGGATACCGCAAGGATAGTAGGTCTTGCCGCGCTTAAATACGGCGATCTGTCGAATCAGGCGGCGAAGGACTATGTTTTTGACATAGACCGATTCATCTCGTTTGAGGGCGATACGGGGCCTTATATTCTTTATACGATAGTGCGTATAAAATCAATACTTAAAAAATATGAGGCTGAGGGCGGGACTCTTGAGGGTATTGTGATAAACGATCCGGAAAGCGAGAGCGAGACCGCGCTGTTTCTTGAGCTTTCCAAGCTTTCCGAGACGCTTGAAAGCGCTTTTGCCGAAAAAGCGCCACATAAGCTATGCAAATTCGTGTATGATCTTTCCAACGCTTTTAATCGTTTTTACCATGATACAAAGATTCTCGGAGAGGAGAACGAGGAAAGGAAGAAGGGCTATATAGCTTTGCTGGTGCTTACAAAAGAAGTGCTTACGACCTGCACAGACCTGCTTGGAATCGAGGCTCCAGAAAGGATGTAGGACCGCCGCTTAAAGGCTCATAAGGTCAGAAAGCGTAATCCTGTGCACCGAGAAATCGGCGTCGGGCGAGTAGCTTGCGGCTGTCAGGTAGGTATCCGGCTCAAGAAAGCAGGTCATTAGATTGACGTTTTCGGCGGAGAGGTTTTTCATGTTGCGGAAGATCCCGTCACCGTTGAGCTTTAAAAGAGCCTCCTTTATCGTCCAGATACGGCAGAATTCCGTATCCGGCTCAGATGAGGCGCATATCCGTTCTATTTCGGAGGACGAACAGACCTTCATTGCGGAGCGCATATTAAAGCTTCTTACCTCCTGAATGTCAATTCCGACCGCGCCGCTGCCGAATATGCAGCAAGCCGCGCCGCTGCAGTGGCTTATGTTGAAATTTATATTGGGATAGTCTGAAAGATACGGTTTCCCGTTCTTCTCGATTGAGAAGTCCGGGAGACCGTTTTGTTTGTATATGTTGCGGAAACCGTACAGAAACGACAGATATGCCGAGGCGCAGGAAATTTTTCCGGCTTTGAAGCGGAAACGCAAAGCCTGTCTGCGTCTTGCGTCAGGCAGCTTTGATATGAGCATGGAAAGAATCTCGTCCGATATTTTGTCGTATTCTGTGAAAAGAAATATCATTTTGCGGCATCTCCGGTTACGGCGCAGCGCGGAGAAATCACCGCGACAGTACGCTGATAATTGTTTTTTTATAGGTGAGAAAGTTTTCCGACAGCAAAAGATCGGGATCGCGCACGTCGTTTTTGTCTATTACGATTTCTTCAATTATTCCGGCGGGCGCTCCGCCCAGAATATATATCCTGTCGGACAAAAGGATTGCCTCGTCTATGTCGTGAGTGATAAAAAGCGTTGAAAGCTTTATCCGCTTCATTATGTTCAGATACCAGTCGTGCATATTGCTCTTAGTTATCGCGTCAAGCGCCGAAAAAGGCTCGTCAAGCAGCGCTACCTCGTCCGAAAACATATATGTGCGCAGGAGGGCGGCGCGCTGACGCATACCGCCGGACAGCTGATTCGGATACTTGCGCTCCGTACCGGACAGTCCGAACTCCTCAAAATGCGCCATGACTCTGCGGCGCGCCTCAGATTTGCGTACTCCGCGCACCGTCAGCGGAAGAGCGACATTGTCAACGATAGTCTTGTAGGGCAGAAGCAGATCCTTCTGAAGCATATAGCTCAGGAAGCCGGACCTGCCGGTAATGTCGCCGCCGTTAAGCAGGACTCTTCCGGAATCAGGCACAATAAGTCCGGCTATCACGTTGAAAAGCGTGGATTTTCCGCTGCCGCTTATGCCTAAAAGCGACACAAGCTCGCCCTTGCGCAGTTCTATCGAAACGTCCTGTATTATCTTTTTATCGTCAAAGCTGACGGAAATATTCTCTGTTTTTAATAATGCCATTTTTTGTTACTCCAGTCAATACCGGGGGCTTTAATCGGGAAGATATTCGTTCGTAAAGCCGAAGCCCGATGGAATCTCGTATTCGCAGAGTTTATTCTCATACACCCATTTGTAGAAGGAATCCCATCTGTTTTTGTCGATAACGCCGAATTTCGCGGCGTCCGCTTTGTACTGAGACGCGAGCCATTTCTGGCTTGCAGTGCATATGTCGGCGTCAAGACCTTCGTTTGCGTCCACGAGTATCCGCGCGGCTTCGTCGGGATTTTCCATTGCGTATTCGTAGCCCTTGGATACCGCGGAGAGGAATTTCTTCGCAGTGTCCGGCTTGTTTTTGAGAAAATCGTTGTTGGCTATTATAACGGGACTGTAAAAATCAAGCTCGTCGGCATAGTCTTTGAAGTAGAAAAAGTTGGTGTCGATGTTCTTTTTTTCACAGGAGATCCCGTCCCACGCGTAGTAGATCCATACGGAGTCAACACCGCTTGAGAAGGCTGCGCCTATGTCCTCTACATAGGTAGAAATAAGCTTTATATCGTCATAGCTTCCGCCGTCGTTGGCAACGACCTTTTGTATGATCGCCTGCTCGATAGGAAGGTCCCATGTCGCGTAGCTGTGTCCGGGCATATCCTTTGGTGTAAGGATATTTTTGTCCTTGGGCGAAACGATCCCCGAAGTGTTGTGCTGAATTATCGCAGCGACTGCGGTTATCGGAAGTACGGCTTCTTCTTTTGCGGAAAAAGCAGGAACAAGGGTGTCCTGAAAGCTTACGCCGAAGTCGGCGGAGCCTGCGGCGACCGAAGCCTCCGCTCCGGCATCGGACGCTTCTACTATTTCAAGCTCGATTCCGAGCTCGGCGAACCAGCCCTTTTCCTGAGCTACATAAAGCCCGGTGTGATTGGTATTGGGCGACCAGTCGAGCATAAAGGTTATTTTTTCTTTCTTATCTCCTGAAGCGGAGGATTGCGAGGATTTGCCGCAGCCTGCAAAAAGGCATACGGAAACTAACGCCGCCAAAGCAAGCGGCAGAAATTTAATTTTGTTTTTTGACATGATAAGTATTTTAAATCCGTCTCAGCCTTTGGTCGAAGCGGATCTGTTTCTCCTTTCCCACGGCATTATAAGCCATTTTAAAATGATGACCGCCAGCATGAGCAGAAGGCTGATAAGCGATATGAAAATTATCAGCGAAAACATTCTGTCATAGGCGAAGGATTTGCGCAGGCGCGTCATAAATCCTCCGAGCCCCGAACTGCCGCCGAGCCATTCCGAAATGACCGCGCCGACTATCGAGTAAGCTACCGATATTTTCAGCCCCGAAAAGAAGTATCCCAAAGAGTAGGGAAGCTTTATGTGGATAAAGCGTTTTACAGGTCCCGCGCCCATTGATTTCATCAGCCTGAGCGCGTCGGGGTCGGCGGCTTTAAAACCGTCCAGAAGTCCCACTGTTATAGGGAAAAAGGTGGTTATAACTATGAGGACGATCTTGGGCGTCGTGCCGAAGCCGAGCCAGAGCGTCAGAAGCGGAGCGATGGCGATGGAGGGTACGGTCTGCGACACTATCACAATGGGATAGAGCGCGTTGTAGAGCGGTTTCCATGCGTCCATAAGCACCGATATGACGAAGCTCGCCGCAATGCCGAGGGCAAGTCCGATTCCGGCTTCTCCGAGCGTTGTGGCGGCATTTTCCCACAGTATCTTCCAGTCGTTTGCAAAAGCTCTGCATACGGAAGCGGGCGACGGCATCATGTATGACGGCATCGCGCCGGAGCCGGAAAGCCAGTTCCAGAACAAAAGGATCGCGGCGACTGCTATGAACGGCGGCATTACGCGCGTGACCGCAGCGGTAAGCGCGGTTGTCTTGTTATTACTGATGGTGTTTGGTGACTTTTTCATCGATCGTCAGAACCTTCTCCTCGGGTGCGTATGTTATTTTTACATAGGAATAAACCTTGTCGCAGCCTGCCTTGACTGCTATGTACTGGCACTGCTTTACGATTTCCATAAGCTCCTCGTATTCGCCTTCTATGGACGTCTCGGAAGGACCTACATAATATTTGCAGCCCGTGCTTTTAATATAGTCGATAACCTCGTCTACTATACGCACGACCTCTGAGTCGTCGGTGACATTAGGAAGAATCTGGATTGCTACGTTTGCGTTCATTTTATGAACCTCCTTTAATTGATATTGATAAAATCAGGCGGGCTTTAAAGCGCCCCGCGCGTGAGTATTTTATCTCCGCGCAAAAAGAAAACTCCGGAAAAATCCGGAGCGGTGGGTTGTATAATCGTGTTATGAGAGCCTGTGAAATACTGCTCTTATAATAAAAAATATACATCCCTACGCCGGCATTACCCGGATCAGGTACTGAAGGTCATTGCCTTCAAGGGTCGAAACATTGTAGTGGTTTCCTCTCAGCCCGACTTATCGAGCCCCCCTAGCAAGAATCAGTGTATACTTAACCTTGACAAAAGTCAAGAGGTTTTAATTTTGTTGCTTTTATGCAAAATAAGGGGTATAATAATCAGTAAAGTTATTTTATGGAGGTAGTTTATGTCGGAGAGCGGATGCAGCGGCAACTGCGGAAGCTGTTCAAGCAAGGACAGCTGCGGAATAAGGAAGGAAGAGCTTAATAAATACAGTAAAATAGGAAAAGTTATAGGCATTGTGAGCGGCAAGGGCGGCGTAGGTAAATCCACCGTGACCTCGCTGCTGGCGAGAAAGCTTGCGGCTGCCGGATATAAAGTAGGAATAATGGACGCGGACCTTACAGGACCTTCGATACCGAGAATGTTCGGCGCCGGCGGCGAGCTTTACGGAACCGAGGAAATGGGAATGGAGCCTATGGAGTCGGCTGAGGGCATAAAGCTGATGTCGATGAATTTTCTCCTTGAAACGGAGGAGAGCACGGTGATACTCAGAGGTCCTGTGCTTGCGGGCGTTATAAAGCAGTTCTGGACGGACGTTCACTGGGGAGAGCTTGATTATCTTCTTATAGATATGCCTCCGGGAACGGGAGATATTCCGCTTACGATATATCAGTCGATACCTGTTGACGGTATCGTTATTGTGACGTCTCCGCAGGACCTTGTGCGAATGATCGTTATGAAGGCTTACAATATGGCGCAGAAAATGGATATACCGGTTCTCGGCGTCGTTGAGAATTACAGTTATTTCGAGTGCCCGGACTGCGGCAAAAGACATAAGATCTTCGGTGAGAGCGGAATTGACGCGCTGGTGTCGGAGCTTGGAATAAAGGTAGCGGCAAAGCTGCCTATTATACCGCAGTTAGCCGAGGCGGCTGACAAAGGCGCCGTGCCGGAGGCGGACATAGATTTTGACTTGAGCGTAATAACCGGGTGATCGGTGCAAAGGAGCGTGTATTTTGCAGAAAAAGGAAAAAGCTGGAATAATTATCTGGAGATTCATATATCCGGTACTGATTTTTTTTGGTGTTGAGATTCTTGTAGAATCCGTTTTTATGTACGGTCATATGTTCAGGCTTATCGGGACCGGAGAGTATTCGTTTTCGGATATGGACGCGATGACAAAGAGCCTGACGGATTATATCTACGGAGTAAGCGGATATATTTCCGTTATAAGGGCGGCTGTGCTCGTTCCGGTTTTCGCTCTTTTTATGAAGGCTGACGAGAAGCGGGATATGGCGTACGGACGCTATGTAAAATACGGACCTTATAAGAAGACGTGGCTTCTGATCCTTCCGGTAGTCGGCTTTATTGCGGCTGTGGGATTCAATCATATGGTGCCCATGCTGCTTGAGGCTTTGCAGAGCTTTATACATGTTCTCGGCAGATCGGTTTTCGGTACGGACTGGAACGTTGATTTTTTCGCGAAGTACAATGAGCTTTCAGGTATAATTTATTCAGGCCCGGTATGGGTAATGGTGCTTTCGATCGCGGTCGCGGCTCCGGTTTTGGAGGAGTTTCTATACAGAGGTCTTATTTTCAAAAGACTGAGGAATTATCTGAAACCGGTTCCAAGTATGCTGATTTCGGCGTTTGTATTCGGAATCATGCACGGAAACGCCGTTCAGTTCGTATATGCGTTCATACTCGGTATTTTTATGGCGTTTGTATATGAAAAATTCAAGACAATATGGGCGTCCGTGATTTTTCACGCGGGAGCGAATCTTACGTCGCTTGTAATAACGCTGCTGCTTCCTGAGGGCGGTTATACGATAACGCTTGGGGCATATATGCTTTTGATAGTGGCGGAGCTTGCCGTGGTATTTTTGCTTCTGAAACTGGTTGATGTCAAAGTTGACAGAAAACCGGCGGTTTCTCAGCAGAAGGAATTATAATGTAAAGATAGGGAGAGGGAAATTATGAGGAAATTGCTGTCTGTAACGGTACCGTGTTACAATTCACAGAGTTATATGAAAAAATGCATAGATTCTCTTCTTGTGGGAGGGGAGCGTATTGAAATAATAATTGTTGACGACGGCTCGACGGATGATACGGCGGCCATAGCCGACGATTACGCCGCGCGTTATCCGGAGATATGCAGGGCGATACATCAGGAAAACGGAGGTCACGGGGGGGCTGTAAATACAGGGCTCCGCAATGCCACCG
>ERZ777011.1883-NODE-1883-length-19276-cov-17.576505_pt1 | contig 19276 bp, 16 predicted proteins | sample MGYA00374964_ERZ777011 | MGnify/ENA primary metagenome ERZ777011 (study PRJEB29310, sample SAMD00008975) | mouse gut metagenome | study: EMG produced TPA metagenomics assembly of the Metagenome analysis of fecal microbiota from mouse which was promoted...
GGGAATGGATGCCAAGCAGGCATGATGATATGATTACCAAGAAAATAAAGGAGGCTGCCAGAATGGTGGATATTGTCCTGCATGACCACCTGATTGTTGCTGAGGAAGGATATTACAGTTATAAGGACGAAGGAAAACTATAATTATTTACTTTTGCTACACAGCCACCTCATAGAACGTTTGTAGGATGCTGAAAATATAATTATATTTGTAACGTCATTCGGTATAAATTGAATGACAGACATATTATAGTTATGTGAAAGCGTTTTAGCTTTATCCTCACTTTGAAAATCGCCAATTTTTAATGCAGAGGGATAAACGATACAAACGTTCGTGCTTGCCATATATACTAATTCATTAGTTATATTCGGTCGAGCGTGAGGTGGTTGTTTATTTCTGCATAGGTGTTTGGCGATGCCTCAAAGTGAATAAACTGACAGTCCTCACGCTTTCTTTATTTTATATACTTGCCTTTCTGGGGACTTTTCAAGGCGAAAAAATTTTAATAAATATGGTAAAGTCATTTAAACTTTTACTCAACAGCAAGAAATTGAGCAAAGAAACTTATGAGTTAATTAAGGAACTTGAAACAGTTACCCAAATCAAAAATGGGCATTTCATTTATGATGAAACAGACGAAGAGAAGATACATAACATTTTGGATAAATTTTCCCCTCTATCCAATCAAACTAAAGAAAATAAATAACAACAGTTATGAAAAAATTATTTCAATCATTGACATTTTTTATTGTAGCATTTAGTACAGATTCTTTGTTTGCTCAAACTATTGACACAATATATTATAACGAACAATATAAAGGCGTTCCAATAAAAGATTTAGCAAAATACTATCGCGTTTATTATCGATTTGGCAATTCTAATTACCAGGATAAAGCGAAAGAATACTACATTACAGGAGAATTTATAGGAGAAGGTACTCCTATATTTATTGATAGATTTGATGATACTAAATCTTTGTGGAAAGGACGTTTCACCAGTTATTATCCCAATGGGAAAGTACAATATGTTCGTAATCGTGACGATGAAGGGCGCTATGAAGGAGAACAAATAGATTTTTATGAAAATGGATTAATAAAAGTTCATGTAGTTTATAAAAATGGTCAAAGGGATGGAATTTATACAGAATTTTCTGAAGATGGAAACAGTTGTATTCAATATGAATATAAAGAAGGAAAGATTTCTAAACCTTATTACACTTACGCTACAAATGATGGTATTATAACTAAATACAAAGTAAAGGACCATACTCCTTATCTAGAAATGCCTACCATTAGTGAAAAACAAACTTTTTATAATAAAGGAGTAACTTGGGAATATTACAAAAAAAATGGAATTACATTAATGGTTAATGGAACATTAAACCGCGATTATGGGAAGTACATAACTCTTTCTATTATTTTAAGCAACCATACTAATATTCCTATTACATTTAATCCTTCATTGATTAGTGCATATAAAGAACGTAAAAGAAAAATGGAATCAATAAAAATTCTTGAAGCTAGTGAATATATGGCTAAAGTTGCTAATAGACAAAATTGGGCAATGTTCTTTAATGCCTTTAATGAATCAATGGCTGCTTCTAAAGCAGGGTACTCGACTAGTTCAACACAAACAAGTTCTATATATGGAGGACAATCACAGACAGGGGTTGTTGGTGCAGCTATAGGTACTGATGGAGCTGCGGTAGGAGCTGCAGCAGGAACAACTCAATATTCTGGATACAATGTTTCTTCATCTTCCACTGTAAATTATAATGGAGCTGCTGCGTATCAAGCACAATTAATAGCAAGTGGACATATAGCAGATTATAATTCTATGTTATTAGATGAAAGATATATAAAAGAAGAAGGGTATCTTAAAATCACAACAATTAATCCCAAAGAATCAGTTAGTGGCTATATTAATATCCCCTATTCTAAAGGAGAAATCCTAACCGTCAATATAGTTATCAATTCCGTTGTTTATCCATTTTCTTGGAATATGTCTAATTAACAAATAAAATATCATGAAAAAAAATATGTATTATTTATTAATTGCAATATTATTTTTACAATATAATATGGGTATTGCTCAATCAAATTTCACAAATAAAAGCATTCCCAAAAATTTAGCAATTCCTGTTACTTTAAATCAAAATATTACCTCTAAAAATTTGCGAATAGGAGAGGTTATCGAATTCGAAGTTCCTCAAGATATCGAATTTAATGAAGGGAATATACCTATGGGCACAAAAGTTTTTGCGAAAGTAATAAAGGGTAGTCATAAAAGAAAATCTTGGGGAAAAGCTGGGAAGATAGTATTGAATATTTCACATATGCAAATAAATAATCAAAAAATCCGTCTAAAAGCTCCTTACATTGAAAAAGAAGGGGTATCCAAAAAGGGAAAAGCAAGGAGTTGGTTTTGGATTGGAATTCTCTGGATTCCTTTAAATATCATTCCTCCTTTATGTATAAAAGGAGAAGAAGCAATATTAGAAGCAGGTACAACAATCATTGCCTATACTATCAATTAAATCTATTTCAACAAAAGAGCGATAACTATAATACATTAAATGCCAACTATTTAACAGATAATATTCTAAACAACCTGAATAATTAACCTTTTCATCACTCCTGATTCTTTAGGGTGTTGGGAGTGGTGGAATTAAAGATGATATGTTTCTTTTATTAATATCTTATTTCTATCGTAATTATGACTATCCAAGAATTCTCAAACCTGCTTGACTTCCTAAAAACAAGAAAGCAGATAAAATACAGGGAAGAATATTATATTTACTTATCCAAAGATTTAAAAAAAGGATTTGCAGATACTATCCTAAAACCACATAGTAAAGGAGAATTTGATTATGTGATTCCCCTTGCAAGTTATTGGGCGACGATTGATAAATGGAATGGGTATTGGCTTCATGATTTTGGGTTTTATGATAATTGTTACAATCCTTGCGAAATTATATTCAAAACGCAAAAAGGAGAAGCATGGAAACTATACGATTTGAAAGATTCATCAATAGCTGGCAGAGAGCGTTTCGCTCCAATATTCAAACTCCGAAATGAAAGTGAAACAATGACGAAAGAGATTTGTTGTGAAGAATATCTCCCTGATTTTAACAGGTCTCTTATATTATTATATAATGAACTCAATGACATTACTTGTTAATTGATTTTTCGTTTGTTGTACAAAAGCCAGCACCTCACCCGTTGTTGGCTTTTTTTATGCGTGATAATGGCTATTTCCTCAAATTCGTACAACTTCTTCATAGTTATATTTCCAATAATTGTTATATTTGCAAAAAGAGCCTATGAAACAGACGATTATTAATAAACTGAAGCAATTTTTCGCATACCAGCCAGTCGAAAAGGCATGGGTATTTGGCTCTTATTCGCGTGGAGAAGAAACAAAAGATAGCGATATTGATATTTTGGTACGTTTCGCTAAGGATGCCAATATTACGCTTTTTAAATATGTCAGTATTGCGGATGCTTTACAGAAACTGTTACACAAAAAGATTGATTTAGTGGAAGAAGGGCAATTAAAGGAGTTTGCCAAACATTCAGCAGAACAAGATAAAATCCTGATTTATGAGAGAGAAGCCGAAAGATAAAACAAGATTGTTGCATATGCTGGAAGCAATTGACAATATTTTTGAATTTACCCAAGGAATTACTTTTGAAGAATACAAGTCGAATAAGATTCTCCGTTTTGCTGTAATCAAAAATCTGGAAATCATAGGTGAGGCAGCCTATTTGCTTACCAAAGATTTCAGAGGGAATCATCCGAATATAGAGTGGAACGCTGTTATTGGTATGCGCCATGTATTGGTACATGGATATTACCAAATCAAGGATGAAATAGTATGGGCAACTATACAAACGGAACTACAACCACTCAAAGATAAAATTAAATTACTCTGTCAGGAATAATACCTGATTATTATAAAATACAGGGCAGTGGATTCATTTCTACTGCCTTTTTTATGGGTGTGGAAAAATACTGTAATTCCAGTTATATATACCTTTTGAAAAATTTATCACCAACTGGAAATATACGAGTGCAGGAGAAAATAAAAGATGAATTTTATTACGATAGAAAGAATATGAACCTAAAATGTGAATGCCTATGAAAAACACAATAACAAGCTAAGGGCAAATATGCCACACAGGATTTAAATTAACCCAATTGTTTAACCGACGCACTGGTAGCAGGACTGGAAATACTAAAATACGAATTGTAACTATCTGATTTATAGACTGGGAAGTCGCGGGTTTGAGTCCCGTTTTCCGCTCTCTGAATGAGGTAGTTACAAAAGTGACTACCTCTTTTCTTTTCCCTGTTTTTCGTGGTTTTGAACTATCTGTTTAAACCGAGAGGTAAACCGGAATTTAGCCGTGAACACCTCTATTTCATTGATTTGACGGATACCCTGCTTTTTGTATAAAACACTGGTTATTCCTAAAAGTATAAAGAAGGGGACAGGCCTAAAATAGCCTCTCCCCGCAACTTTAGGGCTGTACAATTGTTTTTACAAACTCTCTTCCGTTTTTGATGGGGGCTTTGATTAACTCCGGTAGGTTGAAAGTATAGGTAAACGTGTCATAAAAACGGGGATCTTTTTGCGGTAACAAAAAAGGCTTGCCTGCTTCTCCCGTTTCCGGGTCAAATGCTGCAAAATAGGGACGTGCCCACAAGCCGTCCAGGCGTTTGCTGCTGAACACAAACCAGTGTCCCGTAGAAGACCAGGTGTGAAAACTCTCTACATTTTCGCTGTTTACTTCATTGATATTTCTTACCTTCCCGTTGGTTAGATTAAGCAAATACAAATCGCTTTCCGGATGCCAGATAGAAAAATTCCCGTAATCGGATTGGGTAAACATCAACCATTCACCATTGGGGGAAACCCTGGGAAAAGAAACGGAATGTCCGGAAGCGGAGGCTTGGTATACACACTCCAGCGTGTGCAGTTTTTGGTTTTCCGCATCAAACTGAACCCGGCAAAGATCATAGCGGAGACTGTCGAGCGGCATCCCTTGCCGGTAACCTTGTGCCCGGCAGAAATAGAGTGTTTTGCCGTCGAGTGACCAGGTAGGGAAAGTTTCCATGTACTGGTTTCCGCACACCAATGAATCCGTATACGTCTGATGTTTTTCCACATCATAAATGACCAAGTCGGCTCCTAAGTCCGCTACTTCTATCGGTTTTTGTCCCGAAGCGTGGAAAAACTGTTGTATCTCATTGGCGGAAAAAGCGATATATCTGCCGGAAGGATGCCATGCCGGATAGGTTGCGCCATATTTGTGTCCCGGGAGATTCGGGTTTACCTTTTTCACCTGCCCCTCTCGGTAAACCAACGTTCCTCCCTGCTTCCCTCTCACATGCATCATCATTTTGTCCGGCGAATTTTGATGGAACGTATGGCAATTGATACATTGTTTTCCGAAGTCTCTGTTTTCCGCCACAGGTGTTTGCTTATAGTTGGTCAGATTCCGCTGGTAAATTCCCATTTCATTCCATAGTTCGTAACCGGGGTAAAGGAGCCGATATACCAGATAGGGATCAATAGGGTGTATTGATATTTTATTTTCAATAGCCGCATACTCTGTCCACTCATTGTTTTTATCCAAACTAATCCGGAAATAAATCTCTTTCCCGGCGGCTTTTTTCATCAGGGTTCTCCATTTCTTTTCCGGAATCCTTACCAACGGTTCTGTATGGTGGATCAGAATTTCTCCAGGCTCATCTTTTATCCCTATTTCCGTCTGATATGCGTCTGCTTCTTCCCGGATAATGAAATTAGGCGGGGCAATGTTTGGGGGAAAAGTTACAGCACTGTAATCCGGATAAATCGCCGGCGTTGTTTGCAGGCGCTTGTCCGAGTGGTGATACGACGTACAGCCATACATATAAAAAAACAGCAGACAGGCAATCAGGTGGCGTATATTCATTTCATTTCTTTTTATCGGGTAATAACTTTATTGCCATACGGGCTTATATAATTGAGATAAAACCAATAAGTTTTACCGAATTCCGCTTGCAAAGCTTGCATTTTTTTATTTTTTGCCAATTCATAATAACGTTTAAAACGGCGTTCTGTTTCGGGGCGGACCGTAAAACCGATCCGGGCAAACTCTTCTTCACTTACTCCCAGCTTATAAATATACAAAGCCTCTTCATAAGTTTGAGGGAGGGGCGTCGGAGCCAAATGCCGGAATTTTTGCAGGTTTTCCACAAAACGGGGAATATGGTTACTCAGCAGCAATTGGCTCATCAGGTATTCAAAAGCCATTCGGTGGGTGGTATCCTGTTGGCACAGGTACTCCAATTCGGGACCGATATTCAATACATTTGCAAAGCGTGCCGGTTCTTCCTGTACTTTACTCAATGCATTCTTCATACCGGGCAGTTGCTTGTCATTCAGTCGTTTCTCGAGTTCCAGAGCCTCCTTGCGATAGAAAAGCGATTGCTTTAGTTTATTGATAAAACGCTGGGCCACTAAAGGACGGCTGTTCAAAATATTGTAGCGGGCAAGATTGAGCAAATGAGGGGCGGTTTCTCCCCACACTACCATCGCTTCAAACTCCCAGCGTTGCGCCTCATTGATGTAGCCCAATTCCTCATACAGAAAATGACCGTATTCACTCTCCCGGCTATCGCTATTCCACGGAAAATAGAGACTCTTAACCCCCATCACCTGCGGAAAATCGAGTAACCGATAGGGGAGTTGCCCTGTGTGATACAGGGCCAGATGGTGAAAATAGGCAATCAGTTGGTTGTTGCGTCCGCTTCTCCAATAATGGGAGGTATACGTCAGCACCTTTTCCCACTCTTTGGATTTGACATACTCTTCTGCTTTCAGCATAACGCGTTCGCTTCGTTTATAATGCCCGACAAAGTAGCGGTAGCCGAACCCGGCATATCCTGTCAGGATGAGCAGGGTTAAACAGATACGTACGGATTGACGGATTGTATAATTGATTTTAAAAAGTGGAAAAACTTTCCAGCACCGTTGTATAAGCAAAAGCACGAAATACAACAACATTAGAGTTAGAAAGCAACCTGTTACAAGTGTCAGAGCCCGGTCGGCAGACATCGTATAGAAAAACAATCCCAACGAGGGGAGCAGGGAAAGTTGTAATAGGTCGTTTCCTCCGGAAATTTTCCGGATAATCTGATGGCTTAGCAGATACACGGATGCGATGATAAGAGCCAGCAGGCCGCTGCCCAATGCCGGAATATGGAAGAATTGGATGACAAAAGCGGTCAGATAGCTGAGCAGGCTCTCCGAAGCAACACATTGCCGGAAATAATCGCAGGAAAAAAGAAAAAGATGATGCTGTTCATGATAAAAAAGTACATGGGAGAGTACCCCGTAATAACAGAAGAAGTACAGCACAAACAAAAAACCGAAAATGATGTAATGCAACCGTTTCATAAACAGGAATTAAAAGCAAGCAGGGGGCATTTGCCATACGGCTTATGTCCCCCGCTTTTTTATAAAAGATTAACAAGTATTAGTATCCGGGGTTCTGTGTCAGATTCGGATTCAAATCCCGTTCTTTTTGCGGAACCGGATACACATAGTTGTGTGGCTTGTAACCACCGTAGTTAGGTACGGTAATTTGGTCGCCTTCATACAGGATACAAATTTTCCCGTTATCTTTTTTAGGAGCATTCGGAGAGTCGACCAATTTGTATTTTAAGCCACGGAACGGCTCGTTCAATACTTTCTCTGCAATTCCCCAGCGGCGGATATCCCATTGGCGTTTTCCGCCTTCCAGGGCAAATTCCACACGCCATTCGTTGCGGATGCGTTGACGTAAATCGTCCTGTGTAGCGCAATACGTCGGTAGGCTGGCGTCGGAATTCTGCAGGTCGGGCATACCTACACGACGACGTACCTGATTCACTGCGTCAAAGGCGTCGGCAGACAAGGCCGAAAGTTCATTCATCGCCTCGGCATAAGTCAAGAGTACTTCGGCATAGCGGATTTCCACTGCATCCTTACCCATATCCCAACCTGTAGACAGCGGATCGATAGACGGGTCGAGCCATTTTTTCTGATAGTAACCGGTAGCTGTTGCGTCATTGTGTTGGCCAATTCCGGTATTTCCACTGGAAGGAAGCGGAGCTACTTTAATGGTATCGCCATACATAACGTCTCCGTCATGCAATACAGTGACTTCCAAACGCGGGTCGCGATTTGCAAACGGATTCTTTTCGTCATAAATAGTTGATTCCTCAATCGGAGCACCGTTAATGTCTTCAAAAGCGTCTACCAGACTCTGGGTAGGATTAATACCTCCCCAACCTTTGGTGGGGAATGCTTCCCAACCGATCAGATACCAGCCGTTTTCAGAGGCTTTGAATTGTCTTACTAAAATAAACTCGTCACATCCGTCGGTTTTTTCCCAGAACAATTCTTCATATTTTCCGGTATTCTCTTTATCATACAGACTGTATACGCCCAAATCCATAACGGCCTTGGCATTGTCGGCAGCGACTTTCCAGTTGCCATAGTACAAAGCAGCACGGGCTTTCATTGCGTAGGCAGCTCCTTTGGTAATACGACCGTAGTCGGAAGCACCCCATTGGGTCGGCAAATAGGCGATGGCTTTATCGAAATCTGCCATCATTTTGGTGTATACTTCTTCTCTTGGAGTACGGGTGATACTGGCCTGGTCGGCAAGTGTCAAAGGTTTATCAATGTATGGAACATCGCCGAATGAGCGGATCAAATCAAAATAATGGAAAGCCCGGAAGAAATAGGTCTGTCCGAGTACTTTTTCTTTTTCTGCCTGGTCGTAATCCGGGATGTCGTCAATCTTGCTTAAAATCAGGTTGGTCTGACGGATAACGGTATATGATCCGCTCCATGAAAAATCCAATGGGTCATAAATTCCTTTAGAGATATTTCCGGCAGCCCACTTGATACCGTGTACGGCATTGTCGGAATTGATGTCATCGTCAACAACCCAATAGGGGAGTGAGGGATAAAGGTCGGAAACAGCCATTTCGGCATCTTTGGGCGTTTTCCAGAAACTGCCGTCCGAAAGCTCTTCCAAAGGATAGAGATCCAGGTCGACACACGAGGTCAATCCTGTCAGCAATGCCGCTGTTATGATAAGTAAATATTTTTTCATATTACGTTATAAGTTAAAAGATTTAGAATGAAACTTTTAATCCGATGGAAACTTTCTTCACATTGGAGTAGAATGCTCCGCGGGTATCGGAAGGTGATTCCGGATCCAATCCCTCCAGACCGGAGAAGGTCAGCAAGTTCTCGCCGGCAACATACAGTTTTGCTTTTTCAATACCGGCTTTTGATAACCATCTTTTCGGTAAATTATATCCCAGTGAAATATTTTTCAAACGCACGTATGAAGCGTCTTCCAACCAGAAAGAAGAAGTCGTGAAGTTGGTCTGGTCACCTCTGGTCAAACGGGGATAGCTGGCATTGTGGTGAGTCGGAGTCCAGCGGTCCAAATGCCGTTTCAATACCTTACCGCCGTTAAAGAATGCATAAGAAGCCTCTCCGGTATAATAAGCGTCTACGTCAAAAGCTCCCTGCCACAACATGGAGAAATCGAAATCCTTGTAGAACACTGCAACATTCAGACCTCCCGTCCAGCTTGGGAAATTCTTACCGATAACCGTTCGGTCTTCTGCATCGATTTTCCCGTTATTGTCTATGTCCACATACTTGATGTCTCCCAACTGTTCCTTTCCGGTACGTTTCGGAAGTTTTGCCAGTTCTTCGGGAGTATTGAAATAGCCGTTTGCTTTGTAACCGTAGAATGAACCGATGGGATGACCTTCCAGACGCCAGTATTTGGCATTATCGGGATCCACACCTTCGGTGCCTTCCATATTGGTAATCTCATTTTTCAGGTAAGACACATTGAAATTAACGGCATAACTGAAATCACTGTTAATGCGTTTGTTGTGGGAAATGTTCAGGTCGAATCCGGTATTTTCCACATTACCTGCATTCTGAGCCGGAGCGCTCATACCGATTACCCCCTGGATAGGCAGGTAAAGCAACATGTCGTTCGTTTTCTTTTTATATACAGAAAGTTCGAAACCAAGCATATTGTTCAGGAATCCGGCTTCGATACCCAACTCGTAATTGGTTACGGTAGCCCATTGCAATTCGTTATTTACATAGCGTGATTCGTAAGCAGTGGAATAGAGTTGGTGTCCGAACATAGTACTTCCGTAGGCATAAGTGGCTACAGCCGGATAAATATCATTATCCTTTAACTCCTCATTACCGGTTTTACCCCAGCCCAGACGCAATTTCAAATTGCTTAGCCACTCTGCATTGTCTTTGATGAATGCTTCTTCCGAAATTCTCCATCCTGCGGAGAATGCGGGGAAATAGCCCCAACGGTTGTCTTTCGGGAAGCGTGAGGAAGCATCGGCACGCAGATTGGCTTCAAAAAGGTATTTGTTGTTGTAATCGTATTGGATACGGCCAAAATAGGAGAGACGTGCCGTTTCGTATCCGCCGTCGCTGTTTTTCTGAGAGGAAGCATCCAATGTATTCAATGATTCGGTCAATTCGTCATTACCGCCTCCTTTACGTGAAGTTGTCGTATAACGGTAGGTATGTTTTACTTGCTCCGCTCCGACTAACACACCAAAAGAGTGGTTATTGATGGATTTGTTGTAATTAATCAACAATTGGCTGGTATACCAGTTCCAATTATAGTGGTTGTGTGCCCCTTCGCGGTCGCCGGAGTCGAATGTGCCGTAACTGAAGTGTTTTTTAAACGTCCGGTAATCGCGATAATCGTGTCTCAATGAATACACACCCTTGATGCTCAATCCTTCAAGAGGAGTAACATTCAGGTAAGCCGTTGCATTCAACTGCTGGTCCATTTGACGAAATTCACCGCTTCGTCCCTGCTGTGCCACAGGGTTTTGCATACCGTTGTAATGGTATGCACCGTTTTCGTCATAAATCGGAGCTGTAGGAGCAATACGGTTTACATACTGCATCAAAGAGCCGAATCCTTCGTATTCGTCGCTGTTTATGCCGCGGTAAGCGGAAGCGTTGACACCTAAATTCACCCATTTGGCCACTTTGGAGTCGATGTTGACACGTCCGTTGTAACGTTCGTATTGTTTCTCCTGTGACAAACCGTCCTGGTACAAGTAAGCCAACGATGCCATGTATGTCGTATTTTCTGAACCACCGGAAATAGACAAACTGTGTTGGGTTTCAATGGCGTGTTTTTTAAACACTTCGTTATACCAGTCCGTATTGGGGTGACCGATGGGGTCTTTCCCGTTGCGGTAAAGCTCAATGTCTTCAGCTGTGTAAGGCAGAGGAGCATTGGGGTCTTCATTCAGAGTGGCTTCGTTAAACAAAGTAGCATAATCGGCAGCACCCAGGAATTTTAATTTAGCGGTAGGGCTTGCCCAAGTCACCGTACCGGAATAATTCACCCGTGCTTTTTGTCCTTTTTTACCTTTTTTGGTAGTAATCAGGATAACGCCGTTGGCAGCCTGCACACCGTAGATAGCGGAAGAAGCCGCATCTTTCAGGACGGAAATGGATTCGATATCCTGCGGGTCGATGTTGTTCATACTGCCCGGGATACCGTCAACGATTACCAGAGGGCTGGCAGCGTTGATGGAGTTTTTACCGCGAATGGTGATTGAACCCGTCTGTGCACCCGGAGCTCCGGAAGTCTGGATAACCGTCACACCGGGCATACTTCCAGCCATGGCTGCTGATACACTGGCAACCGAACGGGATTCCAATGCTTCCGAATTGATAGAAGCAACAGAACCTGTCAGGTTCGCTTTTTTCTGTACACCGTATCCCACCACGATCACTTCGTCCAACGTTTGGGAATCTTCTTTCAATGTAATGGTTAACGGAGTACCTGTCCATTTCACCTCCTGGGTCTGGAAACCCATGAAAGAAATAACGAGCGTACTTCCTACCGGAATGTTGTTGATGGTGAAATCACCGTCGATACCGGTAGTCGTACCGATAGGCATAGCGGATGAACCGCTTTCATCTTTCACTATCACAGAAGCACCGGGAAGTGTTTCTCCTTTGGCGTCTTTTACGACACCGGTACATGTTCCTGTCTGTTGTTCAGTCGATGTACTTACCGTTCTCCTTTCTGCCTGTGCGTAGTTCCCTACACAAAGGAAAAAAGAAAGAAGTAGCATTCCTGCTAATTTTAAGTGTTTTGTCATAATAAAATGTTTAAAATTAAGAAGTGTATTTGGTTCATATTAAATTTTTCTTCACAATAAAGGATGCAAGTTCGTTTCGCTAACGATTCCGTACCTTTTTTACTTTCATTTCACATCATTTACACCGTTTTAGAATATGCCTGGTAAGCGAGTTGAGTTTGTTATAACTTCCTTGTAAATAAGAGTTTATAAATCAAATCCGCACACAAAAACACTTTTTTTGTATAAAGAAAACTTACCTCTCTAAGACGACTACAATAATAATACGAAACCGAGAAATAACCAAAAGAAATAGTTAATTTTTATCAACACTCTACAAATAAGGTTTAAAAACAGAAGTGGGTATCAGATTATTTGAAGTAAGAGATAAATAATATCTGTTAATGTTAAATACGAATACATGCTTACCAGGCATGTACCCTTTTTCGGGTAAATCAATCCATAGGAAAGACAGGAATTTGGCAATAAGTAGGCAGGGGATTCCCTGTCTTTTCTTTGTTTTATTTTTTGATTTTCTTTGGAATGTATTCGGAGTATATTTGGTTATGGACGACTTTATTCAGAAGGTACTCCGAAGTTGCTCCGAATATGCTCCGAACTTGATATAGGGAAACCCCTGGGAATCAAGAGGGAAGAGATTACAAAAATTATCCCTTGGAACAGACAGGGAAATTCCTGCCATTCCAAGGGATAACTTTTTGGTTTCCAGTGGAAACCGAAGGATTATTCGTAAGTCAGCGTCGCTTTGCTTGCCGCTTCATTGTTGTTTTTTACCGGCACGAGGGTAAAGCCCCAGGTGTAGTTTTGGTTGGCCGGAATAGAGTATGCTTTCTCCGGTCTGGAACCCCAACTGTCGTAACCGGCTACGCCTTGTTGTTTCATATCGACACACACTTCCACAAAATTACGCGGGCTGATGTCATTGACATGGTGCATTCTTCTGAGGCGGTTTTTAGCCTTTTCCGGATTACGTTCCGCAATCTCTTTTTCTGTGAAATTGCTCCATTGGTAATCGTGTTTAACGGCCTCTTCCGAGTCAAAATCTTCAATGGAATTACGCAAAGCATTGAATCCCATCCTCTCGTTTGCCCGGATTAACAGCCCCTTCCCGTTCTTGCCTGTCAGAGCCACCCACCGGGTATCTGTATGATGTCCGTTTTCCTGGGGACGTACATACGGATAGTACATTTTTTCTGCGGTAGTCGTGTACAATCCTACAATCGTACCAGCCTGACGGTCGAGGTAATTCTCTTCCGGTCCGCGTCCGAAATACTGCACTTGCTGCATGTCAGCTGGCAAGCGGAAACGTACACCGATGCGCGGTACTTCCAGTTTGGCGGCAGCTTCCCGTGCAGCTTGCGATTTCGGGCTGAAAGTAGCTGATTTGGTGGCTTCTGAAATCTCGTTCGGAGTGGCTTCCATTGATACGGACGTAAAGTGGGCATTCACGTTTACAACACCTGTCGGGTAAATTTTATAAGTGACCATATACAGATTACCTGCCGCTAACAGATAGTTGGCATGGATTACAGCCGTCTGGCCTTCTTTTTCAATAGTGGCTTCCACTACGTTGAAGTCTTTGCTGGACTGTTTCCATACTTGCAGGCGCGTAGGCGCGCCGTTACCATAGTCATTGTCGCTCGGTGCACGCCAGAAATTCGGCTGGATACCGAAACCGTCTTGGAAATACTCAATACCGTCTACCTTGTAAGAGGTAACGATGCCCGTTTTTTTGTCGAAAACAAAAGAGATTTTCGAAGAAGAAGCGGTCAGCAGATTATTCCGGTCGCTGATTTTCAACTGCGGCCCTTGTGCCGTGTATTTCTTCACCGGAGCTGCTATCGGCAATTTAAATTGGTCGTGTGCGATAAGGTAATTTGCCGGCACCAGAGGTTCTGCGGTCTTGGTATACACTTCAAAATCGACGAAATATTCCGTTCCCGCTTTGGGCTGGAGTGCTGCCATCGGAATCGTTACGATTTCGGATGCCTGCGGAGCCAGATTTAAATTCAGTACTTTTTCGCTGACTTTTTTATTGTTGGCTTTAATGATGTATTTCACTAAATATTTTGACAGGTTGGTGAAATAAAAACGGTTGGTGATTTTGATTTTGCCTTCTGCCAGATTTTCAGCTTCGAAACCTACATTCTGATGGGCGTATTTCACTTCTGCAATGGCCGGGTGCGGATTACGGTCCGGATTGATAATACCGTTACAAAGGAAGTTTCCGTCACTGGGAGCATTTACTCCGAAATCCCCGCCGTATGCCCAGTAACCGCCGTCTTTATCTACCCACAAGCCCTGGTCTACCCAGTCCCAGATATAACCGCCCTGGAGGTTCGGGTATTTGTAAATGGCTTTCCATTGATCCCAAAGGTTGCCTGAAGAGTTTCCCATAGCATGGGAGTATTCGGAAGGCACTACCGGACGGTCGCTGCCGTTGCGGCCCACTTCTTCCAACCAGGCGGCATCCGGATATTGGGGTACATACATGTCGGAATTCCATTCCCATTGTGCGCGTTCGTAACATACCGGACGGTTCATGTTGCCGTTTTCGCGGTTCTTGATCCAGAGATATGTCTGATAGAAATTGTATCCGTTCCCGGCTTCATTTCCTAAAGACCAGATGGTTACGGACGGATGGTTTTTGTTTCTTTCGTACATGTTGATTGTACGGTCCATGTGAGGTTTCAGCCATTCCGGATTATTTCCCAGCGTACCGCCTTTGCGCAGGTTGTAGTACATGCCGTGCGATTCGATATTGGCTTCGTCATAGACATAGATGCCGTATTGGTCGCACAATTCGTAAAAGCGACGGCTTTGCGGGTAGTGGCACAGACGTACGGAATTGATATTGTTGCGTTTCATCAGTTCGAAGTCCTTGCGCATCAGTTCTTCCGGCACATAGTGACCGGTTTCCGGATTGTGTTCGTGGATGTTTACTCCTTTCAGTTTGAGGGGTTGTCCGTTAATCATCAATACGGTATAAGGACGGTCGTGGATGTCTTTTTCAGCAATTTGTTTGATTTCTACTCGGCGGAAACCTACGCGTGCTGGAACAATTTCCGTTGTCTGCCCGTCTTTTTCTACCGTCATGACCAAACGGTAGAGATTGGGGGCTTCGGAGGTCCAGGTTGCTGCGTTGTTAACGGTGTAATCAAAATCAACGGTTCCGACACTTTCAGGGGCCAATGTCAGCTCTTTGCGGGCCGTGGCTACTGTTTTGTTTTTGCTGTCAAGCAGACTGTAACCGACGGTTACTTTTTCTGCTTTATCAGAGGTGTTTTTGATATCCATACCCAATTTGAAAATACCGTTTTTATAGGTATCGTCGAGAGTAGATACAACGCGATAGTCTTTTAATGCCGTTTTGGGCTGAGACCACAGGTACACATCGCGTTCGATTCCGCTGATGCGCCAAAAATCCTGGCATTCCAAATAAGAGCCGGTACTCCATCTGAAAATCTTTAAGGTCAGTACGTTTTTTCCTGGCTTTACATAGGGATTGATCCGGAACTCGGCGGTGTTCTTGGAATCTTCGCTGTAGCCAACTTCTTGTCCGTTGATGTAGACGTATACGCCTGATTTGGCTCCGTCGATGTTCAGGTAAATATCCCGGTCCATCCACTCTGCCGGTATATCGATGTCCCGGCGGTAAACACCGACCGGATTTTCTTCCGGAAGAGTCGGTGGTTGCGGATTGCGGGGCTTGAATTCATAACCGTGGTTGGTGTAGATAGCCACTCCGTAACCCTGGGGTTCCCAGTTGCCCGGCACCTGTATGTCTTTCCAGTCTGCCGTGGAAAGGGAAGGGTCGGTGATGTTGGCAGGCAGCTTTTTGTACCCGTCCACAAAATAGAATTTCCAGGTTCCGTTCAGCAACGAGTAAAATTTGCTGTTTTCATATTTGAAACTCAGCGCCTGTTCTAAATTGTCATAAGTCATAAAGGAAGAGCGGGGATATTCTTTATTCACCGCGACTACCTGCACATCCTGCCAGTAGGGCTTTGTTTGTGCCATCGTTTGCAGGATGCAGAATCCGCAAAACAGAAGGAGAAAAAGTTTTTTCATGAAATAGGATTTTATTTAGTTAAAAATATTGCGTAAGATGCGCCAAAGATAATAAAATTTTTAAGAAAGGCTCCTTGTATTTATTTTTCATGCTTGCTTTTGAATTTTTAAGCGTGGGGTTTTCGGCTGTCGGAATGCCGCTTTTTATTACCTTTGCAGCACATTAAAACAGGAGAGGGTATGGCTGACAAGGAACAGAAATTGTTCATGCGGGAGTTTTTCCGGAAGGCGGGTAAAGCGATTTACGATTACGGGCTGATAGAAAGCGGCGATAAGATTTTGGTTGGCGTATCGGGAGGCAAGGATTCATTGGCTTTGTTAGAAGTGCTGGCGTTGCGTTCCCGGGATAAGAAGCACAATTATAAAGTGGTGGCAGCCCATATTGCCGTACAGGATGTGGCTTATGAAGTGGATGAGGCCTATGTCCGGCAGTTGTGCGGGCAGTTGGGGGTGGAATTTGTGCATCGCACTATCGATGCGGGGGTGAGGGAAGGTTCCGGCAAACCGGCTTGTTTTGTCTGCTCCTGGAACCGGCGGAAGACTTTGTTCGAGATAGCCAAAGAGCTGGGATGCAATAAACTTGCGTTGGGACATCATCGCGATGATGCGGTAGAAAGCCTTCTGATGAGTATGATGTTTAACGGTACGATGGCCAGTATGCCGCCCCGGTTGGAAATGTTCGGGGGGACGTTTACTTTGATTCGTCCGTTTATCTACCTGAGTAATGAAGATACATCCCGTTATGCCGCTTACAGGGGATTCCGGCAACAGAAAAAACAATGCCCGTACGAGCGGGCAACCAACCGGGATGCTGTGGCACGGATAATCCGGGAAATGGAGGCGCTTTCTCCGCATGTCAGAAATAATCTTTTTGCGGCCATGACAAATATTCAAAAAGAATATTTGCCGTAACCGTATGGGAGTGCGGGGGTTGTACTCCGGTAAGATTTTATCTTTCTACAACGTTTGAATAATTTCCACGGAAAAGTTTTTTATTTCAGGAAAAGGTTTTACCTTTGTCCTCGGAGGTGAGGATTCCGAAATTATAAATGGAATTCTTTATTTAAATAAAAGGCACTTATTGGAGGATAAGTGTCGTTTATTTTTTTGTGTATTAACTGAGCTTAAATTATATGTTATGAGTGGAAAAGTATCCTATGTAACCAAAGAAGGTCTGAAGAAATTGCAGGATGAACTGGAGAGATTACAGAATGTCGAAAGACCTAAAATTTCCAAAGCTATCGGTGAAGCGATAGAAAAAGGAGATATTTCCGAAAATGCGGAATATGATGCGGCAAAAGATGCGCAGGGATTGCTTGAAGCAAAGATTGCTCAATTGCAGGATACCATAGCTACTTGCCGGGTGATTGACGAATCCCAGTTGGATACGTCCAAAGTGCAGATGTTGAATAAGGTGACTATCCGTAATACGAAAAACGGTGCAACCATGACCTATACTTTGGTATCGGAGACGGAAGCCGATTTTAAAGCGGGCAAACTCTCCATTCATACCCCGATAGCCCAGGCGTTGGTAGGGAAGAAGTTGGGAGATGTTGTGAAAGTGAAGGTGCCTGCCGGAGAGATGGAGTTTGAAATTATGGATATCAGCTTATAATACGACACACGATGGCATCTGTTTTTTCAAAGATAATCCGGGGGGAAATCCCTTCTTATAAAGTAGCGGAAGACGATAAATATTATGCTTTTCTGGACATTGCTCCTTTGCAGAAAGGACATACCTTGGTGGTACCGAAACGGGAAGAAGATTATCTTTTCGATTTGAGCGACGAGGAGCTTGCCGGATTGATGGTGTTTGCAAAAAAGGTAGCAAAAGCCATCGGGAAAACCATTCCCTGCGAAAGGGTGGGGGTGGCCGTTATCGGGTTGGATGTGCCGCATGCTCATGTGCATCTTGTGCCGTTGAACGGAGGCGAGGACCTGAATTTTTCTAAGCCGAAAAAAGAGTTTTCGAAAGAAGAAATGCAGGATTGTGCCAGACAGATAGCAGCCAACATCTAAGATATACCGGGACAGGATAAATAGAAAAAATGGGATTCGGAGACGGGTCTCATTTTTTTGTCTGGTGCTATGAACCGGGAGGGGAATGCATGGTTTTTATTGGAAATACATTATTTTTACGGAAAATTAAACACAACGGGAATAAATTAAACGGGAGATGAAAAAATATAAAAATTTGGTTTGGGATTGGAACGGTACGTTGTTGGATGACATCACGGCAGGGGTGGAAACATTAAATGACATGCTGGAGAAGAGAGGATTGCAAAAACTTTCTGTGGAAGAATACAAGGATGTTTTCGGTTTTCCGGTAGTTGATTTCTATAAAAAAGTAGGATTTGACATGGAAAAAGAGAGTCTGCATGAGATTTCGGTTGATTTTGTGGAAACCTATGACCGCTTTGCCGGGAACATCACCCTGAATCAATCTGTCCCGGAGGTGTTGTGTGGTATACAGCAGGCGGGGAGGAAGCAGTATATCCTTTCGGCATTGCGGGAAGACCTGCTTAAACAGATGGTTGTTGATTTTCAAATCGGCCATTATTTTGAACAGGTGTGCGGTTCCGATAACATATATGCTGCCGGAAAGATTGAAAGAGGGAAGAGAATGGTAGAAGCGTACCGCTTGTGTCCGGAAGAAACCCTTATGGTTGGCGATACGCTTCACGATGCGGAGGTAGCGTGCGCTTTGGGGTTTGACTGTGTCCTGTATGCCGGAGGACACAACAGTGTGTGGCGTCTGAAAGAGAAAGCCCCGGTTATTGAGAGAATGGAGGAATTATTAAAAAGGGAAGACCTGAGTCTGAACTGAAGAAAAAGGGCTGAATATTCTGGGTGGTCTTGCTTCTTGGATTATCGCACACGTTTTTTATTTTCAAAAAGAAATTTTGGAAACGATATTTACGGTTAATTTTTTGGAAATCATCCTATTTTTATCTTTTTTTAACGTCCGTTT
>ERZ777011.1884-NODE-1884-length-19255-cov-4.118698_pt1 | contig 19255 bp, 21 predicted proteins | sample MGYA00374964_ERZ777011 | MGnify/ENA primary metagenome ERZ777011 (study PRJEB29310, sample SAMD00008975) | mouse gut metagenome | study: EMG produced TPA metagenomics assembly of the Metagenome analysis of fecal microbiota from mouse which was promoted...
GAGGCCATCAATGCCCTGACCCCCAACAAGCGGGACACGGCCATGGTCTTCCAGAGCTACGCCCTGCTGCCCCACTACAACGTCTTTGACAATGTGGCCTACGGCCTGAAGCTGCGCAAGGTGGCGAAAAACGAGATTCAGGACCGGGTAATGCGTATTCTGGATCTGGTGGAGCTGACGGGCATGGAGGGCCGCATGACCAACCAGCTCTCCGGCGGCCAGCAGCAGCGGGTGGCCCTGGCCCGGGCCCTGGTGATCGAGCCCAGCGTGCTCCTCTTTGACGAGCCCCTGAGCAACCTGGACGCCAAGCTGCGGGTGTCCATGCGCACGGAGATCCGCCGCATCCAGCAGGAGGTGGGCATCACCGCCATCTACGTCACCCACGACCAGAGCGAGGCCATGGCCCTCTCGGACAATATCATCATCATGAACAAGGGCGTGGTGGCCCAGATGGGCACGCCCCAGGAGATCTACTACCACCCCAACAGCGAGTTTGTGGCGGACTTCATCGGCGAGGCCAACTTCCTCACCGGCGCGCTGGAGGGTCTGGAGGGGGACCGCGCGGTGCTGAGCATCGAGGGAAATCCCACCCGGGTGCCCGCCAAGGCGGACATGAAGTCCGGCGAGACGTACACGGTGGTGCTCCGTCCGGAGTCCGCAGTCCTGGCGGACCAGGGGGGCCTGCCCTGCAAGGTGATTTTGTCCTGCTTCATGGGCTCCTATCAGAACTACCATGTGATGGTGGGCAATACCCTGGTGAAGCTGACGGACTACAACCCCAAGAACAAGCGGATCTACCAGGTGGGGGAGAACTGCCATCTGGTGTTTGATCCGGAGTCGGTGCACATTCTGTAGGCTTTTTGCGATCCATAACGGGCGGCGTGCTGGAAAGGCGCGCCGCCCGTCAAATCAGCGGGGCCTGGACGGAATATCCGCCCAGGCCCCGCCGGTATCAGCCCTTGCCGAATTGAAAGACCTTCTCCCCCGGTCCCACATAGCCCAGCTCCTCCCGGGCGATGTCCCCGATGAGGGAGAGGTCTCCGCTGTTCTCAATGTCGCTGCGCAGGCGCTCGTTCTCCTCCCGCAGCTCCTCCAGCTGCTGGGCGTAGAGGGCCTCCTCCTGCCGTGCGCTCTGGAGCCCGCTGTACAGGCTGTAGAGCTGCACGCCAAAGCCCACCAGCAGCAGCGCCAGCAGCCACAGGGTCAGCTTGCTGTTCGGCCTCTTTTTCTGGTTCTCGGCAGGCCTTCTGCCCCGCTTCTCCGGACGGTTTCCCATGGTTTCCTCCCCCTCCTGCGCCCGGGGCTTTCTCCGCCCCAATGGGTATAATATATTTATTGTAACCCATCTGCGGCCAAAAGAAAAGAGTTTTTTTGCACGCCGGCCCCCTTTTTTTCCAACGCCCGCCGCCGTGCGGACCGGGGAAAGGAACACGTCCAGCCAGAAATCCCACACAGGGCGCAGCGGCCGGCTCAGCAGACAGAAGAACAGCACCCCGCCCCCCAGGGCTCCCGCCGGCACGAACAGGCGCATCTCCCCGTCCCCGGCCATGACGAAGAAGAACAGGCTCCCCACCGCCAGAACGCAGTAGATCCCGTCCAGCGCCCCGCCCAGCACCCGCCCTCCCAGCCGCCGCAGGGCGCGGAACAGGTCGTACACCAGCCCCAGGCTCATCCCCAGCAGGATGGCCCGGAGGAACATGGCCAGCTGCTCCGAGATGTAGTTGCCCAGCTCCATGCTCAGCCGAACAGCCGCCGCAGGAGGCCCCCCTGGCCGCCGGCGGGGCCCTTGTCCTCGTAGAGCAGGGTGTGGATGGCCCCGTCCACGTGGAGCTCCCCGCCGTCCAGGTTCAGCTTCCCGATGTGCAGCTGGTTCCCGCCCACCACCAGGACCCCGGCGGTGGTGTTCATGACGATCTCCTCCTCGTCGAAGCGCTCCACCTCCTCCACGCCGGTGACCAGCAGCCGCTCCCGGCCGTCCAGCTCCAGGCGGTGCTGCATGACGCTTATCTCCTCATAAGGCATGAAAAGACCTCCCATATCCATCGATTCACTCCATGTATATGGGAGGTCTGTCCACATTATGTCTCAATTGTCCAGGCCCGGGGAAATCTCCCGGTACATGGCCGCGGCCTCCGCCTTGCCGGCGTTCTCCTGGACCGAGGCCACCTCCACGGTGAGGGTCCGCTCCCCGAAGCGGATGGCGATCACGTCCCCCTCTTTCACCTCGTAGGAGGCCCGGGCGATTCTGCCGTTGACGCTGACCCGCTCCTTGTCGCAGGCCTCGTTGGCCACCGTCCGGCGCTTGATGAGCCGGGAGACCTTCAGATATTTGTCCAGACGCATGGATGCTCCTTTCCAAAGACAAGGGGCGCGGCGCGCGCGCCGTGCCCCTGGAAATCACTTGGCCACGGCGTCCTTGAGAGCTTTGCCGGGCTTGAAGGCGGGAACCCTGGAGGCGGGAATTTCGATCTTCTTCTCCGGGTCCTTGGGGTTGCGGCCCATGCGGGCCTTCCGGTGCTTCACCTCAAAGGTGCCGAAGCCCACCAGACGGACCTCGTCCCCCTCAGCCAGGGCGGCGGCAATGGCGTCCAGGGCGGCGGCAACGGCGGCCTCGGAATCTTTTTTGGACAGCGCGGCCTTCTCCGCCACAGCATTGATCAGTTCAGACTTGTTCATAACAAAGAGCTCCTTTTTATTTCTTTTGTGGTCAAACTATGAATAGGGGAGAGGTCCCTATAGATATACCATTCATAATCTAACATACTTTTTCCTCACTTGCAAGGTTTTTATCCCTGAAACCAGTGATGGGGAAAAAATTTTCTTCCCCAATCCCTGACAAAATGGCGCGGCCCTGACCTGCGAAAGTCAGAGCCGCTTGCTCTGGGGCCGCTCCTACCGCCCCATTCTTCCGCTGCGGCGCAGCAGCTGGAAGATAGAGGTGGGGAAGAGCATCCCCACGGCGATGGCCACCGCCAGCAGCACGGTGTTCAGCCCCTGGCGGGAGAAGGCCTCCAGCTCGCTCTCCATGAAATACTCCATGGTGTGATAGAGGGAGCCGCCGGGGATGAGGGGCACGGCGGCCGTGACCAGAAAGAGGGTAGCCGGACACTTCACCCGCCGGGCCATCAGCTCCGCGTACACCGTCAGCACCACGCTGGCCACGAAGTAGCGCACCACGTCCTGGTCCGAGAAACGGCCCATCAGCAGGTACACGCTCCAGGCCAGCAGTCCCCCCAGGCTGGCCAGCAGCAGCTTCTGCCGGCGCACATGGAAGAGCATGGCAAAGCCCAGGGAGCCGGTGAAAGCGGTGACCAGCTGGGGAATGTACTCCTTATACAATTCCATCGCTCCGCCCTCCCTACAGAAGCCCCGCCACCAGGGCGAAGCCGCAGGCGATCACCAGCGCCAGCAGCACCGCCTCGATGAAGCGCATGAGGCCGGAGATGGTGTTGCCGCTGAACATGTCCCGCAGGGAGTTGGTCAGGGCGATGCCGGGGATGAGAAGCATGATGTTGCCGATGCTGATCGTGTCCACGTTCTCCCCCAGGCCGATGCGCACCGACAGGGCAGCCAGCAGGCCGCCCAGGCAGGAGCACAGCAGGGCGGAGAGGAAGGCGTTGGCCTCCGTGCGCCGGATGGCCTGGTCCATCACCTTCAGCACCGCGCCGATGGCTCCGGAGGCCAGCGCGTCCAGGGCGCTGCCGCCGAAGAAGAGGGAGAAGGAGGCGGAGATCAGGGCAAAGGTGAGAAGCTGCACGGGGAAGCTGTACTGGGGCTCGTCCCGGATGGCGTCCAGGGCCCGCTCCGTCTCCTCCAGGGTCAGGCCCTCCGCGCAGATGCGCCGGCACAGCAGGTTGAGCAGCTCCAGCCGGTGCAGGTCGTACTGCTGCCCGGCCACCCGCCGGATCTGGGTCAGGGCTCCATACTGGCGGGAGTACATGGTGACCATGATGTTGGAGGTGATGGTGAACACGTCGGCCCGCTCCGCGCCGTAGGCGAGGCAGATCCGCCGGAGGCTGTCCTCCACCCGGCTCACCTCCGCCCCGCTTTGCAGCATGGCCTGACCGATGTCCAGCACCTTGTACAGGCGCTCGTTGGCCTGCTCCTCCGCCTCCAGCCGGGCCAGATGCTGCTCCGGGCCGGGGGAGGGGAGGGATGATTGGATATCCATTGGGTCCTCCTGAAATTGGGTTATTTTACGAAAGGGGCCTGAAAAGGCCCTGCGCTGTTATACCACAGCGCAGGGCAGATTGCAACCTTATTTTGATGAATTTTCCACGACAAGCCTGTTCAGGCCGGTTTCCGGCTGCCCCAGCCGCTCCCGGAAGAACCGGAAGGCGTTGTCAAACATAATGCCGTCCGCCACGGCGGCGGGGATTCCCCGGTCCGTCAGGAAGTCCCGGATGGTCAGGCTCTTCTCCACGCTGTCCAGATCCGGGTGGATGTCCGTGCCGTCGTAGTCCGAGCCCAGGGCCAGACACCGCTCCGCCCCCAGCTCCAGGAACCGGCACACGTGGCGGTACAGGTCCTCCAGGCTGCCCCGCCCCTCATCGGAGAGGAAGCTCCGGCTGTAGTTGAGGCCGATGAGGCAGTCCCGGCGGACCATCTCCCGGATGAACTCGTCAGGCAGGTTCCGCCGGTGGCCGCACACGGACCGGGCGTTGGAGTGGGAGGCCGCGAAGGGCTTTTTCGCCACAGTCAGCAGGTCCTCAAACCCCCTGTCGTTGAGGTGGGATACGTCCGCCACCACCCCCAGCCGCTCCATCTCCGCCACCGCCTCCCGGCCAAAGGCGGTGAGGCCGCCGGGGGTGTCGTGGCCGGAGCCCAGCTCGTTGGGCCCGTTCCAGGTGAGGGTGAGCATCCGCACGCCGGCGTCGTGGATGGCCTGGACCCGCTCCAGCCGGCCCGCCAGCACAGCGCCCCCCTCCACGGTGAGGATGGCGGCGAACTTTCCCGCCTCCAGGGCCCCGGACAGGTCCGCCCCGGTCCGGCAGGCCAGGACCCGGTCCCGGTTCCGCTCCATCTGCTCCCAAAAGCCGGCCGCGCGGCGGTCAAAGAAGTCCACCGCGTCCTGGCCCCGGAGGCTGTCCGGCACAAAGATGGCAAAGCACTGGGCCCAGGCGGTCCCCGCCGGCATCTTGCTCAGGGCCAGGTGGAAGACCGGATCGTCCAGGGTCCCCCGGTCCGGCGTTCTGCCCCGGGCAGGGTAGGCGTCCCGGGTGAGGGTGTCGCAGTGGAGATCAAACATTCTGTTCATAAGCCGCTCCTTTTCTTGTTTCCAGGTTTCCAGGGGCCGCGCCCAGGGCTTGTTGACAATTTTCAAACATGCCCTACATCAAAGGCGCCAGGGGCCGGAGGATCCAGCCCAGAATCCGGCGGCCCAGCTTGTCCCGCCGGCAGTCCTCCACAGTCATCCGCCGGCACTGGGCCAGGGTGGCCTGGAAGTCCCGCTCAATGTCCCCCACCGCGTCCACGCCGTACATCATGGCCGCGCACTCGAAGTGGAGGTACAGGCTCCGATAGTCCAGGTTGATGCTGCCCACCACGGCGGTGTCGTCGTCGCTGACGAACATCTTGGCGTGGATGAAGCCCGGGGTGTACTCGTAGATCCCCACGCCCCCCTCGATGAGCTCCTGGTAGTAGGACTTGGTCACCGCGAACACCGCCTGCTTGTCCGGACGGGAGGGGACGATCAGCTTCACGTCCACTCCCCGCTTGGCCGCGAAGGTGAGGGCGGTAATCATCTCCTGGTCAATAATCAGGTAGGGCGTGGTGATGTGGACGTACTTCACCGCCCGGTTGAGGATGTCCATGTACACCATCTCCCCCACGTTCTCCCGGTCAAAGGGGCTGTCGCCGTAGGGCATCACCCAGCCGCCCCCCTCCACCGGCGCGGATGCGTCCAGGTAGGGGGAGAAGTCCTCCTCCGCCGGCTCCTCCACGGCCCACATCTGTAAGAACATGAGGGTGAAGCCCCGCACCGCCTCCCCGGTCACCCGCACGGCGGTGTCCTTCCAGTGGCCGTGGAGGACCTTGCGGTTGATGTACTCGTCCGCCAGATTCACCCCGCCGGTGAAGGCCGTCCGGCCGTCCACCACCAGGATCTTCCGGTGGTCCCGGTTGTTGTAGTGGGTGGAGACCAGGGGGTGCAGGGGGGCGAACATCCGGCACCGGATGCCCAGGGCCTCCAGCTCCCGGGGGTAGCGGTAGGGCAGCTTGCCCACGGCGCAGGTGCCGTCGTAGAGCATCCGCACTTCCACCCCCTCCTGGACCTTCCGCTCCAGCACCCGGAGGATGCGGCCCCACATGTAGCCCTCCTCCACGATGAAGAACTCCAGGAAGATGAACTTCTCCGCCTGCTCCAGCTGGCGGAGCATCTCCTCAAAAACCGCCTCCCCGGTGGGCAGGTACCTGACCCCGGAGCGCTGGTAGAAGGACTGGCGGCTGGTGTGCTCCACGTACCGGGCTATGCGGGCCAGACCCGGACTGCGCTCCCAGAGGCTGGACAGGGCGTCCAGCTGGGGCGGCGCGTACCGGGCGGTGCGCGCCTGGACCTGCTCCAGCCTGCGCCGGACCAGGTGGTGGCCCAGGTCCATGTCCACGTAGAAGTAGAAGGGGATGGCGAACACCGGCGCCAGCATGATGAGCAGGATCCAGGTGATCTTGGCCGCCGGGTTCCCCCGCCGGTTCACCACCGCCAGGATCACCACCAGGGCCGCCAGCATGGACGAGCCGTAGACCACGTACTTGCCCAGCCGGAAAAACCCCACGAACAGCAGCGCCGCCTGCACCGCCAGCAGCAGAATAATCACCGCCGTGCGGCCAAAGATCAGCCGCAGCAGGCCCCGCCTGCCCTTGTTCAGCAGCAGCACCGTCTCCTCGTCCAGATGGGGCCGCTTGTTCTCGCTCATGATTTGCTCCTTTCTTTTGCGCATATCCCGGCCCTCAGAAGGGCAGCTCCGCCGCCCCGCGCATGAAGTCCAGCACCTGCTGCCGCTCCGCCTCATCGGTGATCGGGGCGGGCTGCCAGTTGTTGGTGGAGCCGGTGTAGACGTAGCAGGGGATAATTTGGGTGGTCTGTCCGGTGAGGACCCCGTCCTCAACAGACAATAGCACCTTGTAGATGATGGTCCGGTTCTCCGGGCTGCGGTTCCCGCCGTAGCAGAAGTTGCCCAGGGAGTAGACGATGGGCACGCCGTTGTACACCTCCTCCGGCTGGAGCACATGGGGGTGGCAGCCCAGAACCAGCTCCGCCCCCGCGTCCGCCAGACGGCGGCTGGCCCGCACACGCCAGGGCTCCGGCTGGTGGACCCCCTCCGTGCCCCCGTGGTAGAGGACCATCTGGTAGTCGGACAGGGCGGAGGCCTCCTCAATGCGGCGGACAATCTGGGAGGCCTGCCCCTCGTTCCAGAGGCCGTGGCAGATGACGGCAATGGTAAAGCCATTTTTCTCCAGATAGACAGTTCTGTCGTTGGCGCCGTAGGGCAGGGCGGCGGCCTCCAGGGCGGCGGCGGTGTCCGCGAAGCCCCCGGGGCCGTAGTCCCCGGTGTGGTTATTGGCCAGGGACACCGCCTCCACGCTGTTTTCCGAAAGGATCTCCGCGTTGGCGGCCGGGGCCTTGAACCAGTAGGCGGCGCCCTCGCCCTTGTCCTTCTCCGCCAGGGGCCGGTCCGTGAGGACGTTCTCCAGATTGACCAGGGTGAAGTCGTCGGCGCTGAAGATGTGCTGGACCTTCTCAAAGAAGTAGGAGGAGGGCTGGCTGGCGGCGTATTCGCTGAAGGAGCCGGCGTACCGCTGCCCCTTGTAGGTGGCCAGCAGGCAGTCGCCGACAATGGACAGGTCAATGGTGAAGGCGGCACTCTCCGCCGCCGGCTCCCCGGCGTCGGGGGGCTGGCCGGGGGACGCGGCTCCGGCAGGAACACAGAGGGCGGCGCACAGAAGCGCCGCCAGCAGCAGGGGCTTGATTTTCATCGTATGAGGGTTCTCCTCTCCGGTTTGTTCCCGTCTATTCTACCATCGGGCGGCGGGGAAGTCAATGGCGTGTGGAAGCCGGGGGGTGTGCGCAGATCGCGCTATATTTTCCCTTGCGCCGGGCGGCGGATTCTGGTATACTGTGTATAGCAACTGATATCCGCTCATATAATTTCGCGGAGATGGCGCGAAAGTTTCTACGGGGCCGCCCTTCGGCCCTGCTATGGGTGTTCCTGGTCCGGCCCGGAGGGGCCGCGGCCGGGAGCGCCCTTTTTTGCTGCTCCGCGATACGCGCTGGAAAGGAGAAGCCGCCATGACCACCATTCTAAAGGGAAACATCCTCCACGCCCCCGCCTTCGGCGCGCTGGAGACCGTGCCGGGGGGCTGCATGGTTCTGGAGGACGGGAGGATCCAGGGGATCTATCCCGTTCTGCCGGAGCGGTACGCCGCCTGCCCGGTGACCGACTACGGCCAGGGGCTCATCATGCCCTCCTTCGCGGACATGCACCTCCACGCCCCCCAGTACCCCATGCTGGGCATGGGCATGGACCTGCCCCTGCTGGACTGGCTGGACGCCTATACCTTCCCCGTAGAGGCCCACTTCGCGGACAACGAATACGCCCGTCTGGTCTACCGCCAGCTGGCGGAGGACCTGATCTCCTCCGGCACCACCCGGGTGGCCATGTTCTCCTCCCGCCACACCGACGCCACCCTGATCCTCATGGAGGAGCTGGAGCGGGCGGGCGTGTGCGGCGCGGTGGGCAAGGTGAACATGGACCGCAGCGGCGGCCCCGCCCAGGAGGGGACGGAGGAGTCCCTCCGGGAGACCCTGCGCTGGCTGGAGGCCTGCCGGTTCGCCCACATAAGGCCCATCCTGACCCCCCGCTTCATCCCCTCCTGCACAGACGGACTGCTGGAGGCGCTGGGGGAGCTGGCCCGGGAGCGGGGTCTGCCGGTGCAGAGCCATCTCTCCGAAAACCAGGGAGAGATCGCACTGGTGGCCCGGCTCCACCCGGACTGTGCCCACTACTGGGAGGGGTACCGCAAGTTCGGGCTGTGGAAGGAGGGCACGCTGATGGCCCACTGCGTCCACAGCGGGGAGGCAGAGCAGGAGGCCATGGCAGAGAGCGGCGTGTGGGCGGTCCACTGCGCCGCGTCCAATGTGAACCTGTGCAGCGGCACGGCCCCGGTGCGCCGGCTTCTGGAGCGCGGGGTGCGGGTGGCCCTGGGCAGCGACATCGCCGGCGGGGACCAGCTGGCCATGAACCGGGTGATTGCCGCCTCCATCCGGGCCTCCAAGGTCCGGCAGATGGAGACCGGGGAGGCCTTTCTCACCGTGCCGGAGGCCTACTACCTGGGCTCCACGGCGGGACACGCCTACTTTGGCGGCGGAGGGTTCGCCACCGGCCAGCCCCTCCACGCCATTGTGGTGGACGATGGGGAGATGCCCCGGCCCGTCCGGGAGCTGCGGCTGGAGGAGCGGTTTGAGCGGGCGGTGTACCTCATGGAGAAGCGGCACATTCGGGCGGTCTACAGCGAGGGAAGAAAGGTCCTGGACCGTGGGTAGGGCGAGAAAGGGGCGGCGGCTTGAGGCCGCCGCCCCTTGACAATAACGATATTCGATGTTATACTGATCTCAGCAATATCGAATATCGCTATATCTTCATAGCCAGCGCCTCTAAAAGTTCTAATGACTGCGGAATCTATTGGAAGGGAGGCAGTACCCATGGCGCGGGAGAAGTTCCAGACATTGACGGAGCAGATGTTTTACATCCTGCTGTGCCTTCAGCGGGAGTGCTGCGGGGTGGACGTGATGGCCCGGGTGTCGGAGATGACCGGCGGCCGGGTGGTCATCGGACCGGGGACCCTGTACAGCCTGCTGGAGAGCTTCCAGCGGGAGGGGTTCATCTGTGAGACCCGAGTGGAGGGCCGCCGCCGCTCCTACCAGATCACTGTCGCAGGCCGGCAGCGGCTGGCGGAGGAGGTCCGGCGGCTGCGGCGGCAGACCGAGGACTATGAGCTGTTCGGAGAGGGGGAGTATGCGTGAGCAGAGACAGAAAGAGAACCCTGAACTGGTATCAGATCAACGACAGCGAAGCCATAGCCCGGCATCTGGAGTGGATGGCGGAGCGGGGCTGGCTGCTGGAGAAGGCGGGCAGCACCCTGTGGACCTACCGCCGTGGGGAACCGGGGCCGGTCAAATACGCGGCCGCCTGCTTTCCGGAGGCCTCGGTCTTTGACGCCGCCCCCACCCCGGACCAGGAGACCTATGCCGACTACTGCCGGGCCGGGGGATGGGAGCTGGCCGCCGCCTACGGCCCCCTCCAGATTTTCCGGGCCACGGTTCCGAACCCCACGCCCATTGAGACCGATGAGGCGGCCAAGCTGGAGACCATCCGCCGGTCTATGAACAAGACCTTTTTGCTGGGCTTTACGCTGATTCTGGCGTCCACGGGTCTGAACCTCTGGCTGCGGGTAGAGAGCTTCCGCAGGGGTCCCCTGGAATTTATCAGCCGGTCCAGCAATCTGAGCCTGACCCTGCTGCTGGCGGGGATGACGGTCTACTGCGCCGCCTTCCTGCTGGACTACTTTATCTGGCTTTTCCGCTCCAGACGGGCCGTGGAACGGGGCGGGACCTGCGCCAGGGTCCACACCCGGGCCCGACTGTGGATGGGCTGGGCGCTGATGGCCCTCTGCGCCCTGACCCTGCTGGGGTATCTGGAGGACTACGCTGTCCCGGGCACCCGGTGGATTCTGCTGTACGCCTTCGGCGGGGTCCTGCTGGTGCTGGCCGCCTCACAGGTGGTCCTGCGGCTGCTCAAGAACCTGGCCTGTCGGCGGAGGACCACCCGGACCGTCTTTCTGATTACCGTGGTGGCGCTGAGCGTGCTCTACGCCGCCAGCCTGCCCCTCCTGATGCTCGGCACACAGAGGGTCCGCTTCCTGCGGATGGACCAAGAGCCGGCCTATGTTCACACCAACCAAACCAGCTCCGGCGGAAGCTGCGAGGTGGACGTGTACCGGGACCCCCTGCCCATCACCCTGGAGGCGCTGGGCTTTGAGGTGACGGAGGAGGACCAGTGCAGCTATCGGGCCAAGACGGACCGCTCCCCCCTGGCTACCCGGACCGTCTGCTCCCAGGGCCCGGCTGAGTGGTCCAGTGATCTGCCCGATCTGAGGTACGAGGCGTGCCGGATCCCCTGGGGCTGGCTGCGGCAGCTGTGCTGGGATCTGACTGTTGCGCCGGAGAACAGCGCCGCCCACTACTACGGACCCGACTACGCCTTTCCGGCGGAGCCGCCGGAGGGGGCCCTGGAGGCCCGGCGGACGGAGAACGGGCGGCGGTACGCCCTGCTTGACCGGGAGGGCGTCGTCCTGATCTACGGGAGCTGGGACCTGACGCAGGCCCAGGTGGAGATCATCTGGGAGAATGCGCGCGCTTTCCGCTAAATTCGAGGTTTACAGAAGTCCGGTCCTGTGGTAGACTAACAGGGAAAATCTCTCTGGAGGGCAACGCTGTGACCATCCTGAACCGGCTGCTGGGGGCCGTGAAATACATTGTAAAAAAGGCGGACATGGTCCTGCTGGGGCTGTGTCTGGTGTGCACGGCCTTCGGCGTCGTGCTCATCGCCAGCGCCACCGGCTATCTGGGGCTGGCGGAGCAGGTGAAGCGGGTGCTGATCCAGTCCGCCGGAGCGGTCATGGGGGTGGCGGCCTACTTCATCTTCTCCAACGTGGACATGGAGCACTTCGCGGAGAAGTGGTGGCTGTTTCTGCTCTTTGACATCGGCTTCATCGCCCTGCTGCGCACCCCCCTGGGCCGGGAGGCCTACGGCAACCGCTCCTGGATCTACGTGGGCCTGCCCATGATGATCCAGCCGGCGGAAATCGTGCGTCTGACCTTTACGGTGCTGCTGGCCCGGCAGATCGCCTGGTTCCGGGACAACCGGCGGATGCGGGGATTCGGGTCCCTCTTCTGGCCTGCGGCCCACGCCCTGTTCATGTTTGTGTGGATTTTCATCCTGTCCAGGGACGCGGGCAGCGGCATGATGTATCCCATTATCTATATGGGCATGGCTCTGGCCGCCGGGCTGGCCTGGTACTGGTTCGCCCTGGCCATCGGCTCCCTGGGGGTGGGCATCGGCCTGCTGGCGGTGTTTGAGAAGCTGCCTAAGTACTGGATGGACCGATTCCACGTGATTTTGGACCACAGCTACAGCCCCGGCGGCGTGGGCTACCAGCAGAGCCGGGGCCTGCTGGCCCTGGGCAGCGGCGGCCTCTTCGGCCAGGGCCTCTTTCAGGGCATCCAGACCCAGGGGGGCGAGGGCAGTCTCCCGGCCCGGCAGACGGACTTCATCTTCTGCGTGTGCGGCGAGGAGCTGGGCATGGTGGGGTGCATGGTGGTGATCGTGCTGGAGTTTCTGGTGGTATACCGCTGCTTCCAGACCGCCCGGGTGGCCAAGAGCTCCATGGACGCGCTCATCTGCGTGGGCTTCGGCACCATGCTGATCTTCCAGACCGTGGAGAATATCGGCATGTGCCTGTTTGTCATGCCGGTCATCGGCCTGACCCTGCCCTTTTTCAGCTACGGCGGCAGCTCCATCCTGTCCCTCTTCGCCGCCATGGGCATCGTCTCCGGCGTCCGGGGCCGGACGCTGCCGGACTGGCTGCGGATGACGTAGCGGGGGGTGGGCGGACTTCCAGCTTTTCAATAAGGCGGACGTATTGCACCCAACACGTCCGCCTGTTTTTTGATCTAAAGTGTATAAATAAGAGCCGGGAGCTGGGGGCGCAGCTGTGGTTTATGTAGTAAAATTTTCCTGCGCTAAAAATTTGCAGTCAAAAGCTTGACAAATAGTAACTTGTGAAGTATAATAAGTGCATAACGCATGGACGCTTAGCTCAGCTGGCTAGAGCACCTGCTTGACGTGCAGGGGGTCAGCGGTTCAAGTCCGTTAGCGTCCACCATGAAAATCTCTTAGAGCCGCAAGGCTTTGAGGGATTTTTCTTTTTTCGATTCATACCGTCTCATTTTTCTCTTTTTTGACATACTCCTTTGCTCAATAAGCAGAGGCGCACCAGAATCTATCGGCTCCCACCAGCATATGCAGGGCGGGACATTGCTCGCCCCGTAAGCCCTCGGCAGTATTCAGCAGCAGATCGCCCCTGCCTCCCGTCTGACTGGGCTCCCCCATTTTTCCCTTTTTGTGTACAATCACCCCTCGACAGATGAAATGCAGTGTGCTATAATTTTTACCGCAAAAAGCCCGGCCCCTGGCGGCAGCCCGCATACAGGTCTCCCAGGGGGCAGGCCATTCCTTAATTTTAAGTGGAGGAGTGTCGTCTATGCGACTGCTTGCGAACAAACGGCTTGCTACGCGAATCAGCATCATCACAACCGCAATCACCCTGATCGGAATGCTTTTTCTCTGGATCGTCGTTTCCACCAACACCGCATCCATGGTGAAAAACCACATCACCAACCAGATGACCGACGCCGTGGAGGCCCGGGCCGCGATTATCAACGAGTACGTGGCCTCCGCGGAGGAATATATGTCTGCTTTCGCCCTGGGCGACGAGGTTCGCCAGCTGCTCCTCTCCCCCCCAGGATCCCACGCTGCTGGCCCGGGCCCAGGAGTACACCGAGGCCTTCGCCTCCGTCAAGGGTATCTTTGAGGGCCTCTACATCGCCACACCAGAGACCTACGTGCTGACCCACACCTCCCAGGGGGCCATCGGGATCACCACCCGCAGCGGCGACTCCCTCCGGTCCTTTCAGGACACCATCCTCGCCCAGCCCCAGCTGACAAACCTGGGCATCATGAAGTCCCCCGGCACCGGCAGCATGATTATTTCCATGTACTACCCCATATTCGACGGCCGCCAGTGCATCGGCTACGTGGGGGCGGGCGTGTATGCCAGCCACCTGATGGACGCGCTGCTCAACCTGAATATCCGTGGTCTTCCGGACAGTGAATACGTATTCTTGAGCGCGGACACCGGGGTCTACCTGTACCACGACGACGACGCCCTTCTGAACACCAAGACCACCGATGCCGGATATCTGGAGATCATCCAGCGGCTCCAGACGGAGGACGGCACCCAGGCCGGTACGCACTCCTACCGGGATGAGAACGGGGACAACCAGCTGGTGGTGTACAAATATCTCAAGGACCGGGGCTGGGTCTTCATGGTTCGGGACAGCGCTGCGGAGGTCTACGGATCCGTCACTGCGGTGCGGGTGGTGGTGGGCCTTCTGTGCGCTGCCATGGCCGCTGCCATTATCCTGATCACCCTCCTCATCCTCCGCCGGGAGGGCAGGGAGCTGATGGCCGTGGAGCGGGCCATCAACCGCCTGGGGGATCTGAACCTCTCGGCGGGGGCGGAGCTGGAGCCCTTCTACGGCCGGCAGGATGAGATCGGCATGATCGCCGAGACCACCAACCGGGTCTGCGGCAGCCTGCGCAAGACCATTGATGATGTGAGCCGGATCCTGGGGGAGATGGCGGACGGCAATCTGGCCGTGGACGTGGTGGCCAACGAGGACTACTACATCGGCGACTTCCGGGACCTGTTCCGGAGCCTCCAGTCCGTCCACGCCAACCTGATCCGGGTGATCCGGGATATCTCCCAGGTGGCCCGGGAGGTGGACACCAGCGCGGACCAGGTGTCCACAGGGGCCCAGGCCCTGTCCCAGGGTACCATGGAGCAGGCGGTCTCCATCCAGGGTCTGCTCTCCAACATCACCGACATGACCTCCCAGCTCCAGGACAGCACCGTCCGCTGCGGCAGCGCCCAGGAGCTGGTGGACAAGGCCACCGGCTGCGCTGCGGAGGCGGACACCAAGATGGATCAGCTCAGCGAGGCCACCAGGAACATTGACCGCTCCTCGGCCCAGATCGTCACCATTATCAAGGACATCGAGGACATCGCCTTCCAGACCAACATTCTGGCGCTGAACGCCTCTGTGGAGGCGGCCCGGGCCGGCGCGGCGGGGAAGGGGTTCTCCGTGGTGGCGGACGAGGTGCGGAATCTGGCGGCCAAATCCGGTGAGGCGGTTCAGAACACCAACAACCTGATTAACCGCTCCATCCAGGCGGTCAAATCGGGTACGGAATCCACCGGCCTGGCGGTCTCCGCCATGGCGGACATCAACCAGTGCGTCCAGTCCATCAAGAAGCTGATGGATGAGATCGCCGCCGCCAGCGTCCAGCAGTCGGAGATGATCGTCTCCGTGGAGACGGGCATCAAGGAGATCTCCACAGTTGTCCAGTCCAACTCCTCCGCTGCGGAGAAGAGCGCGGCGGTCTCCAAGGAGCTGTCCGGGCAGGCGCGGATGCTCAACAGCCTTATCAGCCGGTTTCGTATAGCCGACAGGACCTGAGAAGAGATAAAAAGGAGAAAAATCCCGGGGCCGCTGTACAGCGGCCCCGGGATTTTTGTATTCTCACTTCCGCAGCTTCTCCAGCAGGGCTATGAACTCCTCATTCAGCGGGCAGGACAGCTCCACCGCCTCCCCGGTCCTGGGGTGGATGAACCGCAGCCCCACCGCGTGGAGGCATTGGCCGGTCAGGCCCGGCGCCGGTTTCCTGGCCCCATAGACCGTGTCTCCGCAGATGGGGTGGCCCAGGTAGGCCATGTGGACCCGGATCTGGTGGGTGCGCCCGGTCTCCAGCCGGCAGCGGACATGGGTGAAGCCCTGGAACCGCTCCAGGACCTCCCAGTGGGTCACCGCCCTGCGGCCCCCCCGGTCCGTGACGGCCATCTTCTTCCGATCTGTGTGGTGGCGGCCGATGGGCGCGTCCACAGTCCCCCGGTCCTCCCGGAGGTTCCCCACCACCACGGCCTCATAGGTCCGGGCCAGGGTGTGGTCCTGGAGCTGGGCGGAGAGGGCCTGATGGGCGGCGTCGTTCTTGGCCGCGATGATGAGGCCGCTGGTGTCCCGGTCAATCCGGTGGACGATCCCCGGCCGCAGCTCCCCCCCGATGCCGCTGAGGCTGCTGCCGCAGTGGTGGAGCAGGGCGTTGACCAGGGTGCCGTCCGGGTGGCCCGGGGCCGGGTGGACCACCAGCCCCGCCGGCTTGTTCACCACAATTACGTCCTCGTCCTCATACACCACATCCAGGGGGATGTCCTGGGGCAGGGCCTGGGTTGGCTCCGGGTCCGGCAGCTCCGCCTCCACCAGCTCCCCGCCCTCCAGGCGGCAGCTCTTGGCGGCGGTCCGTCCCGCCACCGTCACCCGGCCGGTTTCGATGAGCCGCGCCGCGGCGGAGCGGGTCAGCTCCGGGATGCGGCCGGCCAGGAAGCTGTCCAGCCGGGCCCCCCGGTCCTCACTGGCCGCCGTCAGGCTGGTCCGTCCCATGGTCCTTCTCCTTTTTTGCCACCCTGTCGTGGAGCAGCAGATAGTAGGCCGCAAAGCCGATGGTCCCACAGACCACCAGGATGTCCGCCACGTTGAACACCGGATAGCTCATGAACTGGAGGTTGAACATGTCCACCACGTAGCCCAGCCGCACCCGATCGATGAGATTCCCCAGTCCGCCCCCCAGGATGGCCGTCAGCGTCCACATGGCCAGGGGGTGGGGGAAGGTCCTCCGGGCCAGCAGCAACGCCACGACGACCATCACCGCCGCCGTCAGGAGGGTGAGGAGCCAGGTGTAGCCGGAGAGGATGGAGAAGCCGCCGCCGGTGTTGCGGATGTAGTACAGCTCCACCAGCCCCGGCAGCAGGGGGGCGCTCTCGTAGAGGGCCAGATGGGTGACCACGTAGTATTTCACCGCCTGATCGGCGGCCACGCACAGGAGGATGGTCAGCAGATAGGGCATGGCGTCAGACCTCCAGCTCCCGCAGGACGTCCCAGTTCACCAGATTGCTGGCCCAGGCGCTGCTCCGCTCCACAATGGGCAGGGGCTTCCCCTCCAGGGTGCAGATCCTCCCCCCGGCCTCGCACACCAGCAGGCTCCCCGCCGCGTAGTCCCAGGGGCACAGGCTGTACTCGAAGAACACCTCCGTGCGGCCGCAGGCCACGTTGCACAGGTCCAGGGCAGCCGAGCCCAGACGGCGGAAGTCGCAGCTGCGGCGGAAGAGCTGCTCCGTCAGACGCATGGTTGGCTCCAGGTACTCCCGCTTGTAGATGGCGGTGCCCATGCCGAACACCCCCTGGGACAGGGGGCGATCGCTGACATGGATGGGCCTGCCGTTGAGGAACGCGCCGCCGCCCCGCCGGGCGGAGAACAGCTCGTCCTTATAGAGGTCGTAGACCACGCCGTACTCCACCGCGCCGTCCTTGGCCAGGGCCACGGAGATGGCGCTCTGGCGGAGGTCCCGGACAAAGTTGGTGGTGCCGTCGATGGGGTCCACAATAAAGGCCCACCCCCGGCTGGGGTCGGCGTTCTCTGTCTCCTCCTCGCCAAAGAAGACGGACCCCGGGACCAGAGGGGGCAGCTTCTCCTTCAGAAACCGCTCCACCGCCAGATCATACGCCGTCACCAGATCGGCGGCGGAGGTCTTTTCATGGGTCTGGGACTGGACGTCCCTGGCGGCCAGGACGATCTGGGCCGCCTCCTTTACAATTGCAGTGATCCGCTCCAGCATACCGTGCTCCTCTCCTGCGGCGGCCCCGCCGGGGGCGCCGTCCAAAGGGACCCTTACATTACAGCAGGGTCCACTCGAAGTTCTCCCACAGGAGGCGGCTGCCCACGTCCGTGCCCTCGGGCAGCAGAAACATGGCCACCTGGTTCTCCACGCCGCTGTCGCTGAGCAGGTAAGCGTAGTCGCCGTTGACGGTCTGCACCGTGTAGCATACAGGTTCCATTCCCAGTACCTCCCGGATGATTGGATAGGGGGAGTATACCACAGTTTCCACAGTTTTACAAGGAAGCTTTTTGGGAAAACGGGGAAATCCATTGGTGAGAAAAAACCGGCCGGCGAATCCCCCTTACCTCGAATCCTCCGACTGGCCGCCCAGCCAGTAGTCGCTCCACCGCTGCTTCACCAGGGCGGCGCGGCCCCGGGCCAGGGGGACCCGATCCCCGTTATCCATCCGCAGGGAGCTTCGCTCCACAGCCGAGACGTAGTACAGATTCACCGCAAAGCTGGCCCCGCTCTGGAAGAACCGGGCGTCGCTGAGCAGCTGGGCCGTCTCCTCCTGAAAGGAGGTGCGCACGGTGAGGCTGTCCACCATGGTGTTGTTGGACAGGTGGTAGCGCACGGCCCGGTTGTTCAGCTCCACGTACATGATCCGGTCCAGGGGCACCAGCACCAGTCCCTCCCGGGTCTTGACCGTCACGCAGGAGGCCTTCTGCTTCTCCAGGGAGGCGGCGGCCTGATCCAGCACATGGAAGAGCTTGGCGGGCTCCACAGGCTTCATCAGATAGTAGAAGGCCCGGGCGGCGTAGGACTCCACCGCGTACTCCGGGGAGATGGAGAGGTAGACGATAGCCCCATAGCGGCCCAGCTCCCGCAGCTTTACCCCCAGATCAATGCCGGACAGACCAGGCATCACCACATCCAGCACATACAGGTCAAAGTGCTCCTCCTCCGCCGCAGACAGCAGCTCCAGGCCGGAGGAGAAGACGGACAGCTTCACGGTGAGCTCCGGGCGCAGGGCCGCATACTCCCGCAGCATCTTGCTCACCGCAGCGCGCTGCTCCGCCTCGTCATCACACAGGGCCAGCTTCAACATAGATTTATTCACCTCTGTACAGATTTTGCGCAAAATACTACAAATATTTCGCAAAAGTTTCAAAAACTACCATTTTAATACAAAAACTATACCATATTACGCATGAAGTGTCAAGATATCTGGATATATATTATATACAATATATACCGTCTAATGAGAATTGCCAAAACTATGTATTTTCTATAATATATATCATATACTGACTACAGCGACAACAGTGGGGGTATCATGGGCGCGGAAATCAAGGTCACTCTGGCAGAGCAGCTGGCACAAAAGAATATTACCCGCTACCGCCTCTCACAGCTGTCCGGCGTATCCTATCCCAACATAGACGCCTACTACAAGGACAGGATCACCCGGTTCAACAAGGAGACCCTTCTGCGGATCTGCCTGGCGCTGGACTGCCAGCCCGGGGATATCCTCCGGCTGGTGGAGACGGACGACAGCATCAAGGACGGCGCATAGCATTCGCTATGCGCCGTCCTCTCTGCGTGTCAAAAAAGTGGCGGAGCCACTTTTTTGAGTGGGTCTTCACTCCGCTCTGTGCCTCGCTGTACGCCTTTGGCGTACAGCTCGACGCTCGCTCCGTGGAAAGTGTTT
>ERZ777011.1885-NODE-1885-length-19238-cov-3.313611_pt1 | contig 19238 bp, 13 predicted proteins | sample MGYA00374964_ERZ777011 | MGnify/ENA primary metagenome ERZ777011 (study PRJEB29310, sample SAMD00008975) | mouse gut metagenome | study: EMG produced TPA metagenomics assembly of the Metagenome analysis of fecal microbiota from mouse which was promoted...
AGCCGAAACAAAAAGTCCCAGAAAAATCGGATATTCGACACGGTACAGCACTCGTCCGCGCACGAAGAAGTACATAAGCATACATCCGCATATTCCCGCCGTTCCTATATAGAACCACCATTTTCGCGAGTTGCGGACAAGTCCGATGAAAAGCATTATCAGACACGCTATAACGACAGGATATTTTAAATATTCTCTTTCTCGCATCTCTTTAAGTTTCTGCCGCCATCTTACAGGCTGTTCTGAATTATTATTCCTTATTGCCTCAGCAATATTCTCCAGCTTCTCCACCGTAAAATATTCCGGATCGGCAAAGTTCCAGTGATGTAGCATGGCAAAATCATTTTCGGATATTCCCAGCCTCTCAAAGTCCTCCTCATAGACCTTATAATCGTAATGTCTGGCGTCCACAATGTCGGCGCGCGCGGCGGCGTAACGGCGGTATTCCCTGTATTCTTCGGAGGTTTTATATGTCATTTCCCCCGCAAATCTGCACAGGAGGATCAGCGCTATCAGCGAAAAACCTCCGATAAGAATTTTCAGGAACCGTTTGTCCTTTATATTAATATGACCGCTTTCCCTGCGCTGTCCGGCAAAAAAGCTTACAAGCTTGACCAAAAGGAGGACCGCGATAAAAGGACCGGCAAGATATACCGACTGAAAACGCTGCAGGCTTCCGGCAACGCATAAAAGGATTCCCGCCGCAAGCTGCTTTTTTTTGCGCGACTGAAACAGCGCGTACAGAACAAGAACGGAGCCTGCTGTTATGCACAATCCTGACGTTTTGGTAAAATTAGTGAGAATATATATGTCGTTTGAAAAGAACGCAAGCATAAGAACCGTAAAGAAACAAGCCCGGAGCGCATCAAGCTCCTTGAAAAGGATATAGGAAATAGCCGTAAACGAAATAAAGCCCGACATAAGCTGAAAAATAAAATACCAGCTTATATCAGGTACCAAACGGTATAAAGGAGCAAGAATACATCCGTAAATCGTGTTTGAAAAAAGAATATGGGGATTCACGCCCCCGTAGGCTCCCGACAGTATCGTTTCCATAACGAAATCGTCGGAAACCTCGTATTTCTGTTCACAGAGAAAGAGGGACAGCAAAAGAAACAAAAGATTCACGGCAAAAGCTTTGAAAAATGCACTGTCCCATATTATCTTTATATTGCGCTTGATTTTTTCTCTCTTCTCCATATAAACTGCCCCAAAAGAAGTTTCTTGATAAACTCTATCATTATCGAAATTATCAAACTTAATACTATACAGCTGAGCCATGACAAAACAACGTTATGCGACCAGTACACAAGTTCAGGCTTGTATTGCTTGTCAAACAGGAAGGTATGTACAAGGAACATATTTCCGGAATATTTCCCGAGAAATATAAGTAACTTTCCAAATACCCCTCCTCCTTTTACATTTATCTTGTATGTAAATATGCATATGCCCAGCGTGCTAATCGACAACAAGAGCTTGCTTATCTTCCATAAATCAATTTCTCCAAGATTTCTGTTAAGATACATTCCTGTACATATTACTATAATCAAGAGAAAAAACTCCAATACGGTAAAACGGGTAGCGGATATTTTTTCCATAATGTTATATCTCGCAAACAGAACACCAAAAATAACCATAAAAAAGTAATTTATGTATTCTCCTCCGAAAACAGACGATACTCCCGCCATATTTATAAACTGGACAAGAATAAAAAGTAACGGAAAGGAAATTTTCCCCCACCTCTTTGCCATTTCGCAAATCAGCGGTATAATCAATAAAATAACCTGTGCCAGACACATATACCACCAAACATTGTTCATAGACGGCGTGCCGAAGAAATCTGATAACCCTAAAAAGTTCAAAATAATATATATGATATTATTTTTAAGGTAGGACACAGGTATCAGCTTAAAAATCAAGCTGACAGTAAAGACAACCGTCCATATAAACCAATACGGCTTCATAAGGGAAAAATAATGCTTCTTATAAAAAGTAAGGCGTTCGCGCATCGTAATATTCTCGCCGATCGATAAATACGACTTGCTAAGTCCATATGCCGACACAAAAACAAAAAGCCATACACAGATACGGGCGTATGTCCCGACAGACATAAGCGTTTCTTTTGATATTAAATGCGTTACAATACCGCCATAGTTCAAACGGTATTCCGCATAGAACAAATGATGAAAAAGCAGAAGACAAATCGCAACTCCTTTTATCTTCATGCTCTGTGTTTTATCAAACGGAACTGCCTCCTTGGGGGAAAGAAGTTCTTTGGCATCACATGATTTACCTTTAAAAATCAAAACACGCGAGATATCTTTGAGTTTTTCCAATATAACTGATACGCCCAAGGACACAACTAACAATACCGCATACATCAGCGCCGGGTTTTTTAATTTATATATAAAAGAATTGCCGTAAATAGTAATATAAAACGCGTGAAGCGCAAAGATATTAAAACTATGTTTTCCTATAAAAGATATGACGGTTTTAAAAAACTCTGCGACCTTATTTCGCGCATTAATAAAAATAACCTGAATCATAAACATAAAACTTAAAGCAAACGGCAGATCAGCCCACTGCGGTTTATAGCAGTTAAAAGCAAAAGCCGCGCCCGCCGTTAATACAGAAACGGCGGCTATTATCCATTTATGCTTAAACTCACAGTTTTTTATACGGTTAAACACCTGCTTTTCAGAAAAAAGAATTCCCAGTGAAAAAGCCGCAAGATAATACAAAAACCCCGAATTTATCTGAGCGTAAGAAGCGTACGGAGACACAATTATCAACAGCGCTCCAATTGCGGAAGGAATAAAAGGATTAAAGCGCATAACTCTTTTAATAAGAGGAAAAAGGATATACAGCACAATTATAACGGAAACAAACCACCATGTGCCGTTGAGCGTTTTCGTATGCCAAAAATCATTGACAACATACTGAACGCCAAAAAAATCAACAAGAAAACTTTTAATGCCTCCCCATGTCCCGGCAACAGAAACCCAGCCAAACGCAAGACCAACGCCCGCTGAAAGCACAAAAATGATCCAGTAATTGACAAGCAGTTTTGAAAGGCGTCCCCTCAGAAAAGCAAAATTAAAGCCGCTCTTCTCACCGCACTCCTTATGACTCCTCTTATAGCTTTCATTTAATCCGTATCCTGAAAGAATAATAAAAATCGTAACGGCAATTTTTAAATGGTCAAAAATATAATTTAACGCCTGCCTGCCGCCGATTTCCCATGTGTAATTATATAATAATCTGTCGGCACAGCAAAAAAGCGATATTCCCAAAACAAGCAAAATTGCAATGCCCTTATACACATTAGTATCTTTAACGCTAAAACTACGCTCAGTGTTCATTGTTTTTACCCTTAGAAAACCTTATTGCTGCATTTAACCTGATTACCTGATTCTTAATAAAATAAATTAAAACCGAGAGCGCAAGACTCAACACAATACAGGTTATCCACGAAAGTATTACGTTCTGCGACCAATACACAAGCGGAGGGAAATATGACTTCTCAAACAGGAACGTATGTACCAAAAGCATATAACACGAATGCTTTCCAAGAAAACACAATGCTTTTGAAAATTTTCCATGCATATTTGCCCCGATCCTATGCGAAAGGATGATTATGCCAACCGCGCTCAAGGAAGCTAATAGTCCGCATATATTCCATTTATCGGCGGAGGCGAATTCCTTATTCCAGTAAAGGCCGGCGCATATGGCGATGATCAGCAGCACATACTCTAAAAACGTAAACCGCGCGCTCGATATTTTTTCAAGCCAGTCGCTCCTTGCAATCATTACCGCAATAAGCACTATGAAAATATACTGTGTATACGATCCTCCGTATGTACTTTTTATTCCCGCCATATTTATAAACTGAAAAAGCACAATAACTAAAGGAACAATAACTGCGCCCCATCTTTTTATCATACCGCAAAGCAATGGTATTAAAAGCAAAATAATTTGCGCAAGGCAGATGTACCACCATGTATTGTTCATCATCGGTGTTTTAAAGAAGTCCGACCACCCCAAAAAATTCAATATGATATATATTATATTCTTATCAAGCCTTATAGCCGGCTGTACGGAAAACAAGAAAGTACCGCAAAACGCGATCCCCCATACAATCCAGTACGGCTTCATAAGGCTAAGCCAATGCCTTTTGTAATACGACATACAATCGCGGACTGATATCTTGTCTCCCATCGACATATATGATTTGGCAAGCCCGTACACATATACGAATATAAATAGCCACATACCTATTCTCGCGTACGAAGCAAGGTTAAGCAGCGTTTTCTCAGATATGAATTGTGTAATAACTCCGCTGTATGCAATTCTGCCCGCATTGTTAAAAAGCTGGTGGAACACCACAAAGCATATGGCAATTCCATTTATTTTTATGCTCTGACGCCTGTCAAACGGCACAGCATCTCTAGCTGATAAAAGCCTCTCCATATCGCAGGCCCTCTTTTGGAGAAAAGCGATTCCCGAAAGCTCCTTAAGCTTTTCTATCACAACCGAGCTGAGTATGCTGAGCAGCGCAAGCGCAAATATAATAAGAAAAGGGTTCTTTAGCTTATATAAAAGGTCCTTTCCGTAAATCGTCAGATAAAAAGTATGCAGAGCAAATATATTGAAGCTATGCTTTCCAACAAACGCAAAAATGTTCGCAAAAAACGATGAAATCCTGTTAGAGGAACATACTATCAGCTGCACAGTAAACATCATGCTTAACGCAAGCGGCAAGTCACCCCAGAATTTGTTATAGCACCTGAATAAAAACGCGGCCAAAGTAACAGCAATAGCGATAATAACCGTCAGCCATTTGCGCTTGTATTCATGTGACTTTATCCGGTTCAAAACCTGCTTCTCGGAAAAAAGGATCCCCAGCGCAAAAGCGGCGAAATAAAAAACAAAACCGTACTGCGCCTGTCTGTAAACGGAGAACGGAGCAATGATCTGCAACACTATCCCAAATGCAACAGGAATATATGCATTATACTTCATAATCTTTTTAATAACAGGAAAAAGAAGATAACATGCAATAATGGTAGACATATACCACCATGTCGGATTCAGTGTTTTAACCGGGTTAAAGTCATAAACAATATCTCTCAAACCCAGAAAATCAATAACAAATCCTTCAATTCCTCCCCATGTTCCGTTGATAGATACCCAGCCTAAAGCCAGACCTACTCCCGCATATAATACAAAGATTACCCAGAAATTAGTCATAAGCTTTGAAAGCCCGCTTTTCAAAAAGGCAAAATTATATCGTTTGTCTCCGCCATAAAGCTGGTAATTTCTTTTGTACTTCTCATTAAGACCATATCCGGACAAAATAATAAATATCGTTACAAATATCTTTGCCTGATAAAAAATATAATTCAGCGCCTGAACTCCGCCTAACTCCCAATGATAATTATAGAGCGTCTTATCCGTTCGGACAAAGCAATGTATGCCCAAAATCATCAGAATCGCGATTCCTTTATGTACATTCGTATCCTTCAGGCTGAATTTATTCTCTGAGTTCATCCTTCTTTTCTCCTTCTATGCTCCCTACAACTTCACGAATACAATATTGCGGCTGCCCGCTTACAAGCATATAAATTTTACCCACATATTCACCCAGCAGACCAAGCATAAGCATAAGAATGCCTCCAATAAGCAGAAGCACCGCCATATATGAAGTATAACCTGCCGCTATCGAAGGATGAATAAGCTTACGAATAACAAGAATTATCCCCAATATACCTCCTCCAAACGAAGAAAACAAACCCAATATACTCGCTAAACGCAACGGCACTAAAGAAAAATTAGTAAATTCAGTAAGCCACATATTTACAAGCTTTTTCAGGCTGTAGCCGGAATGCCCGGACATTCTTGCTCTTTGCTCCACTTCCACATTAGCCACCTTGTCGGTGCATCTCATAAGGTACGCCCCAGCCGAAACAAAAGGACTATGATAATTTTTCAGAGCTTTAATTGCGTAAGAACTCCACGCAAGAAACGGCGAATTATAAATTCCCTTCTTTTTGGCGCCTGTCAGTTCAAGCAATTTAGTATTAACAGCGCTTGATATACGCCTGAATAAATTCTGTTTTTTGCCGGAAAAATGCGCGTATACTAAATCGTAGCCTTCATTAATTTTATCAACCAGATCATAAATCTTATCAGAAGGATGCTGACCGTCATCATCAACACATACGGCTATATCTCCTTTTATATAACCAATCGCCGCCATTTTCGCATTTGCCTGCCCAAAATTCCTCGCCAGGTCTATAGCAACTATACAGGAATCTTTTTTTGCCAAATCAGCTATTACTTGGAATGTATTATCCTTAGAGCAGTCATTAACTAAAATAATTTGATATTTGTTTCCTTGTCTTTTGACAATTTCTTTTTTTATTTCTTCCACAACTGTTTCTATCATTTTTGAAGAATTATAGCATGGAATTATTATTGTAATCAGCATTGTGTTTACCTCAGTTTTCGTAAAATTTGATGACGGCGCATTGCTCTATTTCATCGACAATTTCGTAATGAAAATTCGGATACTCCTTTCCCAAATACAAAAACAACTCCGAGCTTTCCAGATTATCTGTGTTTCCGATAAAATAAACATTGTCATCTATCAAATTATGAGTATAGAATGATTCATATCCCATACTTTCAATTTGCTGATAAAATGTCGGCGTATAAATATAGCTGCTCCCCCATGGCAGCATATTCAAAGGAGCATCCTCTATATTTTTATATTCAGTCATAGCGCTATAATTTTGTATAAAGTGCGGTTCGTATACATATATATTTTCCTTATGCTCTATGCAATAGTTTTCCACAGCAAGCACTCTGTCTACCATGCCAGCACGATAATTGTATCCGGAAACAATCCCCCTATTAAATGTATTCAGAAAAACAAAACAGCAAACAGTAATTAATAATGAATAGCCTAATCTTTTCGCCGCATATTTTACATTATATTCGATACTTTCGGGCTTTTCAGCGCAGTATAACCTCAATAACTGAATAATATTAATAATCCCAAAGGGGATGAAGCACGACATCCATGCTCTTAATGGAAGCCTTGCTCGAATTGCCAAAAAAGATATTAAAATAGCAGTTCCTGCATAGTTGAACAATAAAGTAAGATATATAGGCGCATTTTCCCTTTTGCTCTTATCTTTATAGAACAAATAAATCAATTCTAAAAGCATAAGTATCGACAATAACATATGAAGCTTTACAATAGGCTCGCTTTTATACAAAGATCGCACAGATGTGGTTGCATTTTCAACTATTTCTTCTTTACTCAAAGAATTAAACCATGAAAAGGGTTCCACAAAAGAAGATAAAGCTTCCTTGTTAAAGCGTTCATCAATAAAATACATTTCTTGTGCCAAATTATAAAATTCTTCAGACCAGCCAATAGAATCAAATAACTCGGGATTATCCTTGTAAGAGTCATGCGGGTAATCCCAGTACGAAACACGGTATTTATTATAAGACAGATATTCCTGCCATTCCTCTGAACTTTTTGCAGTATTGTTATAATAAAACGCCGATGCTATTCCAAAAATAGTCAAAGGTAGAAATAATGTGATAAGGCGTATGAAAATTTTTTTATTATGTTTGCTTATCATATGGAATAAATGATAAGCAAATACCACCGCCATATAGCAGCATATTGCATATATATTATTTTTTGAGATGAGAAATGTAACAAAAAGAAGAACTGATGATAATATAATATCAATATACTGCGTTATATTTTTATCTTCATCATCTATAGCTAACAGCATTGCGATAGCCGCCGCGCCTGCCATTACCGCAGTAATCTCAAAATGTATCATTATAGTTGAAATTATGCATAATGCCAAATATGACGCAATATGTATAGAAACTGCACAGCCGAATTTTATATTTTTTTTATAGCATAGCTTGTATATGGTTTTCCCAATCGCGCTGCTGCTTACGACAATCAGCGCAAAATGATATATAATATACCACGGTACTTTAGGGGCAAATTTATAAAGTCCCGCAATAGCAGAGCCGAGAATAGCATTACAAAACAGATAATTTCCCACGGGTTCTCCCGTTGCATATCCCGCATATACATATCGCAATCTAGTATCATCAATAGTCATAAAAACAGGACGAAAAAATAAAAACAGGATCCCCACGATCAAACAGGAAATAAAGACAGACCATATCCATCTGCCAGTCTCTTTTGTATATATTTTTCTCATAATCAACTGGACTCTACTTATATGACTCATATGTACACTCCTCAATTAGAAATTGTAAATCATCCCCCATTCTTATACATACAAAATCAATCTTCAAAAAGTCGTTTTGTATCAAATTGAGGAAGAAGAATAGAATTATCATTATAATCAAGTACATCCAAAGTCGAATATACACGATCAATTATTTTTGCAAGTTCTTCAGTGTCTTTAGCTGCAACTGTAACTCTAATACATATCTGCCTTTGTGTGCCAAGCGCATCTTCTGCTATCTCGTCTCCCTCGTGATACCATAATGTAACACCAAGCGTTTCCTCCCACGACTTAATTTCGTCAACACCGATAATTTTTTTAATTCTTGAAGGTCTTGCTATTATTGAAAGAGTGCAGCAAGTCTTAGGCAATTTAGGCTGTACAAAATCTCTTATTCTGTAATCCTCCATGTGTCCTGTCAAAGAATAATTTACAACCATCTCCATAGGGTTAAATCCGCATAAAGCGTCCAAAATCTGATATTGCTTTGCTCCGTTAATACGATAACCCATTTCATAAAAATAAACTATTCCGTCTTCCACGCATCCTTGCAAAAACAAAGTTCCATTCTTCATTCCAATTGAGCGGAACATAGCGACTACTTTTTCATTCTCTTTATCCAAATAAGAATCCGTATATTTAGAAGGATAAACATAGGCAACAGGAAGCGGAACATGTATGCCGTCGCCCTCCTGCATATATCTGTCATGAAGCACCGAGGGATAAATTTCTCCGTCCTGCAAGATATAATTCACTCCCACTTGGTCTCCCGAAATGTATTTTTCCAATATGATATTTCCCTTTTTAGATGTCTTAAGGGCTTTTTTGTGGGCATTTATTAGCTCCTCTTCAGAGTTACATATAGTAATTCCACGATTTCCGGAGCTATCCACAGGTTTAATTATAACAGGGTACGATATATTCTTAAGCCAATCAGCGGAGACTTCCGAAGCTACCGAATACTCAGGAGTAGATGGAACGTTATTACCCCTGCACAATTTCTTAAATCCAGCTTTATCCATAGTTGTGGTAACCTGACTCTCAGTCGCATAAAACGGCTTCCCTATCCGTTCGCTGAGGCGCTGCGAGCATATAACATTAAAATCATCAAAGCCTGAAATAACTCCATCAACATTGGATGCTATGCATTTCTCAGCCAAAGTATCAATATCTGCAGTACTAATCAGCCAAGCTTCATCGGCTATACTTTTTGCCGGAGAATTTTCATAATAGTCAGAAACTATTACATATGCCCCCCTTGATCTGGCATTTTCAACAAGCTCCATAATCATAGCAACTCCGCCCAAAACCAATAACCTTTTTCCTGTTAAATCCATCTTTTTATTTCTCCTTAAGATTTTATTCTGTACATGAAACTTCTTCAAGTTCTGCAATGCCTACTTTTTCTTTAGCTTTAATTGCATAATACAATATTCTGTTTACAGGGGTCGGTACTCCATATTCCTGACCAAGCTTTATAACCGTCCCCGCAAAACAATCAATCTCTGTTTGCCGTCTTGCTTCAATGTCCTGCAGCATGGACGTCTTTTTCTCCGGAGGGTAATTTATAAGTATCTGTACAATGTCATCTATATCCTTCTCTGTTAATCCTATGTTTAATTTATAAGACACTTCAACTATTTCACGGATCGCATCCCTAACCAAAATAATAATCTCTTCAAACGCGCCAAAATACTTAAATTTTGCTCCCGTAAGCACAGAAACCTGATTAGAACCTATATTAATCATCCATTTTCTCCAAAGCATATATCGCATATTATGATAAACATTGGAGTCTATTCCAGCCGCTACAAAGATATCTCTTACCTCATATATAAAATCCGGAAGCTCTTCGTCTTTCGCGAAGCCTATTTGTACTTCTCCTCTGACAGATACCGTAACGTTCTGTTGAATTCTGTTTGCGTCGGTACGCATAACAATTCCATATGGTACAGCATTATTAGGATAAGCTTTTCTAACGGTATCCACGGCAGATATGCCGTTTAAGAGAGGAAGGATAATAGTCGAAGGGGTTACCGCCGGAGCAATATCCTGCAACACTTTCTCTAAACTATAATTTTTAATACATAAAATTATTAAATCCAGTCCCTTTCCGTCATAATCAGAATATACATTAGGCATAATTTTTTTGTTATTTACAATCACACCATTCTTTTTTAATCTTTCAGCGCGTTCTCCATACGCAATAAAACAAAAATCGTCACCGTATTTTTCATATAGCTTGCTTCCAAGAGAACATCCAACCGCGCCTGCACCCGCAATACCGATATGTCTTATCATATATTTTATTCCTCATATAGCATAATATTTTATTCTTTGCTTAAGCTATGTAAAAATGTATTTAGGTATTTATATTACCTGCAGTTTTCACTTCATGGAAAACTTTAATTGTTTTTAAAGCTTTTCATATAAGCAGGAGCATCTTTACCAACGTTAAAAATCAAATCCAAAACGGTTACACCATGCTCAAATGTATCTGATAGCTGCTTATATTCAGGGTATCCGGAATAATCCATCCATGCAAGTTCAACTCCTGCCTGTTCAAACAGTTCATCAACAATATAATCCTTCGCCGCAGGACCAGAAAGATAATAATCCCCGCCGGCTGATTTCACAAGTCCAATCAGACGTTCCGTCTTACCGTCAACAAGCTCATAATCCGAACTCCATGTTATTTTTGTCTTTATCCCAAGAATATCACATATCTCTTTAAGAAATCTGTAATTAATAATGCTGATATACTCTTCATCTTTACACTGTTCATATACCTGATGGATCCGTTCAGCATACTCGTCAAAATGTTTAGCCTTTGAATAATTATGGCAAATACTCTTCCAATGATTATCCGCCCATTGATTATCAACAACCTTGGTTTCATTAATTTTTTGAAAGAATTTACCCTTATTTTCAACCGGTATGCTCAGCCACAACAAACCGTTTGGAGTAATTATTTTGTTACGATTTCTCCAATCGCGGCGCGTATACTGCATATCATCATATAAGATAAATTCGTCCACCATGTTGATAATGTCAAAATATCCCTTCCATGGAATATAATTTGACTGTAATATTGCCACTTTTTTCATAAAAAATACCTCTTATTATTTATTTTTTATAAAACTCATGTATCTTATCAATTACTTCATAGACCGCTTCGCCCAGTCCGTAATACATAGGAAGTCTTAACAGGCGTTCGCTTTCTCTTGTCGTATACTTGTCCTCCCCGAAAAATACTCCGTATGTCTTGCCGGCAGGCGCGGAGTGCAGGGGAATATAATGGAACACCGCCCCGATCTCATTCTGTTTAAGATACGCTATAAGTTTTGTTCTCTCGTCCAGATCCCTAAGCTTTATGTAAAACATATGAGCGTTGTGCACGCATTCCGAAGGAATCACGGGCAGCTCGATGATCCCTTTCTCCGCAAGATCCTTCAACCCTTCATAGTAAGTATTCCAGCTCGCCATACGGTCATCATATATCTCCTGAGCCTTCTCAAGCTGCGCCCAAAGATACGCCGCGTTCATATCGCTCGGAAGATATGACGAGCCCGCATCGACCCATGTATATTTATCTATCTGACCTCGGAAATATTTGCTGCGGTCCGTTCCCTTTTCCCTGACGATCTCAGCGCGCTCTACATTTTCGGGATCTTTTATAAGCAGCGCTCCGCCCTCTCCCATGCTGTAGTTCTTGGTTTCGTGGAAGCTGAAGCACCCATAATCGCCTATCGCGCCCAAAGCCTGTCCTTTATATTTGCTCATAACACCCTGAGCGGCATCCTCAATGACAATAAGATTATGCCTTTTGGCAATATCCATGATCGTGTCCATCTCGCAGGCTACCCCCGCGTAATGCACAGGAACGATAGCCTTAGTTCTGTCCGTGACCGCTGCCTCTATAAGCTTTTCGTCAATATTCATAGTATCGGGTCTGATATCGACAAAAACAACCTTCGCGCCTCTCAGCACAAAAGCGTTAGCCGTGGACACAAAGGTATATGAGGGCATGATCACTTCATCTCCGCTCTTGATACCGCAAAGAATCGCCGCCATTTCCGTAGCGTGAGTGCATGAGGTCGTAAGCAGGGATTTAGCGGTTCCCGTGTTCTCTTCTATCCATCTGTTGCAATTTTTGGTATATTCTCCGTCTCCGCATATCTTTTGACAGTCGATAGCGTTCTTCATATATGTAAGCGCTGTATCAACATATGGAACATTGTTAAAGCTTACCATACTCCAACTCCTCGTTCGTATTTTATTATTATCAAGTGCTTTTTCAAAAATCAGAATTTAAATAAAAAATTTTCACTCTTTATTCACAAATCAAACTTTAACATCAAATAATATATTTGTCAATTGTCAATTAGCGGCAAATCCCGTATTTACGCGCATTCCCGACCTGCAAGCGCTATATTCGTCCGTCGGCGCGGCAGGGAAAACAAGTATGGGCGATTTTTGCCCTGTAATTATCGGCGGAATCTATTTTCTGACATTGAGAATCAAGGGGGGATTATCTGTGATCCCCCCTGAGAAGAAACATCATAATACTCGATATAACAAAATAAGATTTTGGGTATTTTATCAGAACTGACAAAAGACCAGCGTTCTCACACCAGCCTTGTCCACTCCTCAAAATTCCACACCTTATCGACGACCTCCGGCTCGTGGCACACCAGAAGGATCGCGCCCTTATACGCAATAAGCGCCCGTTTCAGCTCCTCCTTTGCGTCCGTATCGAGATGATTGGTCGGCTCGTCGAGAAGAAGAATATTGCTTTCGCGGTTTATAAGCTTGCAAAGGCGCACCTTCGCCTGCTCGCCACCGCTCAGTACGCGCACCTTGCTCTCTATGTGCTTGGTGGTCAGCCCGCATTTCGCGAGCGCGGAACGCACCTCGTACTGCGTTTTTGAAGGAAATTCCTCCCATATCTCCTCAATGCAGGTGTTCTCGCCCGGCTTTATCTCCTGCTCAAAATATCCCTTGTACAGATAATCTCCGAGAACCGCCTTTCCTGAAAGCGGCGGTATAAGTCCCAGCACGCTCTTTAAAAAAGTAGTCTTGCCGATCCCGTTCGTTCCGGTAAGCGCTATCTTCTCGCCGCGCTCCATGCGCAGATTTATGGGCTTGGAAAGCGGCTTATCCTTATCGTAGCCTAGAACAAGGTCCGAAGTCTCGAAGATCACCTTTCCGGCCGCTCTCGCTTCAATGAAATTAAATTCCGGCTTCGGCTTCTTAGCGGCAAGCTCGATAACCTCCATCTTGTCAAGCTTTTTCTGCCTTGACATCGCCATGTTGCGCGTGGCGACTCTCGCCTTGTTTCTCGCAACAAAATCCTTAAGCTCCCCTATCTCCTTCTGCTGCCTGCGGTACGAAGCCTCAAGCTGCGCCGCCTGCACCTCATAGACCTCCATGAATTTGTCGTAATTTCCGACGTAACGGGTAAGACGCTGATTTTCCATATGATAAATAATATTTACAACACTGTTGAGAAACTCCATATCGTGCGAGATAAGAATAAAAGCGTTCTCATACTCCAAAAGATAACGCTTCAGCCACTCTATATGGTTCTCGTCAAGATAGTTGGTCGGCTCGTCAAGAAGAAGTATATCCGGCTTCTCAAGCAGCAGCTTCGCCAGAAGAAGCTTCGTGCGCTGCCCTCCCGAAAGCTCCGTGACGTCGCGCTCAAGTCCAAGCGCCGCCAGTCCGAACGCCCTCGCGATCTCGTCTACCTTCGCGTCTATGACATAGAAATCATTATTGGTCAGCATATCCTGAATCGTCCCCGATTCCTCCATCATCTTTTCCATTTCGTCGGGCGAAGCGTCAGCCATAGCCTCAAAAAGCTCCGTCATACGGCTCTCCATCTCATAAAGATATCCAAACGCCGAGCGCAGCACGTCTCCGACAGTCATTCCCGCCGTAAGCACCGCGTGCTGGTCAAGATAACCGACGCACACATTCTTCGCCCATTCCACCTTGCCCTCATCCGGCATGAGCTTTCCCGTAACTATATTCATAAATGTGGACTTACCTTCGCCGTTGGCGCCGATAAGCCCGATATGTTCTCCCTTGAGCAGACGGAACGACACGTCGGTGAAAATAGCCCTGTCCCCGAAGCCGTGCGTTAGACCCGCAACATTCAGAATCATTTGTAACAGTCCCTTTCATTATTACTGCGCTGTATTTCAGCGCATAGTGGTATCCTCGCAGAGAGGTTCTATTGTTGCGCCCGAAGCTTGTCAGCCATCTCAAGCGCCGATTCGATAACCTTGTCCATATCGTAATACTTGTATTCTCCGAGCCTGCCGCCGAAAAGAATTTTGCCCTCGTCTGCCGCAAGCGCCGCGTACTTTTCGTACAGCGCGGCGTTTTTATCGTCGTTTACCGGATAATAAGGCTCGTCGCCCGGTTTCCACTCCGCCGAATATTCCCTTGATATAACGGTGGTAGCCTGATGCCCGAATTCAAAATGCTTATGCTCGATTATTCTCGTATAGGGCGTTTCCCCGTCCGTATAGTTGACGACCGCGTTTCCCTGATAATTCTCCGTGGGAAGCTCCTCCGTCTCAAAGCGCACGCTCCGGTACTCAAGCGCACCGTAGCAATAGCCGAAAAACTCATCTATCGGACCGGTATAGATTATTTTATCCGCCAACGCCGAAAGCGTTTCCCTGTCCTTTAGAAAATCCGCGTCAAGCCTTAACTCGATTCCCTCCAAGAGCCCGTCGATAAGAACATTGTACCCGCCTATCGGGATCCCCTGATAAGTATCGTTAAAATAATTATTGTCATAAGTAAAGCGCACCGGAAGACGCTTGATTATAAAAGGCGGCAGCTCCGTACAACTGCGTCCCCACTGTTTCTCCGTATAACCCTTGACAAGCTTTTCATATATGTCGGTTCCGACAAGATTGATCGCCTGCTCCTCAAGATTGGCGGGAGCGTCCGTTTTGCGCGCCGCCCTCTGGCGCTCAATAATTTCCTTTGCCTCGTCGGGCGTTATGACGCCCCACATTTTATTAAAGGTATTCATGTTAAAAGGAAGGTTGTATATCTCTCCCTTGTAATTCGCTACGGGACAGTTCGTATAACGGTTGAACTTAGCGAAGCGGTTCACATATTCCCATATTTTTTCCTTGCTTGTATGAAAAATATGCGCGCCGTAACGGTGTACGTTTATACCGTTTATATTCTCACAGTATATATTTCCGCCCGCGTGATCTCTCCTGTCTATCACAAGGCATTTTCTGCCGTCGTCGGTAAGCTCGCGCGCCATGACCGCGCCGAAAAGTCCCGCCCCGACTATAAGATAATCGTACTGTGCCATATATTTATACCTTTACGCTATTTAGCTCCCTTTCTTTTAAAAATAGCCGCGATCGTTTTAAAAAGAATTTTTATGTCAAGGCCTATGCTCCAGTTGTCTATATATTCCAAGTCGAGCTTGACCACCTCTTCAAAATCCTCTATATTGCTTCTGCCGCTGACCTGCCACATTCCGGTTATTCCAGGCTTCATGCTCAGCCTCCTCTTGTGGTAGCTTTCGTACTGCTTGAATTCGTCCACCGTCGGGGGTCTTGTCCCGACAAGGCTCATATCGCCGAAAAGCACGTTGAAAAACTGCGGAAGCTCGTCGATGCTTGTCTTTCGTATGAACTTCCCAACCTTTGTGATACGCGGGTCGTCGGAGATCTTAAACATAGCGCCCTTCATTTCATTCTGCTCCATAAGAGCCTTTTTGCGCTCCTCCGCATCCTTGTACATGGACCGGAACTTGTATATATAAAAATACCTTCCGTTGCGCCCCACTCTTTTCTGCTTGAATATCAGCGGTCCTCTCGACTCGATAAGCAGCACAGGCGCGAGAAAAACCGTAACCACTAATGTAATGATGATTCCGACCAAAGAACCCAGTATGTCCATGATCCTCTTGAGCATCATCTTATTAGCGTCATAATAGTTATTGGCAAAAGTAATTACCGGTATAGAACCAAGCATCGAAAAACTTTTGCGGAAATCCGAAAAGGTCTCAAGAAACTCTATATTAAGGTGCACGACAACACCCATATTTTCAAATTCCATTATATAAGGGCGCAGCGAATTACCCGTGGCGTACGGCACGTCAAGGAACACCTCGTCAACAGCCTCGTCCTTCACGAATTTTACCATGTCCGCATATCCCGAGGTTACCGGAACACCTAAGATTTCTTCGCCCGTCATATCGGCGTCGACTACCGCCATACCGTATATTTTACTTATCCACTGGGAATTCTCCTGAAGCTGCGTTATCGCGTTTTTGGCGCGCTCGGCAGTCGTGATCAGAAACATCTGCACATTCTTTTTCTTCCTGCTGTATACCTTTGTAAGATAATATTTAAAAATGCAATGGGTGGTAAACATAAGAAGCGCGTCAAAAGCAACCGTACATACATATACGCCTCTTGACACATAGTCGGTATCACCCCTGATAAAAAGAAGCACCGCATAAACCGCCGCGAAAATCAGATTTATCTTAAGACTGTAAAGCAGCTCCTCCGCCCTGCTCCGTCTTAAGAAATCCCTGTTTACGTTAAAAATAAGTATCACTATGATAAACGAAGCCAGCGTGATACCAAGCTCGTTAAAAAGTTCCTTCCTCTCAAGGATACGGTATCCCTTTACAAGCCCCAGCCATATGCAGTTCGCGATAAAATACGCCACAAAAGCGCCGATAAGATCTATTATATATAAAAGTATATTCTTGGTGTTTTCCTTATTCTGATACATATCAAACCTCATTTAAAGCAGATTCTATACATTCAGTATATTTTATCCAATATTAACGCTATTCTATCACACAACACCTGCCGTATACAAGAAATTTATTAATTCGGGCTGTTTTTCGGGAAGAATATATAGTAAAATGTAGTAGATTCAGTATTGCGAAATATTTTGTCCTTAAAAAAATACAGTCCGCGAAGGAGGCTTAAAGAGGTTAAATGCACGAGCTGTCCGTGACCGAGGGGATTTTAAACGCCGCTCTTGACGAGGCGCAAAAATGCGGCGCCGCCAAAATAATACAAATAAAGCTCGTGATGGGCGAGCTAAGCGGGATCGTTCCCGAATGCGTTCAGGAATACTTTGACCTTTTGAGCGAGGACACAGCCGCGCACGGCGCTCGGCTTGATTTCACGGTGCTTCCCGCAATGCTTTGCTGCCGCGAATGCGGAAATAAATTCCGCATGGAGCATATGAGTCTTCGATGTCCCGAATGCCTGAGCGGTAGAGTAAATATAATACAGGGAAAAGAATTTTACCTTGAATCGCTTGAAATAGAAAGTTAAAGGACACGGAGATATTCCCGTGCCCTTTAAACCGCATCAGTCCTTGTCCGGATAATTCTCCCTATAAATCTCATCTGCCAGTTTGTCAAGAAAATCCAGAACGTCTTCGCTGTAACATTTGTAAGTTTTTTCTCCTATTGTTAAATGCGGACCTCCCTCGTGATGAATTTTAACGGTTTCTCCGTTTCCAAGCTCAATCTCATAAGGCACCGGGCCTCCGTTATATCCGATAAAATCGGGAATACTGTACTTATTTATATCTGCCCGGAGAATATTTTCGAGAAATTTTTCTTTTTGCTGTTCCGTCAAATTCAGCCTTTCGCCATTATAATAACCGTGCAGAATAATTTTGCAGTTTGTAAAATCATATTTATCAAGCGGTGAATTACTAAACGGTACGCCTCTGCCTACAGACGTTATGTGTATGCCGGAAAGCTTTGTAAACACTGGTCTTAGCATTAATACACCGATCAAAGCTGTCGTAATCAGCAAAGAAAGGATTATAAAAATACGGATACTCTTTATTTTTCCCATTCAAACTCTCCTTTAGCCTTCACATAGTACACCGGACAGGGACTTTATTATCATTCCCAGTACCTGCAGCTTGAATTGTCAAGTATCATCGCCAGTCCGCTGCTGGGGCTGACGTACATATGAACATTTGCCGTTGAATATGAGCTATTGCAGAATCCATCTATCGGGTCCATAACATAAAAATATCCCGCTATTATATTCACTGCATATACTACCCCAGCATGATGTCCGTTCATATGCTTAAACGAAGCATATATAGGATATCCTTTTTGAATGTTTTTCAGCATCACATCAGCAGACGGATCTAAATATCGGTATGTATAAGAAACACCGTATCGTTTCAAAACTTCGATTTCTTCTGCCGGATACAATCCTTCATCTATTATTGATCCGCGCACATCTTTTACAACCGAGACAGCAGTATGATTTGTCTTTTTAATGTAGTTCACAATACAAGCTATTGACGCCGCCCAGCACAGTCGCTTATACGGATTCTGGGTTATATACTTCACATTGCAGGAAAAATAAACCGGAAGTCTGGCATTTAAATCCGGATTGCTATATGGCAATTCATAGCTTTCAACTATACGTCTAAACGTCATGTTTTCGCTCTCAAGCTGTTTTGCACTCTCAATGACCCCCCTTCCCTCGACAGCTATCGAAACGCTTCCCAACGTATAAATATCTTTCCCGTCATAAAGATAGCTTGCGTCATAACCGTATATGATCGCAAACTCCGTATCACCGTCCGCTATCCTGTTCACTTCCTCCGCAAAAGCGGTCGTAAACTGATAATATATTTCACCGTCCGTAATCTTCTTAATGACCCAGCCGACCAAAGCTCCCTCATGCTTTATCGGTATAAATTCACAGTTAAAAATCAAGCCGTCTTTTGTGTAATCATATGCATTTACGGAATCGGAGTATGTAAGCTCATAAAAATCAACGCCCGACAGCCCCACCTGCTCTTTGACAGGCTCAACGGCATTCAGGGCTGAGGTTATTCCGTCAATGTCCGATGTGTCAGCCGTATCGATAGTTTCTGCGCCTGCGCTTACTGACAGCG